>Ga0302324_100002473_pt1 | contig 42666 bp, 36 predicted proteins | sample Palsa_T0_1_FD_201949 | JGI IMG/M metagenome (GOLD analysis project Ga0302324, IMG submission 201949) | Peat permafrost microbial communities from Stordalen Mire near Abisko, Sweden - Palsa_T0_1 | ecosystem: Environmental > Terrestrial > Soil > Palsa > Peat permafrost | place: Sweden: Abisko...
CGCGACAGGATCGCCGCAGGTCGCGTCAAGGCCGAGGAACTAGCCGGCCGCTACTACAATCGCATTGCGGAGATCAATCCGCATTTGAATATCTATCTGAGCCTCACTAGAGAGCGTGCGCTGCAGCAGGCCGCCCGCGTCGACGCAATTGCGGCCAAGGGCGATCCACTTGGTCCACTTGCCGGAATTCCCGTCGGGATTAAAGACGTGCTCGTGATGCAGGGTGCCCCGGCAACTGCGGGTTCGAAGATTCTGAAAGGCTATCGGCCGCCTTACGACGCGACAGTGGTGAGCAAACTCGAAGCGGCGGGCGCCGTGCTGCTGGGCAAACTGAACTGCGACGAGTTCGCCATGGGCTCTTCAAACGAGAATTCTGCCTATGGTCCGGTGCGCAATCCCGTCGATACGGAGCGTGTACCGGGCGGATCGAGCGGAGGATCGGCGGCAGCGGTGGCGGCGAACCTCGCAGTGGCCACGCTGGGGAGCGATACCGGCGGGTCGATCCGCCAGCCGGCTAGCTTTTGCGGCGTGGTGGGAGTGCTGCCCACGTACGGTCGAGTTTCGCGTTATGGCCTGATCGCCTTCGCTTCGTCATTGGATCGCGTAGGACCATTTGCCGGCAATGTGCGCGACGCCGCGACTTTGCTCAGCGTCATTGCAGGCCACGATCCGAAGGATGCAACCAGTTCGCCGGCTCCCGTGCCGGACTATGCGGCCGAAAGCGACAGGCCGGTTGATGGACTGCGCATCGGTGTGCCGACAGAGTATTTCGGGGAAGGCCTGGACCCCGAGGTGCGCGCCGCGATCGAGAAGGGAATTGCGGACCTGCAAGCGGCCGGCTGCACGATCAAGGCGGTCTCGCTGCCGCACACAAAATACGCAATCCCCACTTACTACTTAGTAGCGACGGCTGAAGCGAGCGCCAATCTGGCGCGGTTCGATGGCGTGCGTTATGGATACCGCTCGCCCGCTTCAGATACTTTGTCGGCGATGTACCGGCACTCGCGCGACGAAGGGTTTGGCGCAGAAGTAAAGCGGCGCATTCTGCTGGGAACTTATGCGCTGAGCGCGGGCTACTACGATGCCTACTACTTAAAGGCTCAACAGGTGCGTCGCCTGCTGGCAGAGGAATTTCTGCGTGCCTTTGCCGAGGTGGACGCGATCGTGACACCGACAGCGCCGACACCAGCTTTCAAAATAGGCGAGAAATCCGGCGATCCGCTGGCCATGTATTTAGCAGATATCTATACCGTGACTGCGAGCCTCGCCGGCATCTGCGGCGTGAATGTGCCTTGCGGCACGACCAAGGTCGGGTTGCCGGTGGGCATGCAGATTCTCGCGGCGCATATGAACGAGGGCACAGCCTTCCGCGTGGCGCGAGCGGTAGAGGCAGCGCCGAGTTAGGAGTCGTCATGCACGTACGGCGGCAGGTTACGGCGTTTTGGATTGCCGCAGCAGTTTTTGCAGTCGGTATTTCAACTGCATCGGCTGCAGGCCACAAGGTGCACACCGTATTTCTCGGTGCAGTCAAACGCGTGCCGTACTCGAAGGTCGGCGATCCAGCCGGGGCAGCGCCGGGCGAGAATGAGTTGAAGATTCGCGCGCTGATCGTGGATGGCGCGGTGAAAGAGTGGACCACCGGCGAAGCGCACGATGTGACGGACCGCAGCTTCGTCGTGCGTCGGGTCATGCGGTTGAATGATGCATTGCCCGGCGATACGAAAAGTGAACCGCAGGGTCATTGGGTTTGGCAGCGCGGGCCATGGCTGATTGTCGATCGCGCCACTGGCCATGTCGTCGCTCTCAAGCTGCCGAATTATGACCCAGGAGTCAGCCAGGTGAGCTGGTTCCGCGACTATGGCGCTTATTGCGGAGTCACGTCGAGCGGCAAAGCCTTTACGCGGTCGTAGCGCAGTTGGCGGCGCGGAAGCCGGTGATCTCGAAGAAGCTTACGGCCTTCGAGGCGGAGAACCACCCAGAACCCATTTGTGCGGCAGCCGACTGGCAACGGGAGCCATTGCGCGTCACCTTTCATCCAAGCGGGAAAGGCGCGGTGAGTTTCGATGTCGCTCCCGGTTCTGCGGTGTTGGTGGAGGAATCGGACGACGAAGCAGAGACGGCTGCACCAAAAACGAATTAACGATTCGAGCTTTCGGACACAACATGGAATCACTTGACGAGCTACTGCACAAGGCCGAGGCCGCCCATGGACACATGTGCGCGCGACAGATACTGGGTGTGCGCATGGCTTTGCTGGGACTGAACCGGCTCGGCATCCAAGACCCGCGCGGCGCAGATCGGAAGCGGCTTGTCACCTATATCGAAATCGACCGTTGCGCCACGGATGCAATCGGCATGGTGACTGGCTGCCGGCTAGGCAAGCGGACGCTGAAGTTCCGCGACTGGGGCAAGATGACCGCCGCATTTGTTGACCTCACGACGGGCCGCGGCGTACGCATCATTGCACTCGAAGATTCGCGCGAATTAGCTCAGAAGCTCTACCCGCACATAGAGAACAAGGGGGAGCAGCAGATGGCTGCCTATCGCGAACTTCGAGACGACCAGCTTTTTCGCGAGCATTGGGTGCGCGTGGCTGTCGATGCGAGCGAACTCCCTGGATTCAAAAGCGAACGCCTCACCTGCCCACAGTGCGGGGAAGGGGTGAACTTTGGCCGCTTCAGCGAAGTGGATGGCGAAAGGTTGTGTCTAAGCTGCGCACGGCCTGAACTGCGCTACTGGACGCCGGAGTGATTTCGGCTTGCGCAGAATCTCGCCGTCTGCCGATCTGCTTGGACAAATTCCAGAACACCCAAAGCATGAACGCAACCGCCAAGACAGTTAGTAACACAAACAAGTAATCGAAATCTGGATTACGGATCATTGGATTCACCGCGAACGTTTTACAGCGATTCTTTTCGGACATCGCCGAGGCCAGAGGCTCTCCATCGCAGATGGCTCTCAATTCAAGGAGAGATCCGGCGCAGTAAAGACGGGCCACAGAAACCGTAAGAGCTTTGTAAGGGTGAAGCAGGGGCGCCGCGCGTAAGCTCGCACGCGAATTCACTGTGCGCAGCAACGCAAGGATGTGCGCGCCAGCCTTGACACATCAGCGGCTACCCGTTTCTTATCTGTAGAGGACTTCCTTAGGATTTGGTACGGAATGTGGTCAAAAGAAGCAGCAAACCTGCCGAGCCGAATCGAAAGGAGGACCATGTCGAACAGGAAGCAGACGGTAGCTGGGTTTGTGGTTGCAAACAGGCGCGGGGCTTGGGATTCTGTGCCGGCGCGTCAACTCTTACCCTCCTTCCAGACCCTGAGCTGAATTGACTCAGAGCCAGGAACGTTCCCGGAGACAAATTTTGATCAGGCGATCGGCTCAAGGCCGGGTCCGCCTATGCCCTGAGCGCTGGCAGGCTTTGCGTAAGGGCGAGTAAAGGATGAGTGTGGCAACGAGTTTGGCTTGGTGGTTGGCAGGACCTGTGGGAGGAGGCGGAAGTAGCATCCCGATGCTTCTGCCCCTGCTATTGATTCCAGTGCTCTATTTTGTGATGATCCGCCCGCAGCAGAAGCGGCAAAAACAGTGGCAGCAGATGCTGGGAAGTATCAAGGCCGGCGATCGCGTCACCACGGCTGGAGGAATTCGTGGCATTATCCTTTCCATCAAGGACGATGTGATTATCATCCGCGTGGCTCCCGACAATCTGAAGCTTGAAATTGCCAAGAGCGCGATCGCGTCGGTGACTACGCAGGAGAATTCGTCTGACTCATAAGCGCCGCCGGAACTCGACTCCCGAACAGAGAATTGGAAAATGAAAAAGAATCTCAATGGCAGAATTGCCCTGATTGTTGCGGTCCTCGTGATCTTTATTTACGGCATCTTTGGGGTGCCGTCGGGTGTTACCGGCAGCGCGCTCTTGGCGAGCATCACCAAGCGTATTCATCTTGGGCTCGACCTGCAGGGCGGGGCTCATTTGATTCTGCAGGTGGTCGTGTCCGAGGCCGTCAGCGCGGAGACAGACAGCGCCGTCGGACGCGTCCAGCAGACTCTGAAGACCGCTAATATTGGATTCTCGCAGGTATATAAGCCGGACCCGGCGAAGCCGACAGTCATTCGCATCGAAGGCATTGCGGCTGGCAAATCGAGTGACGTGCGGTCGCTCCTGGATTCGAAATACTCGAACGAATACGACTTTACGGGTGGCGGCTCAGAGAACAGTTTGATCGTGACCATGAAGCCGCCGGTGGAGCAGGCGCTCGAGAAGAAAACCGTCCAGCAGGCAATCGAAACCATCCGCGACCGTGTGGATTCGCTGGGCGTGAGCGAGCCCGTGATTCAGGAGTACGGTTTGGGCGATAACCAGATTCTGGTGGAATTGCCGGGCGTTGACGATCTGGATCGAGTGAAGAGCATCATTCAGTCCACGGCGCGCCTTGAGATCCATCCAGTGGTAGGTGGCCCGTATCAGGACGAACAGGCCGCTCTTGGTAGCGTGGGCGGCAGCCTTCCGCCCGACCAGGAGATTGTGCATGGCTCCGGAGCACTGGCAAGCGGCTCGGACGCGGACAGCGTGTATGTGCTGCAGCGGATTCCGGTGGTCGCTGGAAGCGACTTCCGTTCCGCCGATCCTGGCACAAGTGAGAACGGCCTGCGCGATGTTCGCTTCACTCTGACCAACGAGGCAGGCGACCGCTTCTGGGAGTACACCAGCGCGAACGTTGGCCACGCGATGGCAGTCGTGCTCGGCGGCCGGGTCCGCGAGGTCGCCAATATTAAGAGCGCGATTCGCGACTCGGGCGAAATTGAAGGCAGCTTCTCGCAAGACGAGGTCGACGTGCTCTCGAAGATGTTGCGTACCGGTGCTTTGCCGGCTTCGCTGAACTATCTCGAGGATCGCACGGTAGGCGCGTCACTCGGAGCCGACTCCATCAAGGAAGGCGTGACGGCAGCCGTTGTGGGCGTGTTGCTGGTAATGGCCTTCATGCTGGTCTACTACCGTGGCTCGGGAATCAATGCGGACCTCGCGCTGTTTTTGAACCTCGTGATCTTGCTCGGGTTCATGGGCTTCTCCGGAGCCACGCTGACTTTGCCCGGAATTGCCGGAGTCATTCTGACAATCGGTATGGGCGTAGATTCGAACGTGCTGATCTTTGAGCGCATCCGGGAAGAGGTTCGCGCGGGAAAAGCGCCTTCGGCGGCCGTGGATCAGGGATTCGCCCACGCATGGGTCACGATTATTGACACCCACGTGACAACAATCGTCTCAGCAGCCATTTTGTTTTTATTTGGAACCGGGCCTGTGAAGGGATTCGCGGTGACGCTCACCTTCGGCCTGGCAGCCAACCTGTTCACAGCGGTGTATGTTTCAAGGGTCATCTTTGAGGCCCACCTGAACAAGCTAAAGCCGGGAGAAATGGTTTCGATCTAGAAGATAGGGAACACGGAATAGGGAACAGAGCGAGGCATTAGGGAACTAAGACAACACGGGGGCAAAGGCGTAGAGAGCAGCTGTCGGGAATCGATGAATATAGATCTTCGGTTTTCTGATCCCTGTTCCCTGATCCCTGATCCCTGATTCAGGAAGGCAGAGAACCAGTGGAATTGTTTCGCAGCGTGAATGTGGATTGGCTAGGGAAGAAGTGGTACTTTCTTGGCTTTTCCTTGATCTTCAGCGTGGCCGGCTTGGTTTCGATGGGCTGGCACTGGGCGCACCCCGTGGGCGGTGTCCATAGCCCCGTGCCCCTCGGCGTAGACTTCCGTGGCGGCACCCAGGTGCAGGTGCAGTTTGCGCAGAGTCCCGAGCTCAATCAGATTCGCCAGGCGATGGATGCGTCCGGAATCCGGGATTCGAGCATCCAACCAATTCGGAATGTAGATCAACCGACGAGCAATGACGTGTTGATCAGCTTGCCAGAACAGACCAATGAATCCGCTCTCGATACGGGACGCCAGCAGATCGTCGATGCGTTGCACGCCCACTACAACAATCCCTTCACCATACGCAATGTGCAAGTGGTGGGACCGACCGTGGGCAGGCAGCTTGAGAAGCAGGCCGGCTTGGCGACCCTCTACTCCATGGCAGGGATGCTCGTGTATCTCTGGTTCCGATTCCAGCTGATTTACGGCGTTGCGGCAGTGGTGGCCTGCTTTCACGACACACTGATCACGCTGGGCGCATTCGCGCTGACCAACCAGGAGATCAGCCTGACGGTGATCGCGGCGATCCTGACGCTGATCGGTTACTCGATGAACGACACTATCGTCGTGTTCGACCGAATTCGGGAAAATCTGCGTCTGAGCCGGCGCGAATCTCTTCCCGACGTAGTGAATCGGAGCATCAATCAGACGCTGAGCCGGACGGTGCTGACTTCCGGGCTGACGTTCGTGACTGTTCTGTCGCTGTACGTTTTTGGCGGCCAGGTTCTGAGAGGCTTCTCCTTCGCGCTGGTGATAGGCATTCTGATTGGCACATATTCATCAATTGCTGTCGCCGCGCCGATGCTGGTGGCGTGGCAGGAGTGGCGTGCGCAGCGCGGAAAGACTGCGGTTTTACCCGCTGCGAAACGAGCAAAGGTTTGACTCGTAGGTTGCAACTGCACCATTTTTGGAGCATGTTTTGCAAACTGTTGCGTAGTTCTGGTATAGGTGAAGCACACTGCTGTGGTACCGTTTTCGACGCTGGGAACATTTCACGTGTGTTCGGTGTCTAAGTTGAGGTAACCCACACCCGATTCGAGGCTGGCCATGTTTGAAGATTCCACATTTGAATCCGGAGGAAGAATCAAGAGCAAGAGCAGATATTGGATGATGGTCACATTCATCACCAATGGCTCGGTTCTGCTTCTTCTGATTTTGCTTCCGTTGATCTACCCAGAAGCGTTGCCCACGGCAATGCAGCAAACGCTGCTGACCGTGCCACCTCCGCCTCCGCCTCCGCCACCACCGCCACCACCGCCGGAAGTGCACGTGGTGCACGTCCAGTCGGAGATGATGAACAACCAGTTGGTCGCACCGACGAAGATTCCGAACAGCATTAAGCAGGTTGCTGAGAAGGAAGCTCCGCCGTCGAGTTTCGGTGTAGCTGGAATGGAAGGGTTGGGCGGAAGCGCCAGCGGCGTAATGGGCAGTGTATTTGGAAGCGGTGGACCCAAGGTGCAGGCGGCGGTTCCCAAGAAGGTCAATATTTCGGCTGGTGTTGCGGTCGGAATGTTGCTCCAAAAGACGACGCCAATTTATCCGCCGATCGCCAAGGCCGCGCGCGTTTCAGGAACCGTGATTCTTCAGGCAACCATCTCGAAGAGCGGGACCATCGAAAATCTGCGCGTGATCAGTGGTCCGGCAATGTTGCAGCAGGCGGCGCTCGACGCGGTACATTCATGGCGTTATCGGCCGTATCTGCTCAACAATGATCCGGTCGAGGTGGAGACCACTATTAACGTGATCTTCAGCCTCGGAGGCTGAGACGCTTTCCGGCCCTTTTCCATTCGATGGGAAAGGGCTTTGCTTTTGACCCGAATGCGAATCCCGACAGAGCCGCATTCTTAGCAGTAGTAATGCAGTCGCAGTTCACAAGAAACTCCTTAGGAGGAACGATTCAGTGATTCTCGCTCAGCTTGCACATTTCGCTTCGCACTCGGTCACCAGCATGGCCTTTCTCTTCCAGGAAGGGGAACAGACCGTCAGCTTCAGCCCGATGGGGCTTTGGGAACACATGGGATGGTTAGCCCGCGCCGTGGCTATCCTGCTTTTCATCGAGTCGATTTGGTCCTTGGCCGTTATGATCGACCGCTACCTGTACTTCTCCGCCGCTCGCAAACAGTCGCGTGAATTCGCGCCCAAGGTTGCCGGCGCGCTGAAGGATAGCAAGCTCGAAGAGGCGATCAAGATCGCTGATCGCAACAAGAAGTCGCACCTGGCAGAAGTTGTTACCGCTGGCTTGCAGGAGTTCCGCGCTTCCGGCGGAGCGTCCACCGAGAACAACATCGAGAGCTCACAGCGCGCACTGGACCGGGCCGAGGCCATCGTTCATGCCAAGCTGAAAAGAGGTCTCAGTGTTCTGGCAACCATCGGTTCGACCGCTCCGTTCGTCGGACTGTTCGGAACCGTCGTCGGCATTTTGAACGCCTTCCAGCAGATCGCTACGCAGAAGACATCCGGTATCGGTGCAGTGGCCGGCGGTATTTCTGAAGCCTTGGTTACCACGGCATTTGGCCTTCTGGTCGCCATTCCGGCGGTTATGGCGTTCAACTACTTTACCGGCCGAGTCGAAGCATTCGATGTGGAGATGGATAACTCCTCGAGCGAACTGATCGACTACTTCATCAAGCAGAGCAACAAGCGCTAAACGCGGCCGTTTCGACTCGAGCGAGAATTTTTGGGGGCAGGAGAGCAGCGAATCTCTCCTGTCCACCGAATCTAAATTCGGGCGCGAGTTGAACCACGGAAAAGCCGGAGCCATCCGCAGCAAAAAATTCAAAGGCACGGAGCCAACCCAATGGCAGTTGCAGTTAGAAACGAAGGCAGCAAGATCAATTCCAACATCAACGTCACACCGATGGTGGACGTGATGCTGGTGTTGCTGATCATCTTCATGGTCATCACTCCCATGCTTACGAACAAAGTAGCCATCGATATGGCGAAAGTGGACAACCCCACAGCGATGCCGGATGCCGACAAGGAAGATGCGATCGTCGTCGCGGTGACTCGTGACGGTGGGGTGTTTCTAGGTCAAGACCATGTTGCAACCAGTGAGCTTGGCGCCAAGGTCCGCGACAAACTGGCCGACACCCCCGGAAAGACAATCTACGTCCGTGCCGATGCACGCGCACAGTACCGGGCCGTGGAAGACGCGATTGACGCGGTTCGTACGGCTGGTGTCGATGAAGTGGGATTATTGACGCAAAAGAAGGAAAGCAGTCTCTCAGGCGGCCAGTGAGGCGCGGTCCCGGAGAATTCTCTTTAACGATCTGCAGGAATCGAGGAGTTTGAAGCCATGGCATTTTCAACTGGGGGCGGCGGCGGCGCAATGGGTGAGATCAACGTCACGCCCATGATCGATATTCTTCTGGTGCTCTTGATCATTTTCATGGTCATTGTGCCGACGGTGCCGCACGGCCTGGACGCATTGGTGCCGCAGCCGCCGAAGGAACCACAGAAGCAGCAGCCGAACGATCGCACCATCGTGGTTCAGGTGGTCTATCGGCCCGGTGCGGCTCCGATCTACAAGATCAACGAGACCGAGGTTGCGAAGACGGACCTTCTGGCGAAGCTCACAGATATCTATTCGAACCGCGCAGAGCGGGTCATGTTCGTCAAGGGCGACGACAACATTGACTTCCGCTACGTTGCCGATGTCATCGATATCGGCCGTGCAGCCAACGTCGACCATATCGGCCTCATGACGCCAAAAATTTTGGCCGGACAATAACTAGGTGCTGCGACAGGGCCGCTCGCCCGGCTCGTGCGGGCGCGCTTGCGATCAGGGAATGCAGTTTCGGACGATTCCCGTTTGATCCTTTTTGGGTTGTCAGGCGTAGAATTTTCCATCATGGTTTCGGTTGCCCCGGCCGCGGCCAGAAAGTTTTTGAATTTCCAGGCGCGCACCGTGATGGCACGTCCTGAAGGAGAAGAAGAAGAACATGAATGGACCCGCACGATTTACGGCGCTCGCGGTAGTACTGGCCGGCATGGTGCTTTCCATGAGCGGGTGCAACCGCCTGGCAGCACGGGATCAATTGAACAAGGGTGTGGACGCTTACAAGAGCGGAAAATACGAGGAAGCGATTGGACATTTCCAAAAGGCAACCGAGTTAGATCCCAGTCTGCCCATGGCCAAGAGTTACCTCGCCACAGCGCTCGCGCAAAATATTGTTCCCGGATTGGACACTCCGGAAAACCTGAAAACAGCCGATCAGGCGATCAGTATCTTTCAGGAAGTCCTGGCAAAAAGTCCGGACGACGTGAACAGCCTGAAGCAGATTGCGGGCATTTATTTCAGCATCAAGAAACTGGATGACGCCAAGACCTGGCAGAAGAAGGTTCTGGCCGTCGATGCAAAGGATCCTGAAGCGGCATACACAATCGGCGTGATCGATTGGACCGAAGCCCACGAGAATACGTTGAAGGCTCTCGTTCCAGCCGGCATCAACGACGACGGCGAAGGCAATGCAAAAGCGCCGAAAAAGGTGATGGATACAATCAAGGACGAGAACTCCGCGCTGATCGAAGAAGGGCTTCAATATTTGAATCAGGCAGTCGCCAACCGTGCCAACTACGACGACGCGATGGCGTATTTGAACCTGATCTACCGCCGCAAAGCGGACCTCGATTTCGGCAATGACGCAGCACGCAAAGCAGATCTGGCGCAAGCTGAGGAATGGCGCACCAAGGCCATGGGAACCCGCAAGGCCAATGAAGAAAAGAAGGACAAGGGCCCCGGCGGAATCACGATGGATTCGAGCGGCAATCTGAAGTAGCGCGGTTGGGTGTAACAAAGACAGCGGCCTCCGATCTTTGGAGGCCGCTCTGTTTTTGCGGAGAGGATTTTTCCCGGCGATGCGACGCTGCGGTGTTTACTGACGGTATCTTCCGGATAAGACGCCACACAGGCGCAATGTGAGTCTGCTGATCTACAATTCGAGCAAATGTGACTCAATGGTTGGAAGAAAACGATGGCCGAATCCGCAGGCAGGTTTAGCAGGAGAAGCAATGAGAATCTCCTCCAGCTTTGGGAGGCACGTGATCTGTTGAAAGATGAGGACATCGATCCTCTCCGAGATGAACTTGACCGACGAGGACTGTCCGAACAGGTCGCCGAAATTGCAGGGCGAACCTCAGTAAGGGACATGTATGGCAAGCAGCCGCTCGCGCCTCATACCTATATAAATCTCTCGGTCCCTGCGTTGTGGATGAGAGAGCTTTGGCTTCGACATAAGACGAAGGGCGGCTTTTCAGCTAATCCCAAGATTGAGATGGTTCAACGCACACGTTCTGGTTTCTGGGGAGGAGCAGCAAGAGCGGAGTTGCACTACTCGTATGAGTTTCAAGGCCGACAGTATTCTGGGCGAGTGGTTCGCGATTTCAAGTTTGAGTCGGCGAGCGCGGACAGCCTTGTCTACGATCATCAGATTGGCGAAAAACTACCGATTCTGGTCAACCAAGAAGCACCGGCAATTTCGTATTACCCTTCAGCTTGGGCGTGTCGGATCCAATTTTTCTCGGTTTTCAGTCGCTTTTCGCTTGGGCCGGTGTGATCGGACTCGTCCGGCTAATACTCATCTCAGTCGCGCATAGCAAATAGGCGCGACTCGTCGAGGATTGTGGTCGCACGCCTGGCAGCTACTCACTGGCCGCCATTCTTCAAAATCTGCTCAGCATAGTAATTGCGCACGGCGGCCTGATCGTGGAGCATTTCAAAGTAAGCATTCTTGAGCAGCTGAGCATGACTTTCGCGCAGGGACTGCCGGATATTCTGCTGCACGCGCGGATCGTTCATCTCGCGTTGTCCTGCCGGCTCGCGCGATAGAAGCTTGTAAACTGCGTAACCTACCAGCCTTCGAGCCGGCCCTCCGTTGTCATAGATCGGAAGTGGCTCGGTTATCTCGCCGGCCTTCAGTTTACTGACGGCATCGTAGGCGACGGGCTCACTGTGGAGCGCCGACTCATAGACGAAGCCCATGTCTCCGCCGTTCGAGGCATTATTGGCGTTGTCGGAATACTGAATCGCCACCGCGCCAAAATCCTCTCCGCTTCTCAAGCGGTTATAGAGAGCCTCAATCTTCTTTTTTGCATCGGCGTCGTTGGGCGCCTTGTTACTCTGCAAATTGGGAGCCTGCTGTGCAGGTACGGCGCTGGCAACAATTTGCGCGAGATGATATTGCGGCTCAATCAAATTAAACTCAGACTTATGCGCCAGGTAGTAGCCGCTGATGTCGCCATCGGTGATGTTGATCTTCGATTCAATTTCCTTGTTTAGCAGTTTTTCCTTTGTCAGTGAGCGGCGTAGATCGCGCTTGAGGTCGTCGAGTGTGATGTTGCGCTGCTTCAGCTGCTTGTCGAACTCCTCCTGCGTATAGGGCGCCTTCATCTCGGTGAGTTTGGCGTTCACGTCTTCATCGGATGCCGCAAGATTCAGTTTTGCGGCGCGCTGCTGCAGGATCTCATCTTCGATTAACTGGTGGAGTATGTTAAGCCGGACAATATTCGCCTGCTCAGCGCTTGGCTCCTGGGGGTTGTCCCCGAGACTGGCCTTGTAATATTTCTCAACGTCCGAACGCAGAATATCTTTGCCATTCACAGTTGCCATGACATCGGGAGAGGGAGGCTTGTGACAACCGGCCAGTGCGGCGAGGAACAGCCCACAAGTAAGAATAGGGACAGCAAAACGATGCTGCTGAAATCGTCCTTCGACTTGCAACCTGAACACTCCTGAGGGCCGAATATACTCCCAGCATTACAGGATAAATCCCCGCGCCCACACTGCGATACAGGAGACGGATCCTGCTACTTTCCAGCACCTTTCGCATCCGTGACCTTGGTGGGGGCTTGAGCGGACGCCAAGCCGGGAGGTTGTTCCCCTGCGGCGCGTAGGGCACGGTCGATAACCATCCAGACCTGATCCTCGGGAATGGCGCCAATGATGCGTTCGCCGTCGATAAATAGAGAGGGCGTAGAATCCAGCCCAAGTTTGTCGCCCTCTTTCATTGAAGCTCGCACCTGGGTCTCATCTTGCTTTGCCAGGCAGGCGTCGAGCTTGGCCGAGTCCAGCTTTGCCAATGTGCCTTCCTGCCGTGCGATGCGATCCAAAGCCGCAAAACTTTTGTTGATATCCCGATCCTCGCCCGAAACTTCCTGACCATGGGCATGCAGGTAGTCCACATAGGTCCAGTAGACATCGGAATTCTGCGTTGCCAGACAATTGGCATCGACGGCCGCGTGCATGGCCCAGGGATGCATGTCTGACAGCGGGTAATCCTTGTAGATGAAACGAACTTTGTCCCTGTACCGATCAAGCGTCGATGGGAAGAGAGACTGATGCATGCGAGCGCAGTAAGGGCACTCAAGGTCATCGAAATTGATGACGGTGACTTTAGCCGCCGGGTTGCCGCGAATCGGCCGTCCGGTAGTATCGATGGCGAATGCCGGGTCCTTGGCCAGGTCGAATGTCTCCAAACGGGCCAATGTTTTGCCGTCCGTTGAAATGAGGAAATCGAACGGAGTGGTCTTGGAGCCTCGCGTGAAGACTACGGGGAGCGTTTCGTAACCCGGAAACGAGCTTGGCTTCCGCGCTCCAATCGCGACTGAATAATCCTGCGGCACGCCGAACTGGGACCGGACCAGGACTTCGATACGGCGGTTGATTTCGGCATCGGACGGGTTCTGTTGTACGGGCTGAGCCTTGCAGCCGACTGCGAGACCGATTGCGAGCAGCCCAGCGAAGAATCGAAAACGCAACAAATGGAAAACCTCTAAAGAAAGGATAAACCAGCACCGCCTTGAAGACGGTCGCGCCGGAGTAACCGCCGGAGCAAACACCGAAGCAATCCTGGAGCCGCCCACGCCAAGACTCGTCGAATCCAGAAGCATCTTTGAATGGACGTGAAGCTGGTGAAACGCAATCAAATAGCTGTCACCGTAGCATTAATAGAGCGGCGGCAGATTAGGGTCGCGAAAGATTGTGTTGGAGTGACGGATGTCTCCAACCGAACCGAAGTTGGCGAGCGTGAAGCTGTAGAGCCATTCGGTCTCATCGCGGCTCACGGAACCGACGGAGCCAAGTTCGAAACGGCGATACCCAACCATAAGGCCGCAACAACCCCAGTTATAGACCGCTTGGACTCCGCCATATTGCAGCGCGCCATGGACGAAGTCGTAGCCGCCGTTGGCCGCCAGATTGAAGCCAACCGCATTGGGCTTACCGAATTGAAAGTAGGGCTGTAGCTGCTGGCTCTGAATCGTTGTCGCTGCGGTGCCCTGTTCGTCCACCGCATTCAGAAGCGCGTGGCCAAGGCCGACGGTCGTTCGGCCCCAACTGTAACCGGCATACAAGTTGTCGGCGCCGACGTGACCGAGGCGCGGATCGTAGTCCATATCCCATTCAATCCGGAGATTATCGATCGCCTCGAAGCGCAGGCGCGAAATAACAGGCGAAACGTTGCGCGGTTCGGTAAGAAACGCCACGCCACTCAAGTCGAGCGTGGAATCGAAGACGTTGCGGCGATCGGGAATGAGCGCACCGCCAAAATTCGGATTGATGAAAAACTTCTGCGCGATTTGCCAACTGGCCCATTCACGGGGATGGGAGCATCCGCCTGGCGAAACCTCCACCTCGGCTTCAGAACACTGGACCGCATGAAGCGGGCGAAGGTAAAAGCGCTGCGTAAGGGAATAGCCGACTTCGTTGGTATCTGTGGCGATGTCGTTCGTGTCGACAAGCAGCACGTTGCGAGCATCTGCGCCGATACCGTCGACAAAACGGTAGGTCAATTCAGGTTCGATCACATGACGAAGCTCACGATTCCAGCTTCCAAGTGTGAAATCCCGTTCCAACGCAGGCGGGCGTAGATCGACCGAGGCCTCAAGGTCGGCTCGATTGAGCGGATCGTGGCTGACAGTAGGTGTGCCACCATTAGCGCCAGTCAGATCGGGCGTTTCGCTTCCGGAATAGAAGGTCTCGCGGAACGCAACCTCGGGAACAATGCTCCAGCCGTCCGCAACGATAGGTAGAGCGAGATGAGGGTAGACGTCGATTCTGCCCACGTTGCGCGCATGAAAATTGGGTTCTGCACGGTTCAGGTGGCTAATGGACGAATTCAAGCCCCAATAGAGCATCGAATCTCCCAATGGCCGATCGAGCGAGTCAAAGCGCAGGGACGGAAGATGCAGGATTCTCGCCTCGTCCCCGGAAGTTGTGCTGGCGAAGGTTTGCAAGCGGCCGAAGTATCCGGAAGGAATGTACCCGTTGTGTTCATGCGTGAGCGCGAGTGTGCTGAGCACTTCAGAGTTCACAGCCTGGGTGTAGTTGTCATCGAAGACCAGCCTATAAACATAACTCGACAAGTATTCAACGTTTCCAACGACACGCGTGCTGGGAGACAGGTCCTTTCGTCCGTTGGCTGAAATGTCGACGCCACCCTGGTTGACAAGCCCGGTGGCGGGGGGAGTCGCCGCAATACCGCGGTCGAGCAGGGCGTTCCAGCGCACAAGCAAACTGTCGAGCCCCGCGCCCTTATAGCGAAAATCGCCGTTGGGCGCAAAGCCGCGCTTTGAAAAGTACTCCGACCCGACCACCATATCCATGCTTCGGTTGATCACCCAGTACACCTGCTCGCCGAATGTGTAGCCCCGAATCGACGATCCATTGCTGACCACGGGAATGAGCAATCCACTTTCCCGGCCCGTGTCGCTTACCGGATGCCGCAGGTATGGGAGGTAGAAAATCGGGAGGCCAAAGAGCTTGAAAAACGTATTGGCGGTGGAAGCCTCGCCATTTTCCAGTTTGATCGCGCGCGAGATCAGTTGCCAGTCCGGGCGTGGCAGACGGCAGTTCGTCATCGAGCCGTCAATGATGCGGTATTTCCCCTCGCCCGTTTGCAAGAGCACCCTGCCGGAGAACAGAAAAGGGTTTGCTGTGGAATAAACGACGGCGGAGCCTGCTCGCCGCACTCCGATTGAACCGGTAACGTTGAAGAATCGTGCGGTATGCTGGTCGAGGCGCATGTCGCCGTGCGACGCTTCGATGTCGACGTCTTCCGGCCCACCAGTAACCTGGAGATGGCCGTCGGCATCCAACTCCGAAGTGGATTGGTGATAGACCACCTTGTCAGCGCGGAGAATGTAGTCGCGATAGTGAACGACGACCTGTCCAGTCAAGGTCCAGATGTCTCCCACCCGGCTCTGATGTTGTGCCTCCCACCGAACGGGAGTACCGGTGGCTGGCGCAGCTTCAGGCCGCGCGAGAGGAAGAATCTCCTGGCCGGGGTCCTCCGGGAGTGAATTTTCGTTTTCCTCGGAACTTAAACGATCGGATGGAGAAGCTTGCGGTATCGCGGGAGGTAGCGCATTGGTCAACATCTGTCCGCGAAGTTGCGGATGACAGAGGGTCAGCAGCGTGATAAACACGAAGTTGCGAGGATGCATCCCGGGACCAAGGCCAGCATAGCAAAGCGAGCCGAGTTCATGGACGCGCGCAGAGTGGTAGGGTCAGCACAGATTAACCGGAAATCGAAGGATCAGGGCAAGAATCGTTCCGGATCGAATTCTTTTGCCTCGCGTAGTTTTCCTGGATCGCTTTGAGCAATGTTCGCGAACTGCTTGCCCGGCCGTGAAGCGAACCTGAAAAGCATTTCTGAGTCCTGATCGGATTCAAGAAATACATCGAAAGGGTTCTGGAGAATTGAGTACACTGGTGAGCCAGCCTGCCCCCAAGCCATCGTGGAAACAGGAAGTCGATCGGCGGCTTCAAGCCCACAAAAGCCGTAAAGGTCTATCTGTTGTCGACCAGAACGTGCTGCCTGCGGAGCACGCAGGCGTCAGCGACCGTGCGGCGACAGCGGCGGCACGCGTTGCGGCCCGTTTCTCCAAGGCGCCAAGTTACAGCGAAATGCAGGCAGCCGAGGCCCGGGTGGCGCTGCGGGATGCAGAAACCGCGACACGCGCAGCACTGGAAGCGCAGGTCGTTGCTCAGGCCGCTCTCGCGAATCTTGAGCGCGCTCATGAGGAGAGCATTGGGCGCGAATCCGAGCGGTGGGAAGCTACCGATGCTATTGAAGAGCACCCATGGGACTCGATCGAATCGACGAGCCCGGTGTCTAACGTTTCAGGTCCAGAAGCGCCTGCAAGTGAAATGTCCCGAGGCGTGTGGTCGGCGAATCGGCAAGCAGAGGATGCGCGTTCCGAAGAGGCCGATTTTGGACACTGGGTCGAAGCGCAGCCTATCCATGCAAACCTGATCCGTTTCCCGCGCGAATTGGTGGCCACTCGACGGGTTCGCCCGAGATTGACGGCGGCATCGGAACAGTTAGCGGCTGAACACCTGGAACACCGTGGTCAGTTGAGCATTTTTGAAGTTGACCCGGACACTATCTCCACCGAGCCCACAGCCTCAACAGCTATTGAAACCGCATCACCCGCTCCGTCCTGGAGCGGACCGGAATGGTCAAACATTGAGCTGGAGAGGGAATGCGAAGAGGTTGACGAGTTCCATCGAGAGCCTCCGTCAACCACAGTCAGATTGGACTTGGCGCCTCTCGAATTGCGTTTGATGGCGGCGACGATCGACTTCGCACTTATCGTAAGCCTGGTCTGCGCCGGAGCAGCGGGAATTGCGGGGCATATGTCCCATGCGCCCGCCATCAAGGTTGCGGAAATGATGGCATTCTCTGCTCTGATTCTGACCGGAGTGCTCTATCAGGCATTCTTTCTGATGGCCACGATGTCTACTCCAGGAATGATGTACGCTGGGATTTCCCTTTGCACATTCGATGATGAACATCCCACCCGTGCGCAACTGCGCGATCGGCTCGGCGCACTGCTCGTCTCGCTGCTTCCGGTGGGATTGGGTTTGGCGTGGTCGATCTTCGATGAGGATCGCCTGTGCTGGCACGATCGGATTTCGCGGACGTATCAGCGGAAATGCTGACAGGCTGATTGTTTTTGCAGAACTTCAGGCGCGGCTCATATCCGCGCCTTTTCTTTGCGGTCCGCGGCGATTCTTACCATGTCAATGCGCGCAGCGCGCTCACTCCGGCGCCAATCAATGCCGTTTCGTCGTCAGGAGGCAGGATTTCAAGGGAATAGCTCAACAGCGGGCTCATCTTCACCATGGTTTCCAGATGACTGCGCAGCACCGGCAGCTCAAGGAAGCCTACATGGTGGCCCGTGAAGTAGAAGCGGCCGGGTCCGGCCAGGTGGATGAACGACGCCGTTCCCGCGGCCAGCGCGCGATGCCATAGGTCGACAAATTCGCGGCAACGGGTGTCGCCCTGCTTTGCCTGTGCAAAAACCTCTTCCGGCTCGAGGTCAAGAAAACGCATGCGCATCGCCCGGTACCCCATGATGCCTTCCAGATGACCCACACCACCGCAGCCACAATAACGCTCTTTGGGGTCCAGCGTGACGGTGACGTGTCCGCCTTCCCAGACACCTTCGACGTAGGGCCAGCGGCCGTAGCCAATGCCATTTCCAATCGTCCAGACCCGCGTGAGCCTGTTGAGTTGCCCTCGCGTCGCGGCCACGCCGGCTGCAATTGCGTCCGCATCGTTGGCGACGTAAACGGGAGCCGAGATGCCCCGGCTAGTGAGAACTTTCGTGAGTTCGTCTGCCAGGCGCATGCCCTTAATCTGGGCCAGGTTGGGCGAATCTTCAATCACGCCGTGGCGCACTACGCCGGGAACCGCAACCCCGATGGCGTCGACGGGACCTTTGAATGTGCCGATCAACGCGGCGATCTTATCGACTAGTACTTCAACCAGTTCACTGCCGGGAAGCGCCACCAGCGCGTCCGACTCTTCCGTGTCGTCCGGAAAGCGCAGCGGCTTCCCCGTCAATCGCTGATCTTCAAGCGCGCCTGCCACAATATGCTCGGTCATCACCACGCCGATTGCGGTGCTCATGAACAATTCCTCTCATCCCGCCTGGTAGCGATTCAGGCGGCCCAGGCCATTAAAAGCCGCGACCTTGTAGCACTCGGCGAGGGTCGGGTAGTTGAAAACAGTCTCGACAAAATAATCGACGGTGCCGCCCAACGTCATGACCGCCTGCCCAATGTGGACCAGCTCGCTTGCATCTTCGCCGATGATGTGTACCCCAAGAACCTTCCTCGTGTCGCGATGGAAGATCAGCTTGAGGCGGCCGGTCGTATCCCCGCGAATTTGTCCGCGCGCGACCTCGCGATAATACGCCATGCCTACCTCGTAGGGCACGTCTTCGTCGGTCAACTGCTCTTCAGTTTTGCCGATGAAGCTGATCTCGGGTATGGTGTAAATCCCATAGGGATAGAAGCCGGGGTTCGAACTGGTGGCGTGATCGTTGAAGGCGCGGGCCGCGGCGATGCGCCCCTGTTCCATTGATACTGAAGCCAGCGCCGGGAAACCGACAACGTCGCCTACCGCGAAGATGTGCTCCACCTTGGTCATGAAGTTCTCGTCAACAGGGATACGCCCGCGATTGTCGGCCTCAAGACCGGCTCCGGCTAAATTCAGCTCATCTACATTGCCTTGCCGCCCAACGGCGAAGAGCAGGGCGTCGCCCGAAACTTTTTTCTTGCTCTCAAGATTGGCCACCACGCCGCCGTCGGAAAGCTCCTCCACGCTCTCCACTTCCTCGCCAAGGCGCATGGTCACGCGGCTGTCGCGCAGGTGATAGCTGAGAGCCTCGACAATTTCCTGGTCGGCGAATTCGAGAAGCTTGTTGCGTTTCTCAATCAGCGTAACGCGCACTCCGAGAATTGCGAACATGCATACGTATTCAACGCCAATGACGCCTCCACCGACGACGATCAGAGTGCGCGGCAAGGTGGGAAGATCGAGGACCTGGTCACTATTGATGATGGTGCGCCCATTCACCGGAACCTTGGGAGACGAGGCGGGTTTGGTCCCGACGGCGATAATAATGCGGCTCGCTTCGAGCGTTGTCTCGCCCTGAGGGCCTTCCACGCGCAGCACGTGAGGATCGACAAAATGCGCAATCCCCTGGATCACGTCGATCCCATTGCGCGAGAGCTGAGCCTCAGTCACGTCTACTTCAGTCTTGATCACAGCCTGCACGCGAAAGGCGAGATCGGCCATCGTGATCTTTTCCTTGACCCGGTAATTCATGCCATAAACGGAGCGATAGTTGTAGCCGGAAAGATGCAGTACGGCTTCACGCATGGTCTTCGACGGAATGGTGCCGGTATTGATGCAGACGCCGCCAACGACTGCGCGCGCCTCCACAACCGCGACGCGCTTTTTCATCTTCGACGCCGCTACGGCAGCGCGTTGGCCTGAGGGCCCGGAGCCAACGATAATCAGGTCATACTTGACGGCACTCATGCAATTGTCTCCCGATAGTTGGTTCAGCTGCGGCTGGGGCGAGTGGCACGCGGACGGCTTCGGCGTGGTCCACAACCGGAGGCTACCATACCCCGGTGATGCGCGGACAGCAACGCCCCGTGAATTTGGAGGGCTTGGCAGACATTGAATGAGGCCTCGCGAGGCAATAGCTTGTGCTCTGAAAAAGGCAGCCGGCGGCCATCAAGATTGCCGGCTGCTTCGGGACGATTTGGATCGAAAAGTCGATAGGAACTATGCCACAGCAGAACGTCGCGCTGGCACCGAATGGACGGAAGGCTTGCTTTGTCCGCGGAAATTCCCACCTGGCTGAACGGTGCTCTCGAGCCGGAACTGCCCGATCATCCCATCCAGATTGTTGGCCAGCGAAGCAAGATTCTTCAATGCCTCGACAGCTTCTTCCGCGCCGTGGGAGTTTTCAGTAGCCAACTGGGAGATTTGTCCGGCGGACTCGGAAATCTCTCCGGATGCCGCAGTCTGTTCCGTTGCAGCGGTGGCGATGAGTTGAATCTGGTGCTCGACCTGTTTCGAAGATTCGATAATGGCTTCCAGACTCTGCTGGGCGCGCGCGGTTTCGCTGATGCCGGTCTCAACCGCAGAACGGCTGTCCTGCATTACCTGGAGAGTTGTGCGCGTCTCATCCTGGATGCTGCGGATGGTGCCGGCAATCTCTTCGGTAGCGCTCTTGGTACGCTCTGCAAGGCGGCGCACTTCCCCGGCCACCACGGCGAATCCTCGGCCGTGTTCACCGGCGCGGGCTGCCTCAATGGCGGCATTCAGAGCCAGCAGGTTGGTCTGCTCGCTGATCTCCTGAATCACGCTGACCACCTTACCAATCTCTTCCGAGCGATGCGCCAACGACGTCATTTTCTCCGACACCGTGCCGGTAGCGGCTGCAATCTTTTCCATGGTTGCCGCCGCGGCGTGCATCACTGTGCCACCCTGGTCGGCTGTCTCCGCCGACGTGCGGCTGGCGCTGGCCGCGCTTTCTGCGTTATGGCTGATTTCGCCGATCGTGGCCGTCATCTCCTGGGCAGCCGCGGCAATCTGATTGGTTTTGCTCGATTGAGTGTTGGCGTTGCCGGCCGACTGCACGGCGCGCGCGCTGATCTGGGTCGAGGCTGCCGAAAGTGTCTGTGCGCCCTCCGCAACCGACTGCACGACTTCGCGAATGGAGGCTACACAAGAGTTCAGCGCTTCACCCAAATGGCCAATTTCGTCCGTTCCCATCACTGTCATGTGTGCCGACAGATCCTTCGCCGCCAGTTGTTGCAACGCAGCGCTCGCCCTCGCAATTCGAGGGGCGATGACACGGCTCAACGTGATTCCAACCAGAGAGCAGATGCGACGATGAGGAGGCTGACCACGGTATTAATCCAGGTGGCGCGAACACCGGAAACGGTCGTTTGATGCGATTCGGCTGCGCTGGACGTTGCGTTGAGTTCGAAGTCCGCCGTTGCGCCTTCAAGTGCTCGATTAAGGAGACCCAAAGTCGAATCCGCCACCATCAGATCGAGGGCATCACCCGTTTTGCCGTTAGCCAGCAAAGCTTGAGCTCGATTGCTCGCTTCGACATACTGGTCGAAGGCGGAGGAGAACTTCTGATAAAGCTCGCGCTCCCCAGGGTACCTGATAAATGGGATATAGCCTTTGAGATTAGTCTGATAGTCGTTCAGCGCATTTTGCCGCTCCTCGAGATGCTTGGTTGTGCATGCGGGCGTCTGGCAGAGCAATGTGCCAAGATCCCATCGGCGGACGCGATCGATGGCCACCTGAATCTTTCCGACGTAGACCAAGGACGGGAATGCATTTTCGCTGATGTCCGCGCTCTGCGCGCTTATATTTCGGAATGTGAAAAAGGTGTAGGTGCCCAATGTGACGCACAGAATGCAAACTAGGCCAAAGGCGTAGAGAAACTTGCGCGCGATGGGAATGTTGTGGAGAGCGGACATATTTGTTGGTTCCTTTCTCGTTCCGTGAGTCAGTCACCTTCCGAGAAATCAGGTTCTCGTTTCGGCGCGGTGACGGCTGAGCGCCAGACACAGGCGTCATCGGCAGTTTTTCGGAAAACCTTAAACGGAGAATCCTCGGCGAGAAGAGTGAAGCCGGATTGATGGACGGCGGAGAGTCCTCTTAGCCTCCGGCATGGCAAGGGCAGAGCTTCGTGCGGCCGTTGCGCGATTGCCTTGCCAGTGGCGAGATAAATCGATATTCTTTGGCCCGTTCGCACATCTCCATTTCTCGAACATCCTGCGAGGTTTCAATGTCTGCCAAGCGGTCCTTTGCCTGTTGGTTCTCGGTCACCATCTCTTTCACTCTGGTTCTCACCCTCGCGGAAGGGAGAGCACAAAATTCTCCCGCAAGCACCCCTCCGCCGCAACCAGCAACGCGCCCCGCACCTACCCCTGAGCAACTCGCCATCCAGGTTGCGTCAGAAAAGGAGCATCAGCGGGAGATGGACGCGCTCGGCATCACGGAACTGCGCTCCGGCGCCGAGGGCGACGCCAATTCGCCCCACGCCGCGAATTACGACGAGGCAAAGGCGGACATCTATCCCAAAACCCCCGATCCGCTGCTGCTGAATAACGGCAAGCCAGTGACGACGGCGAAGATGTGGTGGTCCAAGCGCAGGCCGGAAATCGTCGAGCTTTTTGACCGCGAAATCTATGGCCGAACACCAGCGAATCTTCCCAAGGTGACATGGGAAGTTGCGAGCACGGTGCACGAAAAAAACGGGGACGTGCCTGTGATCACGAAAACGCTGGTTGGACATGTCGACAACTCGGCGGATCCAAAAATCACGGTAAACATCGACCTGACATTGACCACGCCGGAGAATGCAAAAGGACCGGTTCCCGTCATTATGGAACTTGGCTTGAGCAAGGAATTCTTGGCGATGATGGCAAAGAGATTCCCGCAGTTTGCTGCGATGGCCGGAAACGGGCCGACATGGCAACAGCAGGTGCTCGCGCGCGGATGGGGCTACGCGGAATATATCCCCACTACCGTGCAACCGGACAATGGCGCGGGATTGACGGAGGGAATCATCGGCTTGGCCAACAAGGGCCAGCCGCGCAAGCTGGACGACTGGGGCGCACTCAAGGCGTGGGCCTGGGGTGCGAGCCGGTGTCTGGACTATTTTGAAACCGACAAGGATGTGGACGCAAAGCAAGTCGGCATCGAGGGCCACTCGCGCTATGGCAAGGCCTCCGTCGTCGCCATGGCGTACGATCCGCGCTTCGCCATCGGTTATATCAGTTCCTCGGGCGAGGCCGGAGCTAAGCTCTACCGGCACATCTTTGGCGAACAGGTGGGCAACGTTGCCGGCACGCCAGAATATCACTGGATGGCTGGGAACTTCCTAAAGTATGCGGGGCCGCTGACTCCGGGCGATCTTCCTGTCGACGCGAACGAACTGGTTGCTCTATGCGCGCCGAGGCCTGTCTTCATCAGCGGCGGAGCCACGAACGGCGATGGATGGGTCGATGCGAAGGGCATGTTCCTCGCAGCTGCAGGAGCGGGACCCGTTTATCGACTGCTCGGCAAAAAAGACATGGGCACAACAACGTTCCCGCCCATCGAGACGTCTCTGATTGACGGCGATGTTGCGTTTCGACAGCACACCGGGGGACACACACCGGGACCGAATTGGCCGACGTTCCTCACCTTTGCGAGCCGTTATCTGCACGCGACGACAACAGCGGCGACGGGGCCTGGAGTGGCGATTATGCCCGAGGGAACGAAGGTAGGAGCTCCAGTCTATTTAACCGGAGACCAGGACCGCGAACGAATGCTTGCGCTGCTTGGCCTCAAGGATTCTGAGATGCGGCATCGTCCGGCGGGCGATGCCAAAGCTCCCGATGCGACGAACTACGATGAATCGAAAGCGGACGTCTTTCCGCAGATCCCCGATCCCATGCTGCTGAAAAGCGGCCAGCGCGTCACAACGCCGCAGCAGTGGTGGTCGGCGCGCCGACCCGAAATCATCGCGGACTTCGAGCGCGAGATTCTCGGCAAAGCACCCGCCAACTTGCCAAAAGTGACTTGGGAGGTCGTCAAGGCGACTCCGGAGAAATATGGCGGGTTCGATGTCATCAGCAAGAGGCTCGTGGGCCACGTCGACAACTCCATCGATCCGCAGATCCAAGTCAACATTCAGATGGTTCTCACCACGCCCGCACACTCAGCGGGACCGGTCCCAATCATCATTGAACTTGCATTCGACCCAGACTTTCAGGATGCAATCGCAACGCCGGTATCCGAAGTGGTCCCAGTGGGACCCGGTCATTACGGAATTGAATTTGAGCCGTTGTTGAAACGTGGATGGGGCTTCGCCGTGCTGTCCCCCACAAGCTTTCAGGCCGACGATGGATCGGGACTCACAGCGGGAATCATCGGTCTGATGAACAAGGGTCAGCCGCGCAGGCCCGCGGATTGGGGCACTCTGCGCGCATGGGCTTGGGGCGCAAGCCGCACCATGGATTATTTCGAGACCGACAAAGCTGTCAATGCGAAACAGGTCGGGCTGGAGGGCCACTCTAGATTTGGAAAAGCTGCTTTGGTTGCGATGGCCTTCGACCAGAGATTCGCCGTCGTATACAGCAGTTCATCCGGCGAAGGCGGCGCCAAGCTTTACCGGCATATCTTCGGCGAGCAGATGCCGAATGTGGCCGGACCCGCGCTCTATCACTGGTTCGACGGAAAGTTTCTCAGATATGGTGGACCCCTGACGGCTGGCGATCTTCCCGTCGACAATCACGAGTTGATTGCGTTGTGCGCCCCACGGCCGGTGTTCATCGGCGGCGGCGCCAGCACCGGCGACGGATACGCCGATCCAAGCGGCGACGCCTGGGCCGATGCGAAGGGAATGTTCTTGGCTGAGGTTGACGCCGGACCTGTCTATCGGCTCTTGGGCGCACACGACTTGGGAACGACAAATTTTCCTCCCATGGGCACAGCCCTTATCAATGGAGATCTTGGATTCCGGCAGCACCAATTCGGTCATACCCCCGCGCCGAACTGGCCGACGTTTCTGGATTTCGCGAGCAAGTATCTGCACAGCAAGTGATCGATGTCCGCCGAGGCTACTCGGCTATGCGGTAAATGCGCGCGCAATTCTCGCCGAGAATTCCTTCGCGCTCAGTTTCCGTGAGCTGCTGCACAAATTCGAGCGCGACCCCGATAGCATGTTCATAGTCCGCGGACAGCGTACACACCGGCCAGTCGGAACCAATCATCAGCCGCGAAGGCCCGAATGCGTCGAGAACCACATCCAGATAAGCCCGGAAATCATCCTGCTTCCACTGCCTCCATCGCGCCTCGGTAACCATTCCTGAAAGCTTGCAGAAGACGTTCGGAAACTTCGCCAATTCGCGAATATCGCGTCTCCAAGGTTCGAGCGTTCCATCCGCGATGGCTGGTTTGGCCAGATGATCCAGCACAAATGTCTGCGCGGGAAACTCCTGGACGAGCTGCACCGCAACAGGCAAATGGCGCGGCTGAAGCAGCAGATCGTAGGCCAGGCCGAATTCTTCAAGCTGCCCAATGCCTCGGCGAAAGTCGAGGCGCAACATGAATTCATCGTCGGGCTCATCTTGCACCACATGGCGTACTCCAATAAGCTTCTTGTGCGATGCAAGTTCTTCAAGCTGGCCACGCAGCTGCGACGAACACAGATCGACCCAGCCCACTACGCCCTGAATAAAGTTGTTCTCCTCGGCGAGTTCGAGAAGCCAGCGTGTCTCTTCGAGGCTCTGACGTGCTTGCACCGCAATCGATCCTTCGAAGCCATTGTCATCGAGGAGCCGCTTCAAATCGCGCGGAAGAAAATCGCTCCGCAGGAACGCCATCTGCTCGTTTATCCACCCGTACTCCGCGGCCGTGTACCTCCAGAAATGCTGATGAGCGTCGATACGGATCATGGGGAGAATCATCTCTTAGAAGGTACCGACAATCAACAGCAACAACGCCGATTCGGATGAATCCGACGCAACCCACTACGTTCGAGCTCGTCCGATTTCCTGATCTCGCACAGGTATAGTTCTGATATGCACCTGAAGAACCCGTGGCTGGCACTTTCCCTGTGCCTTTGCCTGATCCCGGCGAACGCGCCAGCCCAATCTGCCAAGCCCACCATCACTCTCGACGAGTATCTCAACACCACGGACATTTCCGAGGCGAGGCTCTCTCCGGATGGCTCTTCCGCCGTAATCGCCACCGATGCGCCCGACTGGAAAAACAGCGTGTACCGGCACGACCTTTGGATCTGGAATGCGCAGTCGGGTCTTCGCCCACTCACACGTTCCGCGGGCGAAGAGGATCCTAAATGGAGCCCCGATGGCAAATGGATCGCCTTCCTTTCCGACCGCTCGCTGCCTGGGGACGATGCGTCCGCCGATCCCGAGGCCACGAGCGACTCGACCAAACCAAAGCGTATCTGGATGATCTCCGCGACGGGCGGCGAGCCGCTTCCGCTTTACAGCGAGAAGCTGGAGGCTCATACATTTGAGTGGTCGCCGGATGGCGCGGCGATCTACTTCTCCGTGCAGGAGCCGCTCAACCACGAGCAGGCAGAAGCGCACGAAACCCAGTGGCAGGATGTGATTCGATGGCGGGAGCAGAATCGCGGCGATGTTCTTCTGAAAGCGGATGTCGCGCCAGCGATCGCAAACGCATTGGCAACGCCACTTCCCAACGGCGCCGCAGCAGCCAAGACAGCCAAGGGCAGAGCGGACACGATTCCCGCGTCGCCTCTACCTGCGGGCGCGTCAGTGCTCACCAAGAGCGCTGTAGCGATCGACGAGATCGCTCCTTCACCCAACGGCAAATCTGTCGCCTTTCTTACGGGGCCGATCCATCGCCGGATCGAGAACCCGTCCGACTATGAGATCTATCTTGTCGCTTCCATCGGTGGAGAGGCGCGACAGCTAACTCATAACCAGGCGCTCGAATCAAGGATTCACTGGGCACCGGATAGTCGATGGTTGCACTTTGTGGTGCAGGCTGCGGCGGGTTCCCTTGAAGGCAGCTACCGGGACGTGCAAGGGCGCCTCTACCGCATCGACTCGGAGACAGCCAATGTTGAACGACTCGGCGTTTCGTTCGATGGCTCATTCGACCAGTTCGCCCTGCTGCCGGATGGCCGCGAATTCGCACTCGGTCTGAAGGGAACTGAGACGCAGGTCTATCAAGTGGAGGGAGACAATGCGACCAAACTCCCCGGCCTCACGGGAAGTTATGCCGGTCTTGAGTCCGCGGACAAGGCAAAAAGCCTTCTCGTGCGTCACTCCAGTGTGAATGAGCCGACGCAGGTTTACCTCGCTGCCGATCCTCTGCACCCTGACCAACTCAAGGCTCTTACCAACTTCAACCCGATTTTTGCCGACCGCGCGCGGCCCGAATTGCAGCCGTATACCTGGCAATCGGACGACGGGAGAACCATTGAGGGTGTTCTGATTTTCCCTCCGGGCAAGAAGGGCGCAAAACATCTGCGCATGTTGACGCTGATTCACGGCGGCCCTGCTGACGCCGACGGAGATCGCTTCGGAGCCGATTGGTACGACTGGGCAACCTTTGCAGCCGACCGAGGCTGGCTTGTGTTTCGCCCGAACTATCGCGGTTCGTCCGGATATGGCGACGATTTCATGCTGGAGATTGCGCCGCACCTTGTTTCGAAACCCGGCCGCGACATTCTCACGGGCGTCGACGCGCTCGTAAAGGACGGCTATGCCGACCCGGATCACTTAGCTGTTGGCGGCTACAGCTATGGCGGCTACATGACCAACTGGCTCATCACGCAGACCACGCGCTTTCGGTCCGCGGTTACAGGTGCCGGGGCGGTGGAGCACGCGGCCAACTGGGGCAATGACGATGAAACATGGGACGACGCATGGTATCTCGGCGGGCAGCCCTGGCAGAATCCCGAGCTCTATCAGAGCGAAGCCGCCTTGTTTCGATTCGACAAAGTAAAGACGCCCACACACCTGGTGCAGGGGGCCGCGGATATACGCGTAAGCTACCTGGAGGGAGTCACCATGGAACGCGCGTTCGAGGCGCTTGGCGTGCCGCATACGTTCCTCGTATTTCCCGGCGAAGGACATAGTCTGGACAAGAACCCGTGGCACGGATACATCAAGCTGCGCGAGGAATTAAATTGGCTGGAGAAATATGATGGGAAGTAGCCAGTTTCGCTTGTTTGCTAGCGACTCCAGAGAATTGAAGGAACCGGCGGTGCAAGCTGGCGCATCTCGCATAACAGAATGAATCCAGTCGAACAGTCCCGTCAGGTCGCATTCCAGCAGACTCTGCTGAGCGCCCGCAGAACCATGCTGCTGAGCGAAATTCTTAAGCTGGCGATCGACAGCTTTCGCACTTCCAAACTGCGCTTCGCTCTGACCGCGCTGGGAATGGTGATTGGCACCGCTTCCGTCATCCTGGTCGTAACCATCGGCATGAAAGGGAAGCAATACGTTCTCGATACGTTGCAGAAAATCGGGACGAATTCGGTCGAGATAGAGTACTCTGGCGGCGGGGCGACCGGCGCCGAGCGCGTGATGTACAACGACTACCTGACACGCGAAGACGAGAAGGCAGTCGATGCCCAGTTGCCGGGCGTCATCTACTCGTCCCCGATTCTGGAGATGCACACCCGCATCAGTTTTGGCGGGGGCGTGATGAAAGACACCCTCGTGCTCGGGGTCAGTCCCGATTACAGGCACATCCGCAACTTGCTCGTGCCCAACGGCCGCTTTCTCGATGAAATCGACGATGAGACACACACCAATTGCGCCGTGGTCACGGAGCCGTTTGCCAGGGAGCGATTCGGCAGCGCCAATGCAGCGGTTGGCCAGTCGTTTGAGATTTACGGAATTCCGTTCACGATCATCGGCGTCTTCAAAGAAAGCGTCGACGACATGGGCCAATCGGAGATCGCCGATCAGACGATTCTGATTCCTTATTCAGTCGCGCGTTTCTTTACCGGAACAGAGAACGTGAAGCAGATTTATTTCTCGATGCGCACTATGAACGAAGTGCCCGACGGAGCGAAAGAAATTGTGCGGATCATTCAATCGCGCCATCGTCCTGGGTCGGTATACAAGGCCCAGACGCTGACAGAAGTGCTTACATACGCTGCAGAAATCTCCGATGCGTTGACGGCGGTGCTGGTGCTGGTCTCTGCGATCACGCTGGCGGTGGGCGGTGTGGGCATTATGAACATCATGCTCGCCAATGTGCGGGCTCGCATCCGCGAGATCGGCATTCGCAAGGCGCTGGGCGCGACTTATCGGGAGATCAAGTTGCAATTCCTCGCCGAGGCGGTGATTATTTCCTTGGCTGGCGGATTGGTCGGCGTGCTTGTGGGGCTCACTGTGCCCCTGTCGATCCGGTTCTTTACGGATTACGCGCTGCCGATCTCAGGGTGGTCGATTGTCATCGCGCTGGCGTCCGCAATTCTGGTCGGTGTCATCTTCGGTACAGTGCCGGCGACGCGCGCCGCGCAGATGGATCCTGTCGAGGCGCTGAAGTATGAGTAGCAAAAATTCGGGTGGACACGACCTCACGGAAGAAGAGGAGGAACCTTCCAAGGGACCGAACCTCGTGCTGATATACAGTCTGCTCGGCGCGGCTCTGCTCGTTGCCATGGGACTTGCAGTGCTGATCGCGCTGCCCTTCTATCATCGACGCTGATGTTGTTTCGCATTCGCGAGAGAAAAGGAGACACAGTGCCGACTCAAGCTGAAAAAGCCGCCGCGTTCCAGGCATTGCACCAACGTGCCGAGGCATTTGTTATTGCCAATCCTTGGGATGCGGGAACTGCGCGGATTCTTACCGGGCTGGGATTCTCGGCGCTCTCGACGACCAGTGCGGGACTTGCGTTTACACTCGGGCGGCGCGATGGAACGGCGAGCGTGAGCCGCGACGAAGCGCTGGCCAACGCGAAATCGATTGTGGAAGCGACCCATCTGCCGGTTGCGGCGGATCTCGAAAATGGTTATGGGCATCCTCCCGAAGAGGCTGCGGAGACGATTCGTCTGGCAGCAGATGTTGGACTTGTGGGCGGATCGATCGAGGATGCTACGGGCGATGTGGCGCATCCCATTTACGAATTCAATCAGGCGGTTGAACGGATTGCGGCTGCCGTGGCTGCTGCGCGTGGTCTGCCGTTTCCATTCATGCTTGTGGCACGAGCGGAGAATTATCTCCACGGCCGACCCGATTTGGACGATACGATTCGTAGGCTGCAGGCTTTCGAGGCGGCTGGCGCTGAAGTGTTGTATGCGCCGGGAATCACCAGCGTGGATGACATTCGCACGGTATGTGCTTCGGTGCGCAAGCCGGTGAATGTGCTAATGGGGATCAAGGGTGCGCCTCCTTTGTCGGTTGCGGAACTGGGGGCGCTTGGTGTGCGGCGCGTGAGCCTTGGTTCGGGATTCAGCCGCGCCGCGCTGACAGCATTTGTGCATGCGGCACGCGAGGTGCGCGATGACGGGACCTTCACGTTTACCGAAGAGACGCTCTACATGTCGGAGCTGGCCAACCTCTTCGGCTAGTGCCGTGTATCGAAATTGTTCCGCGTGGAACAATTTGGGACTGGCCGTCCAGGGAATCGCTTCGCGTGGTAAGGCAGCTCGGTTGCGATCGCGCCAGAATTGTTCCACGCTCCAACCCTGTTCCACCTGGAACAATTGAGGCATCCGTCACAGGTGTTGTGCGGGATTTTGCGAAGAATTTCTGTGAAGACTTGCCATCCAGTGTTTTTCGCGTTACTCGCCGGGCCGGTATTGCTTCACAACGACGCGATCCGAATATCCCTGAATCTTGCAAACCGCGTAGCCGCGCTGCTGATACGGACAGCTCATTCCCTCAGGCGCTGGTCCGCGAATCACGGTCCAGGTCACCGGGTACTCGCGAGCCAGGCGAGTAAAGTCCGCCGCGTTGAAGCGGTTCAGCCCGTACGTCGCGTCGCTCATCTGTTTCCATTCCGCTGCCAGATCGGGAAAGAGCGCGACCACGCCGCCATCTTTGAAATAATCGGCCAGGTCGGATCGCTCGCTGATCGCGCGGAATCCGTGCACATCTGCTCCCCGGTCCTTGAAGTAACGCGAATCGACAGCGAACACGGCATCTTCCGGCGTATTCTCGCGCACCCAAAGTAGGGTATTCACCCACGAATTGGAGCTGCTCCCTGTTTCTGGCGTCTCGATATGCGCGCTGTACGGGTAGGTTTCATTGGCGACGAAGAACATTTCCATCGCAAGCGGCAAGCAGATCGCCGCCATAGCCCATGATCGACCTCTTCCTGCATATTCTCCAACAACTCCGCCAAGCAAAAGCACAAAGACAATGGTAATCAAGTGAAAGCAGCGCAGCGGCTGAAGCCGCGCAAACGTGTCCAGAGCGTGCGAACTGGCGAACACCGCCGCCACCAGGATCGAGAGCAGGCCAAACGGGATCAGTGCGCAACTCAAGCGATGAAACTCCTTCGTGGTCCCGCGAAGTCTTCCTCTCCAGAACCAAGCTAAAAAGCCCAGCGGCGCCAGCATGCCGATCCAGTGATACCAGGCCCAGTTGGAAAGAAAGTAGAAGTCGCGCGCGTACAAGGCTTCGCGGTACGGATTTTGCGCCGGCGCCAGCAAAAAGTCCGATGGCAACAGCACAACACCCCCGGCGAGTACTGGAACGCGCTCCCGCATCCGATTGGCGGTCTTCTGAACAGCCCAAAGTATCGATGCAAATGCGGCGAAGTACACAGTCATTTGCAGATGGATCGCGAACGTCAGAGCAATTGCAACAGTCGCGAACACGTAGCGCTTCTTCAACAGAAAAGCCAGCGAAATGAGCGTGAGCGGCGTTGAAAATGAGCGCGCCGTCAAGTACGGATCCATCAGCAGCAAGCCGGTGTTTGTGGCCGGCATCGTCATTACTGCCGTGATGACGAGCAAAGATCCCCAGCGTGCTCTCGCAGTCGAGAAGCAAGCCGACACAAGTATCCATGAGGACGCCAGAAACAGAAACACCGTGACCAAATACCAGAGAAAAATAGTCCAGTCCATCGAGAGGTGCGTCAAACGCGCCGTCCATGCGAGAATCTGGCCAAAAAGCGAGAGTCGCTCATGCGCGAGGAAAAACTCCGTGGCGTAGGGATATAGGCGGGGATTGAGCAGTTTCTTCGCCGCAGGGATATAGATCTCTGCATCTTCAACGCCTAAGTGATAGCCGTGGATTGCGAGAGCGGCGGCAGTGAGCGCCGCCAAGCGCGCAATCGGCAGGCGCTCTTCCTTCGTGGTATTCATAATGTTTCCTTCGACTCGACGCTCAGGCCTTTTCTTAGGCTCCGTCCTTATGCTGCACAGCGGGAGCAATCTGGGACTGCCTTGCGTGGTGGACATGCGACTTCGGAAATACGCGTGCAAGCCAGGGGAAATTCACGAAGGAGGTAATGACGAGCACGATGCTGCAAACCGCCAGCAGGACCATCAGGCGCGGCTCCCGATATAGTTTCTCGGGATTTTGCACCGGGCTGTCGTCGGCGAACGCAAGATTGAAATAGGCAGCCATCAGCATCGCAATGAATGGGAAGGCGAAGACCATTTCCATGCGGTAGCGCATGATGAAGGCTCCAAAGAAGAGCATGGCTGCGGCGGCATAAAACGTAATCGAAGTCAGCAGTGCGTGTTCGGTGTAGTACTCGAACGACCGCCGATAGCGGATAGCCGTTCCGCATCCGATCTGGCGATATTCGCTGAATCGCTTCAGCGCCATAAAATAGGCGCCAAGCATCCAATACGCAATCAGCAACGACGCCGGAGGGATCACGGTGGACGTGACGATGTACCACCCTACGCAAAGGCGGATCGGGTTGTTGATGGACTCCGATAACACGTCCAGATAGGGAATGTCTTTCATCCGAACCGGCGGAATGTTATAGCAGCATCCCATGATCCAAAGGCCAAGCACGCTCAGGAACAGCGCCTCCGATACCGCATAGGCCAACAGAAATCCAACGAACCCGCAGACCAGCCATTGCAGGTACGCGAGAGGAACACTCACGCTTCGGCAAGCAGCCGGGCGCGACGATTTGGTTGGATGCAGCCGGTCGAAAGGCGCGTCCAATAGCTCGTTCAAAACATAATTGCTGCTGGCGACGGCCACAACCGCCGTCAGTCCGATCAGCGTTCTCAAGAGCAGCTCAACGCTCAGGGTCGCTCCAGTCAGGCTCGCCGCAATCACGATGCCCGGAATGACGAAGACTTGCTTGACGGAGTGATCGAGGCGCAGAAGGCTCAGGTGCGCCGCGCATCGTCCAGGAACGGCGCGAGGCGCAATCTCGACTGCCGTCAGACTCTTGCGAGTCTCATCGAACAAGCTTCGCGAGCGAAATTCATTCATGGGGCCCGGGATTTCTCCGTTGGATTAGATAGGTCTTGCCGGAAATGGGTGCTGCGCGAGTCTCAAGTCCGCCACAAGCCGTCACCGCCAGAACCGGTGGGCCATGCGACTTCAATTCGCCATGATGATATGACGCCGAATCGGCGACACAGGACGACATGCACTTGATGATTCCTGACTCCGGCAAGCGCGGATCGGACCGTAAGAGCAAGCCACCTCGCCCTTCGTTGTGCAGACACGGCTGCGTTGGAGGAGTTTCGTCCCAGACTGTAATCTTTTGGGATCAATTCATCGTCTACATACAGTATGTCCGGATTTGTCTACGCGGATCGTGGGCAGAATTCCCCCTTTGCCTCAAACAATGCAGAATGCCCCATGAAAAAACTCCTACGATTCCTATCGATCGTTTTGCTCCTTGTCGGCGCCGCGCTGTTCCTTGAGCGACCCGCTTACGCGTACGCCGATCCCGGAACGGGGCTCCTCGCCATTCAGGCCGTCGGATCCGCGCTCGTGGCCACCGGATGGTATTTGCGCCAAAAGATCTTTGCCCTGCTGCACCGCGGAAGCTCATCCAAACCCGAGTCTGCTGCAAAGAGCGACGAGGGCTCGGCGGACCAGTGAACGTTGTCGATCGCCTCCCACGCGAGACTCGGGACCTCGCCGCGCAGAATGAAAGCGCGTCGACCTTCCGCGATCCGGCAGGGCAGCTCTATCTCACTCCGTCGCACGCTCTCCGGCGCATTCATCCGGCATCAGCCGAACAAACCCACGCGTTTCTCGACTCCCCATTTAGAGCCGCCCTCGAGCACAGCTGCGACCTGATTGCAACCGAGATCGCCGGCCCCGCGGCAATTCCTTCGACGGGCACAGACGAACTCTGGCTACAGCATCCGCGGATCGATCCGATCTCCTACCCTTGGGAGTGGACAACCGCGCAGTGGAGCTCGGCCGCCGACCTAACATTGCGGCTGGCCGGCCAGGCAATCGATGCCGGCTGGACTCTGAAAGACGCAACTCCCCTGAACATCCTCTTCCATGGCGCCCAGCCGGTCCTGGTCGATGTTTTGTCGTTTGAGCCGCACGACCCCCAGTCGGCTGTATGGCTCGCCTATGGGCAATTCGTGCGCACATTTCTGCTGCCCTTGTTGGCGGCAAAATATCTGAAGTGGCCGTTAGAAGCTACTTTCTTCTGGCGCGATGGCTATGAGCCCGGCACGCTTTACCGCGCATTGCAGCCGTGGCAGCGCCTATACCCCAGTTTGGTCGACGTGGTCACGCTCGCAACGCTCCTTGAGAATTCCGGCAAATCGGCGCAGAAGGCGCGAAAGGTTCCATCGGTTTTCGACCCCGCATTGGCGAAGCATATTCTGCACAAACGCCTTGCCCGTCTCGGCAAACAGATCCGGCACGCCGCACGATCCGAACCAAGCAGCACGTGGAGCGGCTACGAAAAAGCCGCCACGCACTACCACCCCTCCGACGTGGAATCCAAACTGCAATTCGTGCAACGCACGCTCGAACGCTGCCGCCCTGCGCGCGTCCTGGATATCGGCGCCAATACTGGAACGTACTCCCTCATGGCAGCTGAAACGGGTGCTCAAGTGGTCGCGCTCGACAGCGACCGGGCGGCGCTTGAAGCCCTTTGGCGCGCAGCGAACCGCCAGAAAAAGGCCGTCACGACCCTCGTCGCCAACATCGCGCGCCCCACGCCTGCAGCGGGCTGGCGGAATCGGGAACAGCCATCCCTTCTAGACCGCCTCGACGGCAAATTCGATATGGTTCTGATGCTGGCCGTCATCCACCATCTCATCCTCCGCGAGCAGGTGCCGCTCGGCCACATCGGCGAACTCTGCTCCACCCTCACGCGCCAATGGCTCCTTCTCGAGTGGGTTCCGCCCTCTGACCCGATGTTTCAGGAATGGCTGCGGGGCCGCGACGATCTCTATGGACATTTGTCTGAGGACGACCTGATCCGCGCGTTTGCTCCATGGTTCCGCATTGTCGATCGCGCCACGTTGGACAATCGACGCACACTTTTGCTTATGGAGCGGAGCAATGCGGGCGGCTCGACAACCGGAGACCGCCAAGCATGATCAAACGAATCGCCCAGGCCTGGGCCTTCGCCTCCATCTTGCTCCTCCCGAATTACATCGATCTGACTTCGAGCGCGGGAGACGCTCGCATGCGTTCGCCCGTGCCGCTCACCCGCATTGCCCTCGCGCACTTGGCCGATATGGCGGTCGTTCTCGCGCTTTTCGCCGCTCTGATGGCGCTGCTTCGGCGGCTGGCCGCATGGCCGAAGATTCGCTGGGGCCTGCTGGCATTGCTTCCAGTGCTCCTGTTCCTTCGCAACCTCGACGTCATTCCATTCGCCGTACCGTGGCCTGCAATTCTTGCCGCGAGCCTGCTCTGGTGGAGTCTGCTCGCGTTGCTCTTGCTGCGCTCGCCCATGGCTGGACAAAAACTGCGCACTGCCGGAAGCACGCTACTGGCCGGCTTCGCTGTTTTCGCCGTCATCATGACATGGCAGCTTGTGCGCGCAACGCTGTGGCGTCCGGGGCCGCAGTCGTTCACGTCTTCTCGGCCGTCTGCAAGCCCGCAAAAGCCACGTCTTGTCTGGATTGTTTTTGACGAGCTTTCCTACAAGTACACCTTTGAATCGCGCGATCCTACCTTGCACCTGCCCAACTTCGATCGCCTGCGCAACGAGAGCACCCTCTATACGCAGATGACCCCGATCGCCTACCGCACGACACGCGTGATTCCGAGTTTGCTGCTCGGCCGCGCAGTCACCGACGTCGCCTACACCGCAAGCAATCGGTATCTCGTGCAGATTGACGAGGACTCACATTGGATTCCCTTCGACGCTCATGACTCCCTTTTTGGCATCGCCAGGCAGCGAGGTCTTACAACTTCAATCGTCGGATGGTACATCGCCTACTGCCCCATCTTCACGGGCATCGCCAACGATTGCTACTGGAGCAATGAAGACGCGCAGGACCGCGGACCTACGTTGCAGAGCGCCAGCTTCGCCGCAAATCTCTGGTTCCCTCTGCGCATCATGGCAGAGCAAGCTCTGGCTCCTCGTCGCGCGTGGACCGATGACGCCGATTGGAACTCCATCGGTCACATCGCATCGGTGCAGGATGTTCAGCAGCACGCCTTGCACACGCTTTCCACCAGCAACGCCGACATCGTCTACCTGCATCTTCCTGCTCCGCATCCTGTCGCTTTCTGGGATCGCCGAACAGGCAAGTTCGCGCTCGGCGGTTCGTATCTCGATTCGCTCGACTACTCCGATAGGCTCCTCGGGCAGATGCTCGACATTCTCAGTACGCAGCCACGGTGGGCGAACACCACGCTTATTGTGCAGGGCGATCACTCCTGGCGCACGCAGATGTGGCGGCCGCTGCCAGGCTGGAGCGCCGAAGATGAGCGTATCTCCCACGGCGGTGAATGGGACCCACGGCCGCTGTTGATGATTCACACGCCGGGCCAGCAAAGCGCGAAGACCATCGCCGCCCCCACGAGTCTGATGTACGTGCACGATGCCGTTGCCGCCGAGATCAGCGCGCTTGCCAAGTAGCCGCCGCCATGAGTCAGTCCGATGACAATAGACCAACTCACCCCACCAGCACCTATCGCCTGCTCGGAGAGCGGGCTCAAGCGATTAGTAATGATGAACGCCGTTGTCGTAGGAAAGATTCTTGATTGATGCTCAATCGTCGAAGCGTTCAGTCTGTGCTGCCGAGATCGTCTTTAAGAAGTTTGCTTGAGGGCGCGGTCGGGGATGAGGACGGGGATGCCGTCGATGACGGGATAGGTTCGTTCGCAGGCGGTGCAGGTGATTTGGTCCTGGGCCAGGCGCAGGGCTTGGTGGCAGGCTGGGCAGGCTAGCGCGCTGGCCCATGAGTTCAGAGCTTCTTGACTGCCCTTCTTTTGTGGGGGTGCCATGGTTGGCCGTTATTGAATGACTGCGTCTGCGTCGTCGCCGGGACTGGCGGAGCGCCGCTGGGGGCGGCTGGCGAATTCGCGTTCGATGCGCTCGTTGGTGCCGGCTTTGGCGAACTCGTGGGCTACGCGGATGCCGTTGAAGATGGCATTGTCGTTGGACGAGCCGTGGCCGATGATGCAGACACCGCGCACGCCGAGCAGAGGCGCGCCACCGTATTCGGTGTAGTCGAGACGGCGGCGAAAGTCGTTGAAGGCGCGGCGGGACAGAAGTGCTCCGACCTGTGCGGTAACGGTGCGGGTGAGCGATTCGCGCAGCACGTCGCGGACGAAGCGGCCAATGCCTTCGCTCGTTTTGAGGGCGACGTTGCCGACGAAGCCGTCGCAGACGATGACGTCCGCATGGCCGTTGAAGATATCGCGGCCTTCGACATTGCCGATGAAATTGATGGGCAGGGCCTTGAGCAGCGGGAAGGCTTCGCGGGTGAGTTCGTTGCCCTTGGTTTCTTCTTCGCCGATGGAGAGCAGGCCGACGCGGGGCTTGTGAATTTTGAGCACACTGCGGGCATACATCTCGCCCATGACGGCGAATTGCTCGAGGTTGTGCGCCTTGCAATCGACGTTGGCGCCCACGTCGAGCAGCACGCACGGATTGCCCTTGGACGTGGGCATGGGCGTGGCGAGCGCGGGGCGGTCGACGCCGGGCAGCGCGCCAAGAACCATCTTCGCCGTGGCCATAGCCGCTCCGGTGTTGCCTGCGGTAACGAAGCCGGCAACTTTGCGGTCGCGCACCAGCTTGAGGCCGACGCGCATGGAGCTGTCTTTTTTAGTGCGGACGGCGTGGACTGCCTTTTCGTCCATCCCAATGCGCTCAGAGGCATGGTGGATGACGATGGGAAGGTCCTCGTTTTCGAGGTGCTCGTCGAGCAGGTCGCGCAACTCCGGTTCGGGCCCGATGAGATGGACGCGGACAGGGAGGGTCTGGCAGGCCAGGATCGCCCCACGGATCTCGGGCTCCGGAGCTTTGTCGGAGCCTACGGCGTCGAGCGCGATGTCAATGAGCGTGGCCATAGGCTTGCTCAAAACTACTTCGCGGCTTCCTTGGTGTCCAGCACCTGGCGGCCCTTGTAGGTGCCGCACTTGGCACAGGCGTGGTGGGGCAGCTTCTTCTCGTGGCAATTGGGGCACTCGGAGAGGCCGCTGGCGGTGAGGAAGTCGTGGGAGCGGCGAAGGGCGGTGCGGCGCGTGGAGTGGCGCCTCTTCGGATTCGGCATGGTGCAATTCCTTTCGTGTCTCTCGCTCGCCGATCCGGATTCAGGCCATGATGGGCCGTCGGTGCCGTTGGACGCGATAGAGACACCCTTAATCTTTGGGTGAATTCAGGACTTTATCCGGCTACGAAGCCCCGCGAGCGCTTCCCAACGGGGGTCTGCAGGACCCTCTTCGCAGGTGCACGGCTCGAGGTTGCGGTTCTTGCCGCAGCGCGGGCAAAGTCCTTTGCAGTCAGGCTTGCACAGCGTTCTGACCGGCAGGGACAAAAGCACCTGCTCGCGCAGCACATCCTCAAGCAAAAGACTGTCTTTTTGATAATAACCGATTTCGGTTTCCGGCGCTGTTATGGAGCGTTCGGGCGCCTCGGCGTCGGCTCCCACCGGGCGGAAGATCAGGTCGTAGTCTCCGGCGAGGGGCACATCGACGGGCTCGACGCAGCGGGCGCAGGGGAGCTGAAACTCGCCGGAATACTGGCCGCGCAGCCGGATGTCGGCGACGACGTCTTTCGGGCCGCGATGTTCGTGGATGACTTCAGCGCGGCCGGAGGCGGCGAGCGGGCCGTCCTGTGTGGCTTCGATGCCAAAGTCGATGGAGCCGGGATCTAACTGGAGGTCGAACTCGATGGGCTCTTTCTCGAGCTCGCTTACCTTGAATTCCATAGATTTCAGCGTAAGGCGCGTGGGGTTGCGCGTCAATGCGTGTCCTGGTCCGACCCTCCCAACACTACCGGGTGCCCCATCCAAGCTCTTGGCAGTGGTGGCTATTCTCTACGTACGTCAGTCTTCGCCTTACCAGGCGCTGAACAATCTCGAGAGCCAGAAGCTGCAGTATGCGATGTAAGCTATTGCGCGAATCTCAAGTAATTCGGGCCCCACGAAGAGGCTAAAAAACGACTTGTTCACTTGGGTACTCCTGTTACGACGATGCAGGATCGCTATCTTCCCTTAAATGCTAAGTAGGGTCTCCCTCTCAGGTCAATACACACTTTCGTTAGGGAGGCGTCTTTGGATGTACGTCCCGTACTGCTTTCATTGGTCCCGCTTACGCTGTGATTCAAACTGAACCACTACCCAGATTTCTCCTCCCGACGCGGTGTCATCCTGAGGTCCCGCACGTTGGGGGCCCCGTGAGCAACGTGAGTTGTTCATGGGGTAAAGCGGGGCGAAGGATCTGCTTCTCTCACTTTCGAACGCGCGTCAATGCGGGGTTTTGGGGATGGTCGGCCACGCTTCAGCGCCGCCGGTCGGCGGACTCGAGGGCTCGCCGAATTTCAAGAATCTGCTGCGCGTGCCGCGCCGGATGGGCGGCCATCATGAGCAGGGTCTCGTAGCAGGTGACGGGGCCGGGGAAGAGGGGATGGTCGGTCGTCAACGAGCGCGGGTCATCGTTGAGATTTTCGACGTATTCAAGGGTCTCGGCACGCACAGCATCGAAGGCGTCGAGAGCTTCGCCCAGACCCGGGTAGCGTCCGGTTGGCTGGGACGCGGAGGGTGCTTCGATGGGGCGGGAGCGGTCGGCGGCACGGGCGGCGATTCTGGCTTCGCGGGATGGATGGGGCGGATCGGTGGAGAACTGGGCGATGCGCAGGCGGCTGAGGAGGTATTGCTCGGAGAGGACCATGTGCTCGACGCACTCGAGGATCGACCAGCCGCCGGACGGAGGCTTCCGGGACGCCATTGCGTCGTCGACTCCTGCCAGCGCCGTTTCGAGGGCGTCGCGGCCGTTGTTCAGGGTCTCAAAGAGAGATTGTTTCTCCGAGAGGAGCATGGGATCTCCGAACGAGGACGTCTGGGGGACGTGGCGCCGATGTAACCTGGATGCGCTGTTGCCACAGATTCGGAGTGATTCTACACTTGGAGAGGTCTGGGGAGCTGTGCGAGGCCGCTCAGACACAGTCGCGGAAGTGGTGAAATGGCAAACACACTAGCCTTAGGAGCTAGCGCCGCAAGGCTTAGGGGTTCAAGTCCCCTCTTCCGCACCAAGACTACCTGGCCCAGGGGACTTCCTGCGGGCCTGCGCACCCATGGGCCGTGCGTCTGCCGTCATGAGAAGAACTACAGGGTGTAAGGAATCCGTACTCCGGGCGTGCCCGAGGGGAAATCGCGAGTATTGCGCGTGACCAGCTTTCGGCCCGAAATCTCAGCCGTGGCTTTCACGATGGCGTCTGGCAGCTTAATCTTTGTTGCCCTCCGCACTTTGACGGCTCTTTCGGCGATTTCCTGGCTCAGCGGGACGACCTGAAACTTCATCAGGAAGGCGCGGATCTCGTCTTCGTCCTCTGCCGTCGAGCCGACCATGATCTCCATCCACGCGATGATGCTGATCGAGCGGTCGGAGTGCCGGTCCAGCTCGATCCTGGCTTCCCGGCGGGCACTCAGATAGTCGATCAGGATGTTGGTATCGAACAGCACCGGCGCGCTTACCATTCCTCGCGCACTTTCTCCTGGTAGGCAAGCCCATCCACAGGATGGCTCGCCCACAAGCCAAAGGCTTCGTGCGTCATCGACTCCCGGTAAGGAGCCAGAGAAACGTCGATGGCGCGCCGGATGAACTCGGCACGCGAGATATCCAGCCGTTTGACTACGTTCTGGAGCAGAGTGAAATCCTGGTCAGGAATGTCGACAAGGGCTCGCATCGGCGCACTCCTTTGATATGCATAAAGTATATCACTATGGAATGTAGTCGCGCATCAAGAGATATCATTCATATATATCACTCGATACTGAAGGAGCACGGCGCGGTTCGCCAACCAGCAGATGAACGTGCTCCGGCATCAGGACATAACCGGCAACCACGAAGACCTAGCGCAGACGCACCGCTTCAAGCTCTCGTGCGAAGACTCCATAGGCTCCCTCCCGCGACCACAGTGCCTGTCTTCGATAACGGCTGAAGGTCAGAAAATGAAAACAACCGCACTGCCGATAACGAACCAGACCCCGCGGCCTGACGACGAAATTCTACGCCGAAACGGGCGGCCGAGGTTCGTGGTCTCCCACCCTTCGATAGAAGGAATCGAAGGATGGGGCACCCAATGTGGTCGGAAGATGAGGGTGGGCCACCCGCCTTTTGAACTAATAACACGGTTTAATTTTTGATTGACCAAGAACCCCGAAGACTGCTGGTCGGAGCAATCATGTATCGCCGATCAATTTCAAAAAGTAAGAGGGTGGGGCATTGAGCCCACACCCTCTTTGTCACCCGAAGAAAACGCGGGTCAATTGCTCTTGTCGTCGAGCCACCTACGCCCCTCCGCAGTGATTTCCCAAATGCCTCGGTGGGAATCAGGTTTGATCAACCCAGTTTCCGGACTGCGCATTTGGCTGGCCTGCCATGCGACGCGGTTGCGCCAGCGTACGCATCGCAGATGGTGTACCTCCATTGCATCACAACCTGCGCTCAATATGTGGTGGGCGGACCTAACGGCCAGGAGTACGTCCAGGATTACACGGTGCCTTCTAATCGATACCTGGTGATTACTGCGGCGGACGTGACCTCGAGCAACGGCGCTCTGGCTCCTTGTGCAACCCCAGCGTGGATAAATATTGGGACGAAGATCGGAGACTACACACTTGGAAGGAGTGCCTGGGCGTTGCCTGCAAATACTCTGACCACACATTTCACCTACCCGCCAGGATTTGCCTTCGCACCCGGCACGTCCATTCAAATACTTTTCGCGAACAATTGCGCCATCGAGGTAAATCTATACGGGTACCTGACGACGAACTGAAACGTTCGGTGCAGCGCGTGGGTAGGTGATCGATTGCCCTACCCGCGCCCGAAGGATCAAAACTTAGATACTAGACCTGCACCTCTCAGACGGACGATGCTCTATTCTGTAGCCAAATGTGCGGATGACGAAGGGCCTCGTTCGTTATCAACAATCCGGCTGCTTCCACTTTGTCACCTTCAGTTGCTATCATCGGCTCCCGTACCTGAACGCGTCGACGGCTCGCAACCTATTCGAGCGCTCTTTCGAGTCCATGCGTCTTCGGTACGATTTTGTGGTCT
>Ga0302324_100002474_pt1 | contig 42627 bp, 37 predicted proteins | sample Palsa_T0_1_FD_201949 | JGI IMG/M metagenome (GOLD analysis project Ga0302324, IMG submission 201949) | Peat permafrost microbial communities from Stordalen Mire near Abisko, Sweden - Palsa_T0_1 | ecosystem: Environmental > Terrestrial > Soil > Palsa > Peat permafrost | place: Sweden: Abisko...
TATCCGCCCATTTGAGTCCTAAGACTTCGCTTACCCGCAATCCCAAACACATCGCCACAGTGCACATCGTCCGAAAAGGTTCCGGAATATGCTCCAACAAGGCGCAAAATTCTTGCGCAGTTAAGCACTTCGGTTCCCTCAGCCTTTTTGAACCGTCCTTTACGCGAACGAGGCTCATGGGGTTGTGTTCATAGGGAATCAACTCCCAGCGCATCGCCGCGTTGAACAAGACATGCATAAGGGTTTTGAGATGGGCTTTGCTCCTCGGAGCCAATTCGAGTCTCTTTAGCCAATCCTCCACTAGCAGCGGTTTGATATTTTGAATCGGGTAATCCCGCCACTTTGGCTCGATATGGTTTTTCAGCCAGCAGCGGTATCTAGAGGCGGTCGAGTGCCGTTCCGGCAGTTCTTCCGCCAAGTACCGTTGCATAACTGCTCCGAAGTAAATAGGCAAACCCGACGTCTGTTGTTCGTTCATCGAGAGCACATAGGACATGCTCGCCTTTCGAGCCAGTGCTGCAGAAGGGAACTCTTTTATCGTCCCAATGCAGACACTGCGTGTTTTTCGGCGACCCTCCTTCATGCAGCCCCGATAACGCAAAACCCAAACGTCCGGACCATTCTTTCTCGACTTCAAGTCAAGCCAACCAAACTGAACTCCTTGCCGCTTATGTTTCATCCGCTTTCTCCTGGTGTAAGCGGCACGGATGGCAAACAGAATTTACCTGAGAACGCATCCAGACTTCCAGCTCGGAAACGCGAAACCTCCATCTCCTGAAGTAACGATAGGCGGGTATGCGCCCTTCCCGTGCCCATCGTTCGACCGTTTTGGGATGCAGGCCTCCCAAGACGGCCGCGGCTGCGCCGCAGTCGATGAACGCTTCAACGGTTGGACCTGCGTGGTTTGAAACTCTAGTTCTCCCGTGATCTTCCATTCCACATATGTATACTTGGTTGTATTGCAATGCCAACGACTCGAAACAGACCTCTCAAGTCTTCGACAGCCCGATTACAGACCGGAGGGCCGTCTGACTTCCGCTCTAAACTTGACCCTTGGTTTATCGACTTCGCCCAGCTGATTCGGGCAGACTTTAAAAGACTGTCTGGCGAACAAAGGAAAAATAGATCTCGACGAGTAATCGGTTCGCACACGAATCCGCAACCTGCGTCTCTTGTCCCAGCCCCGATTCTGCCGGGATGGCCTCAGACTGTCGGCGAGATGTTCACCTTGGTTGGCAAACACGGTGATCCACGTTTTGCCGGCGTCTCCAAAGTGCTTCAAGACAAGTTGTCCCGACGGGAGAGCAAAACTGATCTGAATTACGCTATCGAAAACGTACTAGCGATGATCAAGTATCAGGAAACGGTGCCCGAGCTCCGATGGCGAGAAATTCAGGGGGACAAGGCAGCGGGTAAAAAATTGGTTGAGGTCATGCACATTCGTAACCTCTGGTTGCATGATCAGTTGCCCCGAGACGGAGTTCGATTTAAGACCAATATTCACCACAATCTGCTCGTCACATTCGGGGTCGCTGCGGGCTTGAACGAGTTGAATTCGACCGAATTGGTCGATTTCTTTGATGAGTACTGTCCGTGCGGCGAGATACACAGCTTAGAAGTGATGAGAAGACTTCGGGAGAAATTGTGTTCGATGCTGGAAAGAGGGCAGGCGGCTACCGCTAAGATTTCGGACTTTGCCGTCGTCGGGCCCGCAAATATTAGTTAATCGAAGGCTTGAACTACCTAATATCCATTTTAACGTCTTTGATGTCAGATGAGGAGGCGCCGGCCATCTCAGGCGCGGATTGGCGTTGGAGCATTGCCCGGGTTTGCTGGCAAGTATAGGCACCGGAAACAGAGCACTCGAACGGATGAGGGGATAGGGGATTGGGGATAGGAGAGAGCGAAACTGCCCTCGCGTTCTCGTTGGAGTGATGCGCGTCAAGTTCTTATTCTTAGGCGGGAAACTAAGTTTTGGGCTTCCAGCCAACAGGAGCTGGCTCAAACCTCGTGACCTGCACTTCGTTTGTACCTCCGGCGTTCATCGTACATAACGCCCTACCGGGGTCGTTCAACATCCGAAGTTCGTGGAGGGTCAAGAGCCTGACAATCTGTTCCTTCCAGTTCGCGAACCGCTTCGTCAAATCTGGGAAGTTGTTTGTGTTACTGAGGCCGTAAGGATTGCTCGTATGGATAATCTCGCTGCACTCCTGGTACACGTCGACAAAATCCTTTCTCGATAGAAAACCGCTCGTGATTTTCTCATGCTTCAACAGGACGCCTGGGATGTTTGCCGCGACCTCGCGCAAGGGCGTCGGATAGAAATTGGGGTTGAGTTTTTCTAGCTTGATTAATAGCTTCTTCGCATTCCATTCCTTAGCGAAGTCTGCGTGCGCCGCCGTATACACTTTTTCGTTTGCAACGAGCGAACCAAATGCGATCAACTCTAGAATTTGCCTGAACTGTAAAGCCACGATTTCGAATCGCGGTACGATTGGCAACTTATCTTTGTCCTGCATTAATCGGTCAACGAGGTCGATTCGGAGTTTCACAAGTTGCATAAGCGTCGCGTATTTCTGCATTCCTGGTGTTTCCATGCGCTCTCTCCCTGACATGGTGTGTTAGCTTGTCTCGCAAGCGATTGATGTGAGTGTGAGCGGCGTTAAAACTCACTTGCAGAGATTAAGTAATCGGCCCATTTTTCAATATTGCCCTCCTGCTTCAAGATACGGTACTGCGATATTGTCAACTAGTACAGTGCAAGCACCTGCTACAATTCCGCTATCATGCGCACCCTTAATTAGCTCCAGCGGGTGTATAACTTCGAACCATTTTTGGGCGCTGGAGGCTTTTGTGAAATTAATCGAGCTTCGCCTGCGGAACATGCGCTGTTACAAAGAAGAGGTCTCCATACGCTTCGACGATTTAACTGCGCTCGTCGGCCGCAACGATTCTGGGAAGTCCACGATCCTCGACGCGCTCGACATTTTTTTGAATGACGGCGCTCCGGATAGTCATGACGGATGCAAGCAGGGCGATCCCAAAGACTTGTCCATAATCGGAGTCTTTGGCGACTTGCCAGCCCAAATTGTGCTCGATCAAGATGCCGAAACGACGTTGCCCGACGAATATCTCCTTAATTCGGACGGGCACCTCGAAATACACAAAGTTTTTAATGGTCTGGTGGAAAAACCGAAACTCACGAGTCTAAAGCTAGTCGCAGTTCATCCCTCGGATCCTACCGCCAGTGATCTAATCCGCCTTACAAATGCCCAACTGAAGGAGCGTGCGGACCAGCTCGGGGCTGATACTGAACAGATCGACAAAAAAATTAACGCGCAGCTTCGAGCGGCAATTCGTGCCAAATCGGCGGACCTCCAACCCAAAACCATGGATGTTTCGCTTCTGGAAGGAAATGGTGCCAATGTCTGGAAAGGCATAGCCGCGCATTTGCCTTCCCTCGCCCTTTTCAGGGCAGACCGAGCGAGTACCGATCAAGACCCAGAGGCCCAGGATCCTCTCAACTCAGCTATTAAAGAAGCAATTAAGAAGCGCGCTGTTCAACTCAATGAGATTCAGCAGTTCGTTGAGGAGGAGGTAAAAAAGATCTCCGATCTGACGCTCAAGGGTCTTCGAGAAATGGATCCGAGCCTGGCTAATTCTCTTAGACCGGATTTCTCGGTCAAACCTTGGGCTACTCTTTTCAAGGTTAGCATCACGGGCGATAGCGAAATACCTATTAACAAGAGGGGCAGTGGGGTCCGGCGATTGATCTTGCTCAACTTCCTTCGCGCTAAAGCTGATCTCCTAAGAACCGATCAGAGTAAGCAGAGCCTGATATATGCCATTGAAGAACCGGAAACGAGTCAACATCCCCGCAGTCAACGAATGCTGATAAGTATTTTTCGTGAATTGTCTTGTACCGAGCAGGTCGTAATCACTACTCATACTCCAATGTTGGCTCGAACGATTTCTCCTGCAACGATTCGATTCGTTAATGTAAATCCAGACTACACCCGAACGATAGTTGACGGAGGAAACGACCATGTAAACACGCTTATTGCCGACAGTCTTGGTGTACTTCCAGACCACAATGTAAAGCTCTTCATAGGGGTTGAGGGAAAAACTGACATTCCATTTCTGAAAAATATGGCCAGGGCATTGATTGCCGCCGGTCAGAATGTACCCGACCTAGAAATTCTGGAACTGAACGGAGAAATAATCTTCATACCCTGTGGCGGCACTTCTCTTTTGCTGTGGTCTAACCGCTTGAAAGCGCTTAACCGGCCTGAGTTTCACGTGTACGACCGGGACGCCGAACCGCCCGCCCCACCTAAATCTCAAGCCGCGATCGATAAGGTCAACTTGAGAGAGGGTTGCTGCGCGGTTGCTACGGTGAAGCGAGAAATCGAGAATTATGTCCATCCCCAAGCAATCAATTTGGCGCTTGGAATGATCGGTATCAATTTTGTGATGGCGGCTAACCAAGGCAATTTCGTAGACATCCCGAAACATTTAGTCGACAACGTAAACGCCCTTGTACCTTCAAGTAAGAAGTGGGGGCAGAGTCGTGCGAAAGACTTCTTATGTAGCGAAGCAACAAAGTTCATGACGAAAGCCATGTTGGATGAAATTGACCCTAATGGAGAAATCCTTGGTTGGTTCACAACTATGCGCAATATGATCGCGGCTGCCGGCTAAATCTGTATTGTTCGCACTAGTATTGCCGATAGCCACCCCAGAGTTGCGGCATTTCGCAATTTGCGGAGGGCTCCGGACGTCTGAGTTATACGACGGAATCGAGCTACGAGAGAATGAACCTATTCGATTTTCGCCAACTCGGTTGGTACAACTTCCAGCAACTCTGCCTGTCGATTGCGCGAGAAGTCCTCGGGCAAACCGTTCAACAGTTTCTCGACTCGAGAGACGGCGGCAGGGATGGCGCGTTCGCGGGCAGATGGAAACCAAGTGCTAACGAAGACCTAACGGGGCGCTTCGTAATTCAATGCAAGTTTACTTCGAAGCCTAACAACCGGTTAACGCTATCAGACCTAGCGGATGAAATCGCTAAAGCCAAACGCCTCGCACAGGACGGGAGGTGCGACTGCTATCTTCTGATGACGAACTACGATGTGTCGGGGGTTCGTGACGAGAAGATTGAGAGCGCCTTTCTTGCGGTAGGTGTGAAACAGTTCCGAACTTTCGGTTCCGACTGGATAAGCCAGCAAATTCGTGAAAACAGCCGTCTTCGAATGCTCGTGCCGCGCGTATACGGACTCGGCGATTTGAGTCAGATACTCGATGAGCGGGCTTACCTACAGGCTCACACCGTCTTAGACGCAATGCGTGAAGATCTTTCAAAAGTTGTTTTAACAAGAGTCTACAAAAAAGCAATAACCGCGCTCGATGATCACGGTTTTGTTCTATTGCTTGGCGAGCCCGCCTGCGGGAAAACCACAATTGCCGCGATGCTTGCTATGGCCGCAATTGATCAATGGCATGTTGCGACGATGAAACTGGAGACTTCGCAACAAGTGAGCCAGCATTGGAATCCAAATGAGCCTAAGCAATTTTTCTGGATTGATGACGCATTCGGCGTGACACAGTACGAACAGCCGCTCGCACTTGAGTGGAATAGACTGTTCGCGAAAATCAGCGCCATGATCGAGGCGGGCGCACGTGTGGTGCTCACCTCGCGAGATTACATCTATCGACGTGCAAAGCAGGATTTGAAGGAGACGGCGTTTCCACTACTGCGAGAAAGCCAGGTTGTAGTCGATGTCAGGGACATTACACCGAAGGAAAGACAACAGATTTTGTACAATCACCTTAAGCTCGGCAACCAACCAGCCGCCTTTCGAACTGGAATTAAACCGTTTCTCAACTCTATCGCAAGACACCATAGGTTCGTGCCTGAAGTTGCTCGAAGATTGGGCAATTCCACTCTGACTCGCGGTCTTGTAGTAACTGAGTCGAATCTCAAAGATTTTGTAGAGAAACCAGAGCAATTTCTGCGCGATGTCATTGGCGGGCTAGACAAACACAGCAGAGCAGCTCTGGCTCTCATCTTCATGCGGAACGATGAACTTGCGAGCCCAATTGCGATTCAAGAGTCGGAAGTCTCTGCCTTTGATCGGCTCGGGAGCAATCTAGGGGAGGTCGTCACCGCAGTAAATGCACTTCGAGACAGCATCACAGTTCTGGTGACGCAGAGCAATCAAGCGCTTTGGAAGTTTAAGCATCCCACCATCGGTGATGCCTACGGCGCGATAGTGTTAGAAAATCCAGAACTGATGGACATCTACATTCAGGGTGTTTCTACTGAAAAATTGCTAGCGACCGCCACCTGCGGGGATGTTGGTCTGCAAGGGGCTTTAATGATTTCTAGGGCCCACTTCCAACGCGTAACAAGCAAGCTGGATTCATTCGTAGCTAGAGGATTAACGGAAAGGCCCGGTGAACGAAGATCCCGCCGATGGGCAGTACAAATGTTTTTGGCACGCCGGTGTGACAGAGAGTTTTTGGCCAACTACATGCTCGCCCATCCGGAGCTGTATAGCCCGATCCGCGCTCCGGGATTGTTTTTGTATGCTGTACCCGAAGTGGACCTGGCGCTGAGACTTTTCGAATTCCAGACATTACCCGAGGATGTCCGAAGTCAGTTCGTAAAAGCCGTGACCGAATACACCGTCAACGGCGAGGACAGCTATTATTTCACCAACTCCAAAATCCGGGAAATCTTAAACGCTGATGAAACGGAAACACTGCTAACCCGGCTGAAGACGGAGTTGATTCCAAATCTTGCGGATGTCCGCAACTACTGGGTGGACAATCTGCCCAGCGACGAAGATCCGGAAGCTTACATAAGCTCCTTTCTTGAAATTGTCTCAGGTCTCGAAGAGCAGCTTGATCTGAACGACGAGAGCGCGAAAGCTGTCGAGGCTCAGCGCACGCTCGTGAACGAGTGGATTGAAGAGGAAAGGTCACGAGTGGCTGACTCGAAACAAGAAGAAGATAATTCAGAAGATTACGACGACGAGTCCGGAGAGCGGCACCACGACGAGGCGGAAGAGAGAAACGTGTTTGACGACGTCGATGCATAGCATGCTGAGAAGTCGGCTCGATTTGTTTCGTTCGTCTCGCAGACAGCATGCGTCTCGCTTCGGTCGGACGCTTCGGGCCGCGCCCCCCATCGAGCTCGGGATCACCGCACTCCGGGAAGCCGGCTGCACTCAGAAATGACCAGGTTGCCCAGCGACCCACTCGGGTACTCGGAGCCTCCGTTAACGGGTGTGGAGAGCTTCTCTGTTTGCCCTGGTGTCGGTCAGTGCAACTCGGTGTCGGTCAGGTGCAAGCCAGTGTTACACCGAGTGTAATACCGGGAGAACGGGCCCCTCTTCCGCGAATAAACGCTTTAGCCCATGATGCGGCCGTTGACGTTGCCGGGGCAGTGGATCGAAAGCCCACGAACTGTGGCCATAGCAGTCGGGAACCATCCACTAGGGCATGTCCGGATGGCACTCTGAGTCGGCGTTACACCGTGTGTAACACTGAATGTACACTACGCCTACACCGAGGAACACCGGCTGACACCAATCGAGCCGGATGCGGATAGCGCCCGTCAGAAAATGGCCAGGGAAGCAGATCGATGTGGGTGTGTTCGGCGTCACTCGATCGAGCGCCCCCGGAACATAAGTGTGCCCCCGCCATCCAAATATCCTGCTTGGGGGCGATGTTCAAGTTCTGAAGACCCCTCTCTTTCTGCTCGCTCCTACACTGAAACGCTTTCACGACGGCCCTGTGGGCTGCGTCGAGGTCAGAGGGGCGGCACATGACCACACAGAAGAAAGCCCAACTAGCCACTCTCGCTCTCGTACCGTTCTCCAACGGCGAAACGCGCGGAGACCCATCGGCGGTTTTGAATCCGAGAAGGGAATTTGGGAGAAAGCCGATCCGCGCAGTCTGCGACCGGTGATTCGCACCCTGAAGCCAGGTTAGCGGGTGCTGACCGGAATTGTGGCAGCTAGTTGCCTTTGCGAAGAATAGAGGAAGAACGCTGCAGGAGGTATCGCGCGGTAAGATGCTTTCCAACTTCACCTCGGCGCAGTCGGCGCCAAAGAGTGATGAAGAATCCGCCGCGACGCATCCAACTGCGCCTGCGAGCGTGGGCGACGGTCTGTTGCGGATCACGCCAAGAAAAAGTGCGTGTTTTCGCCGCGGACTTTGGGGGCAGGTTGAAAACCATTATGTACGCAATTCGCGGTGCATTCGAAAGGTTCGGTCCGGTGCCGTGCAGCGTGCGGGGAAAGTGAACCGTGGCGCCACCGACAGGTAGTGGGCAGGCCACGGCTTGGGATTTATCGAAAGAGTCCACGCATTCGAGGGCAGTGGCGGCAAGGTTGTGGTTTGGGGAGTCGTGTTTCAGAATTTCGATTTTGTGGGAACCCGGTATAAATTGCATGCAGCCGTTTTCCAGGCCCACTTCCTGTAACGGGACCCAAATGCTGAGCTCCCGATAATCAAAGCGAGGATCGCGGAAGGCCTCGTCCTGGTGCCAGGGCGTAGCGACGCCAACCTTGGCCTTTTTCATAATGGCAAGATCGAATAGGCAGAACGCATCATCGCCGAGCAATTGTTTGGCAATCCTCAGGCCATTCTGAAAGCATTTTGTTTTGCGAAGTGACGGAGCATAGTTGACCGGATTCAGTATCTGTGGCGAGGTAATTGAATCCGTATTATCGACGCTCTCGATTAAGTCCGTGTAGGCCCCCTCTTTTTCGCCGCTTCGTTTCCGAAAAAGCTCTTCGAGCTGAACCTTCATTTCAGCAATGTCTTCAGGAGTGGTTAAATTCTGAACCGAAAAAAAACCCTGTTCCCGAAGGTACTCCGCGTCCTGCTCGGGAAGAAAACGCTCGTGCCGGATCATAGGCATGGCCTCCGTCGTCACAGTTCGGCCCTGGAATTGGGAAAACTTTCAACGTGCCGGTAAGCCAGCCGGTAGCTTTTCAGGCCGCACAGCTGGCCCATGATTCGAACTATAAAACCTGAATTGCTGATCAGGTATCGCTTCCATAAGCGGGAAGGTTCCTGGCACAAGCGATGAAACCACTGGAGGCCGGATTTCTTCATCCAGTTTGGAGCGTCGTGGATCCGTCCCGTATGAATGTCGAACGCGGCGCCCACTCCGAGCATTATCTTGCAGGTCAGAAAACCGGAATGCTCGGCCATGAAGTGCTCTTGCTTCGGCGTGCTGAGCCCAACCCAGAAATAATCCGGCCGCGAGCGCTGCAGCCGATTTTCCAATTCCGTTTTCTCCTCGCCGGAGAGCGGACGAAAAGGTGGAGTGTAAGTTCCCACCACCCGGATCCCCGGGAACCAATCCTCCAGATTTTTTCGCAGCTCCTCCACGACCCCGGCCTTCCCTCCATACAAAAAGTGCGTGTGACCGGAAGCGACGGAACGCCGGCAGATTTCTTTCATCAAGTCCGGACCGAAAACGCGCCCCATTTGCGGATGACCTTGATGTCTTCCCACCCAGACGGTCGGCATTCCGTCCGGGACGACTAACAACGCCTCGTTCAAGGCCGTCCGAAACTTTTGATTGCTTTGGGCTTCCATGACCCCGTGAACCCCGGTCACACACACATAGCCGTGGCCGTTGGCGCTGACCGTTTCCTCGATCAATTCCGCCGCACTAGCCAGATTGACGGCGTGCACGCCGATCCCCAGCACATTGGCGCGTTCCATTTAGGCCTGGGCTTTCTGCGTTTGCAGGGCCACCCGGCCTTTTTTGCGCAGGTCGCCTTCGATCCATTTGTAAGTTATGGCCAGTCCTTCCGTTAACGAAATGGAGGGAGCCCAGCCCAGTACCCTTTTTAACCTCGTATTGTCGCTATTGCGTCCCCGCACGCCCTGAGGTTTGGTTCGATCGTGCCGCTTCACTAACTTTTTTCCGGCCGCGGCGGATATCATATCGACTAGCTCGTTGATGGTTACCAGCTCGTCCGTGCCCAGGTTCAGCGGCTCGTGATAATCCGACGCCATTAACCGCAAGAGGCCTTCGACACAGTCATCCACGTACATGAACGAGCGGGTCTGCTCGCCGTCGCCCCAGATCTCGATCTCGCCGCCGGCCGAAGCCAGCGCTACCTTGCGCGAAATGGCTGCCGGTGCCTTTTCTTTACCGCCATCGTAGGTACCCAGTGGGCCGTACACGTTATGAAATCGGACCGAATAGGTTGCCAGCTGGTGGTCATGCCGGTAGTAGCGGCACATTTCCTCCGCGAAAAGCTTCTCCCATCCGTAGCCGGGTTCAGGATCGGCAGGATAAGCGTCGTCTTCCACCAGCGGCGTCACTTCTGGATTTTTCTGCTTGCTCTGCGCGTACACGCAGGCCGACGACGAGAATAGAAACTTTTTGATGTTGTTTTTGCGGCTGGCCTCCAGCATGTGCACGTTAATCAGAATATTGTTCCGTGAAATATCCGCCAGATTGGCGGTGATGTACCCAATGCCGCCCATGTCCGCCGCGAGGTTATACACCTGGTCGATTTCGCCGCGCGTGGCGAGCAGGCAGTTTTCATAATTCCGGAGATCGAGGACGTCAAATTCATCGGCTGCCGATTTCTTATATTCGGGCAGCTTGATGTCCACTCCGCGCACCCATTCACCCTCGGCCTTCAGCCGTTCGACCAAGTGGTGCCCAATGAAACCGCCCGCGCCGGTAACTAGAATTCGATTCTTCATGGTTGTTCTCCTATGGTTGGCTGCTGAACCTAATTTGTTCCATTTCTTTCCGAGTACGCGAGAGGTAGAGCCGGCTCGAGCTGGGCGTTCGCCGGTTCGCTGCGCGCGTGCTCGTAGATTTGCAGGAGCATTCCTAGATTTTTCTCACTGGTATATTTTGTTTCATATTCCAGCCGGGCCATTTTCCCCATCTGTTCGAGTTCCTCGCGATGGGACCAAGCCCACTTCACTTTATTCGCCAGATCGACCGGGTCGGAGGGATTGAAATGGATTCCAGTACGCCCATCCCGCACCACTTCTTCCATCGCGCCAGAACGCGATGAGATCACCGGCACCCCGCACGCAAAAGCTTCGATGGCGACCAATCCGAAGGTTTCGTAGAAGCCTTCCGAGGGCCAAACCAGAAAGCGGGAACCCCGGATCAAGGCAAACAACTCTTCACGGGCCAAACGCGGAACCACCGTGATCGGACTGCCGGCCGCATTTGCGGCGTTTCGCATGTCATCCCCCAACGGTCCGTCGCCGCGAATCCGCAGTGGAATGTGGGACAAGTGCTCCCACGCCTTGAGCAGGGTCGGCAAACCCTTTTCGGGCGAGAGCCTCCCTACGAACAGCGCGTACTCGCCTCGCTCCGTTCGGGCTCCCGGATCAGATTCGACAAAATGGGGCTTCAAAATAATTTTCTCCGAGGGGATGCCCGCGGCGGCGAACTTGCGGCGGTAGAACTTGGTCGAAACAATGTAGCGATCCACCAAAGACTTCCAGGTACCCGCCACACGGTGAGCGACCAGCATCGACGCCACCACTCCGGATCGCACGCGCGAGCCCTGATAACAGGCGTGTTGCACCGCGGGCCAGGGGACCAGCGCGCTGCTGCAGTCTTCACAGGGTCGTCCGTCCCGAAACAGCGTCCCGGCGGGACAGACCAGGCGTGGATTGTGCAGCGTTTGTATGACCGGCACCCCGGCGGAGGAGCACGCGTAATAGGCCGAGGGCGAAATCAACGGGAACGTATTGTGGAAATGCGCGATGTCGGGTTGTTCGCGTCGAATCAGCTCGCTCAGCTCGCGATGACTGTCCCAGGCCCACGTGGTCCGCGCGGCCATCGAGATCGTTCGCACTAACGAGTAATCGTTGATTTCTTCATTGTCGCGCAGGTACTCGATAACGTCGTGGCCCGCGCCGGCCAGCAGGCGCTTTTCACGTTCGAACACTTCATCTTCGCCGCCATTGAGCCGGTAGTAATTGTGGACCAACAGAATTTTCATCGAGAGTTGTACCCGGATCGAAATACCGAAATTAATCGCTGATGAGATCGGCTACCGGACTGGCGTGGAGCCTGGTGGAAGTTACCTTCGCCTCTGTTAGCGGCGCGCTCTTTCCGCGGACCAGCCCGGCCAGGCTGCGCGCGGCGCGTTTCGGCGTATACCTGGCCACGGCGTTCGCGGCGCGGGCGCCGAAGCGCTCGATCAGGCTTGGCTCCTGGATGAACCGCGCCATACCGTCAGCCAGGTCGGAAGGCTTATGCGAATCAAAGATAAAACCGTTTTCGCCGTGAGTCACAATTTCACTGGCACCGGCGTAGGTCGAACATAAAACCGGTTTTCCGAACGCCATGGCTTCCAGCAGGACCAGCCCCCACACATCTTCGTGGGTGGGTAACACAAACACGTCGGCCGCCTGATAGTAAGCTCCCAAATTTTGATAAGGAACTTTTCCCACGTACGTGACGTGTTGTTCCAAGCGGCGGGAATGTACCAGTTCATTCAGTTCGGCCATTTGCTCGCCAGATCCCGCCAGAATTACCGAGAACGACTCCATCCCGCGCTGCCTGAGGAGATTGGCGGCCTCGATCAGGCCGGACCAGCCTTTGCGCGAAATCAGGCTCCCCACGAACAGAAAAGTCGGCCTCGGCGCGAAATCCAGCTGCGGCCCATCCGTAGTGGTGCAGAGCACGGAACACTCCGGCACTTGATAGGGCTGGCACAGCAGCGTCTCTTCTTTCATTCGTATCACGCGCTGCAGGTATTCGACGCCGGCGCGCATGTTACTGACGGCGCCGTCGGCGCAACGGCCGATCAAGCGGCGAAACGCGAGCCTTGAATTCGAAGTACGATAATCCGTCGCCGGGGAGTTGCCGTCCCAAAGAATAATTACGCGTGCGCCCGTAAACAGCTTGAATATCAGCGCGTACAGCGACCACAGGCTGAAAGCGGAAGTGAAAATGACCGTCGGGCGGAACTTGAATAATCTTGGAATGATATTCAGCGGCAGCCAGAAAAATCCCTGGTTGTAACCCGCGGGAACTTTTTTCAATACTACAAAGCGGTATCCGGGAACGGTCTCCAGTTGGAAACTATTTTCGTAACCGGGCAGGTAGCCGTTCCACTTTCCCGTGAAAACCCGGGTCTGTGGAAACTCTTGGGAGAACTCCTTCAATAAAGGCTGCCAATAATTGCCGCGATCCATCGAAGGAAGCAGCCAGGCCACCCGCGCCGCTGGCTCGCGAGCGCCGTCCCGCACCGCCGCCTGGTTCGCCGGTCGCCTGCGCTCCGACCAATAGCAGTACACCGTAGTCAGCAGGAAACAAAACGATGACGCCGCCATACCGGTGACGTTCCCAAAAGTCCCCCAGTGCCGCGTCAGCGCCAGCCCCGCGATGATCGAAAACACGGCGGCTACGCTATAACCCACAAAAATCCGTGAGGGGCGTTGCATGGCTCGCAGGCCAATCACCGGTCCCTGCGAAATAGCCATGAAAACCTGGGAAAGCGCCAGCATCGGAATCAGCGCCGTGGCCCCGCTGTACTTTCCATGGTACAAAAATGCCACCAGCGGTTTTCCCAATCCGACCACCGCCACAAAATAGGCTATTCCCACTCCGCTGAAGAGCAGAGTCGTCCGGCGAATGGCGCGCCCAAAAAGCACATCGTTCTTCCCGGCAAATTGCGCGGAAGCCCAGGGCAACAGCAACAGACTTAAAGCCGTCAGAAATTGCGACAACGGGGCGACCAGGTTCTGCAGGGCCGAGATGGCGCCGACGTCCTCTATTTTCAAGAACGCGGCGGCTATAAAGTAATACGCAGCTTGCCCCGAGATCCAATACACCAACGAGGTGACCAGCACCCATCGCCCGTAGGTCCAGTGCTGCTTCCAAATCGCCGGCAAAGTGGGATCGCCGGGGGAAGAGCGAAATTTTGGGCGAATCCAGGCCAGCAGGAAGCAGCCTCCGACGATACTGCCGGCGGCCAGCGCCAGAAATGCACCAAACGGAGTAAGCCAGCCGGCGGCGTGCAGCGCAAAAATCGTTACCGCGATGGCCACCGCATAGGCGATCGCGCCCTTAGCCGCAATGTCGGGCCGCATTTCCAGATACGCCGCTTGTCGCGCAAACCACAGAAACAAAACCCAGGGTGTCGCCAGGCAAGCGCCGGCGATCGCTCCGCTCAGTGCCGCAAAATGCGGAGTGCGTGAAATCAGCAGGCCGCCGGCGGCCATGACCACCACAAATCCGGCAGCGAGTGCGAAGTGAATTCGAATCAGCTTGCCCACATAGGACTTCAATGTTTGCCCGAAGAGCGCCGGGCCCAGCACTCCCATCGGCTCCAGCAGCAACGCGTTATGGACGCTGGCCACCACGAGGAACACCGAAAACGCCAGGGTGTACGCGCCATACTGCGCTGGGACCAACCAGCGCGCCAGCAGCAGGCCCAGAAGAAAGTTCATCCCGGACACCAGCACCTGCGCAATCAGCGCCAAGGATCCTTTGCGGATCATCGGCAAGCTGCGGCCCAGCCTTTCGGCCAAGCGGAAGTTCAAGAATGTCTTTTTCGGGTCTGTAGTTGTTTCCATGATCAGCGCTTTAGGATTGCATCGGGATAATTTCCGGAGTTACGCGGACTTCCGGACGCCCGGCTCCATGATAAACATTTCGCATCCACGTTCGCGCCGGACGTTCGACGCAGAGGTACGTCAAAATGGCGGCGCCGGCGATGGCCAGAGCGTAGCTCGCCAGAACCATCAAGCGCATGGTGAAGGAAGCGGTGGCGAAGTGCGTCGGCCGCAGCAGTCGTTCGAGAACCTCCTGACAGATTCCGTGGGTCATGTACAAGGCGTACGAAGCCTCACCCCAAAATCCTGCCACTGCACCGGAAAGAAACCCGGTCGAATTGGCTGCAAGCCGCACAATCAAAATCGCAAAGACCGGCAGAATCAAAACTCTGGGAATGCCGCGAACTTCTGCGGTCCAAAGGAAGACCATTATCAGAATTCCCCAGAAGGCCGTATTCCCCGGAACCCGAAATCCCTTTTCAAAGGCCAGATAAAGCGCGCATCCCGCCACAAACTCGCAAGACACGCGCAGCAACGCAAGCGGTATCAGCGGATGATCGCCGTGGATTACGGCCACGGCCAGGTACGGCAGGAGCGCCACCGCGACGGCGAAAATTGGCCGTTTGATCCCCAACAGAACCGGTACGGCTAGAGGAAAAAATAGATAAGCAAACCATTCGGCGCTGATCGACCACGCCGGAAAATTCCAGCTCAACGTTTGCGCGATTCCGGTCCACGCCTGGAGCAGAAAGACATTCTGGAGCCAGGCCGGCAGGGTGTACCACTCCGGGTGGTGCAGCGGCTGATGCAGGTGTCTGGCGAACAGCACCAGAGCGGTCAAAAAGAACAGCGTGAATACATGCACCGGGTAAATGCGAGCCAGCCGCGTCCACAGGAATTTACGATACTCGGGCAGCGCGAATCTGCGGAATTTCTGCTCGTAATTCAGCATGAGAATGAAGCCGGAAAGCATGAAAAACAGGTCCACACCCAAATCGCCCGCGGAAAACAGCGGATCAAGGATTTTCGTCGAGGGCAGGAACGTCTCCAAATCGTTTCGATAGTGCAGAAAAACCACGAAGAGCGCGGCCACGGCGCGGATGCCGGTCAATCGCGCGAGATGTTTGGTGTTTTGCATGTGGCGTTGCGTAGATGCCTGAATGTTTTTGTGGCCGGAGCAATCGTCGTTCGGGATGTTTTATTGCGCCGAGCAGATCGCCGCCGGATTGATGTCTGGCGCGCCGAACCTGGATCGAGAATCCTGGCCGCCCAGGGCTTGCCATTGCGCAAAAGTCAGGAGTTTCTCGGCCCGCTCCGCGCCGCCCGGATCGAGCTGGAAGGCCTGGGCAGTTTCAGGATTAAACCAAATGTTTTCGTTGGACTTAAGGGTGCTCAAGAACGTGCCCACGGCTTGATTGGATTGCCTCAGCATTCCAAACACGAATTGCCTGGCATCCGCGCCGACGATCGTGTTTTTGGAAAGCACCCAAAAATCGGAATTTGCCGAAAACGCTTCTTTCGTCTCCCAATTCGTCCCGGTTCTAGGCGCTTGAATATCCGCGACCATGATCTGCGACTTGGCGTTGTTGTAGATTACATTTCCGCTGAGCGTGACATGCTCCGTCTGGTTGCCCTGAATTCCTTCTTTCAGATTGCCGCAAATTCGGCTGTTATTTATCGTAATGGGACCGACGCTTGCCTCCAGGTCAATGCCGCCCACCAGATTCTGCTCGATGGTGGCGTGCTCGATGGTTATCTCGGTGTTATCGGTGTCGAACCACATTCCGCGTCCCTGATTCGCTTCCGCCGTGTAATTTCGAAATGTGGCGCCGTGGGTTCTCAGGAATTTGCCGCCGCTCGGTTCCCAGGTGGTGAATTGGCCCTCCGCGCCACGCCAGTTATTGTGGGATGTTTCGACATCTTCGAAGGTCGTGTTCTTCAGTCGAAATCCGTTGATTCCCATTTCGCCGTTCCAATTCACCGCCACCCGGCGCGCCGTGGAGTTCGTCGCGCTGAAATAATCAAAACCGATCCAGTTATTCCAGCGGATCGCGACGTCTTCCAGCAGGTTGTTCGTTCCACCGGAAATGATTACGGCCGCGTTAGGTTTCGTGGAGATACACGAATTCGCGTGTTCGAAAACCATGCCCTTGATCGATAGATTCGACATGCCATCGCTTTCGAATATTCCCGGCCGGACGGCGACTTCGACCTTGGCGTCCCCCAGGCTCGTTCCGGCCGGAGGCCACAACCAGGCGACTCCGCCGGCTTCGTCGACAAAAAAACTCCCTTCGGTCATTTCTTTGCGCGCCAGGGCTTGCTTCATCGGCGAACCGTTCACAAAGACCATCTCGCGGCGCAATCCCAAATCTTTGATGGCCGGCCATCCGCGCGGATGTTCGCACCCTCCCCAGCGGTATTGCCATGGATGAACATAGCTGCGCGCGTTCGAAGGATCCGGCTGCCACTCGGTGAACAGCTCGGATCCGGAGACAATCGCCGCCCCGGTCGGCGACGCTTGAAACGTGATCGAGGCCCCGGTCTCCGGTCCTGCACTGCTCAGCTGCACGAATTCACGGTAGGTTCCGGGTTTGACGATTACCGTTGTCGATACCCCGTTACGGCGGTTAAACATCGCCAGTTGCGAAGCTTGTCCGATGGTTTTCACCGGCCGGTCCGCTGTACCCAAATTTGTGTCCGAGCCCGCGCTTCCGTCGACCGTAATTTCGACCGTCTTATTCGACGGCGTAGTCGCCCGAACCCGCGCCGGCAAAAACGGAGCATTGAGCAGCAGCGCGGTTAGAAGCGGAAGCAGAATCCACCGCACCACGATACGTTCCGGGCGCTGGATTATCACGCGGCGCGCCGCACAATTTCCATGCGCTGGGCCGCGGCAAATTGCCTGCGCGCCACCTCGATAAATCCCACCACGGTCAGAAAGGCCAGCGCGGGGTGACCGACCACGTTCGAAGTGACTACCGATCGCACCAGAATTACGGCGAATACGACAAACATTTCCACGGCCAGCGGACGATCGGTCGACCTCACGTAGTGACCCCGCGTGGCGCGGAACATAAACCAGACCATCGCAACAACCACGACCGCCAGCAGAGCAGGGCCCCATATCCCCAGATCCAACATGCTATCCACATAGGTGCTCAGCGCCGAGGACGCGCTTCCTTGAGAAGCGATTCCTGGCAGCACGACGAACCGCGAGCCGGCAAATCCGCCATACCCGGTCCATGGCCGCTGCAAGAATGCGTCGAACGACGCCTGCCATACGTCCATGCGCCCCGAAAGCCCTTGCACCGATTGTACGGATTGGCCGCGCAGCAGAAAATTAGAGAACGTTCTCCCGAAGTCGGTGAACGACAGGGCGATCAATACCGCAAAACCGGAGACCGCTCCAAAAGCGAGCACCAGCCACGCACGCCGCAACAAAATTAGCAGCAGCGCTAAGCCGACTACGAACGCCAGCATCGCCGCTCGAGTTTGTGAGACAAACAGCGTCACCAGGGAAACCGCGAACAACGCGGCATACCAGCCGCGATTCTGCTTCGCCTTCGGCCCGTTCAGCATCCGATTCAGGGCAACCAGCGCCAGAATCGCACAAATTTCGCCGATGCTATTCGCATCGACGCTGGGCATTACCCCTTCCAGTCGTACGGTCAAAGGGCCCAGCGTTTGACCCCCCAGCAGAGCGTCGGCCGGATCAAAAATCGCACCGAGCCATGCGGTGGCCACCAGTAGACCGAGCAGCGTCCACGTCCAATTGACTAGTTTTCGATACTCCTGCAGCGATCGGACCGTGCCGATCACCGCCGCAATCGCCGCCAGGTCCACCAGGTACTCGACTGACTTATAAAATGTCCAGCTCGGACGAACCGACCAAAGCGTCGAAACCATGGCCAGCAACGGGTAAAGCACCAATATTCCAAGCGTCCCGGAAAACAATACGGAAAGCCATTTGGTGCGGTCGGAAAGCAGTCGCGCGCAAAGAATCAATCCGACAATCAGCATCAGCCCAACCCGATAGATGGCCCAAATGTCGAGCGGGGACTGATCAATATCCTGCGCGGCCCGCATCCGGAAAACTAACGCGCTCAGAAACAGCAACAGCCAAAGGCCCTGCCACCACGTGAAGGTCTTGCGGAGGGCGACTGTTTCGCTCCAGATGGTGCGCGCCGCCGGGGCCGCCACGAATACCAGCACCAGGGGAATCAACGGTACGAGAACCAAAAGCGCGGAATGACGGAAAATTACGGAATCGTAGAACACCATAAAGCTCAGCAAAACAAAACTGGCGAACATCACGCTGGTGCGTACGTAGCTCATGTCTCGGTCCGATTCAATTTCGCGTCGCCCTTAGCGGCTGTACCGTAGTTTCTGGTACAGGCCGGTGACCGCGTCCCCTTTTGAATTCCAACTGTATCCGTTCGCAATCGTGCGCCGGCCCGCTGCTCCCAGCTTGCTGCGCAAATCGGGATCCCCGCCGAGCGAATCGATCGCTTGCGCCAGATCGTGAATGACTTGCGGCAACGACCTCGCGCTCAATTTCACGCCCCATTCGGACTTGATAATTTCCGAGGCGCCGCCCAGGTCCAGGCAAATTACCGGCTTTCCCACCGCCATGGCCTCCAGAAAAATCACCGGCGGGCCGTCATGAAACGTCGGCATCACGAAAATATCGCAACGAGCCAGGCGATCGAAAACCGCCTCCCGATCGGGAAGGTAGCCCAGGAAATCCACGCAGTCGGAAATACCGAGCTGTAAGGCAAGTTTTCGCAGCCGCGATTCTTCCGGTCCGCCGCCGGCGATCCACAATTTAAATGGCACGCCCCGGCGCCGGCACTCCGCACAAGCCTTAAGCAGAACGGAATAGCCTTTCCAATGAACCAGCCTTCCGGACGTAAACAGCACCGGAACCTGTGAACCGGTGGTTTCCGAAGCGTAATTTCGTTCGCGGAGATAGTCGGGCAGTTCGTCGAATGAAAAGCCGACATTCCCGATTGGCAGAATTTTTTTGCGCATGGAGGCCGGGAAGCCCTCCACCGCTCCTTCCGACATCGCGATGATAAATCCGGCTCGTTTCCTGGTAAGCCACACAAAGGGGTCGAGGTAGCGCCCGACGATAATGGCGCTGGCCCGGACCGTTTCGTACAGCATGCCCCGAAGCCCGAACTCCTTCCAGAAACGTAGCGGCGCTCGATGATTACTTCCGCCCACGGGTCCCCAGATGAACGGGATCGGCAGGAGGCACAGAAAGCTCGGCGACCAATCGTTCACGAACGTTACGTGATGGCCCACGTCGAACGTTATTTTCTGGTGCAGTTTGCGCGCGACAAAGAAAGCATGGATTTGCCACATATAGTTATACAGGCGCGCCCCACGCCCGCCTTTTTTCCAGAACCGCGTCCATGGGGGCAAATCGGCATAAACAAAGTGAGCGTTCGGTACCGGCTGTTGCGCGGTGGCTCGTTCGATCGACTCCCGATTATTCTTGCGCGTGACCACCCAAACCTCGTGGAACCGCGCGATCTGCAAAACCCAGTTCCACCCCACGCCGGGTTCGGACCCCTTATATGGCTCGCACGCATAGGCTGAAATAAGAACCTTCAAGCGGCCGCCTGGCCAAGTGGAATGTTCCTAGGCATCAAGCGGCGTGCCTTTCGGCGATGAATTTTTCCAGTTGTGTTCTGCGGTATTGGATTACAACTTTCTCGGCCGATTCTGCCCAAAATTGCCGCGCCGAATCTAACAGATAAAGAAGATACAAACCGCGATTTTTCCCCCGGCTGTGCGGAGCCGTTTCCAGGCCATGGCGCACGTGCAACAAACACTCCGTCTGCGTCATGAAGTGAAATTTGTCCCAGAGCAGCGGAGCGTTCCAGCACGCCGATTCCCAGTCAAACAGGCGCAACGCGTCTTCATCGATACGGGTATTCCACGGCGCGAAGTCTCCGTGGGAAATCCCACAGGGAACTTCGCTACCCTCCAGTTCTTGCGCGGCAATTCGTAGCGCCTCACGTCCTAGTGCTTGCCAGCCTAAGTCCAGCTTGGTGGCTTCGCCATTCCACTTCGCCGCAGTCTCGTCAACCAAGTGCGAGCCCGACCGCAGCTCGAAACGGCAACGATGCAGGCGTTCCAGGAACAGCTCGTGTAACGGATCGTATTTTCGCGGTCCTTCCTTGCCCTCCAGCGGAGACTGCAATACTGCGTAGCGCCCTTGCAGCGACCCGGCGAAAAGCAGGCGCGGGATATGCGCGCGCAATTCCGGATAAGTGAAAAGCTCTTCGACCACCGCGGCCTCGTTACGCAGCCGGGCATCGGCGGCCATCGTCATCGGCAGCTTCAGGTAGCCGAGAATCGAACCGTCATGCCTCATCGCCTGAACGGTGAGCTTTTGGTACGCCCCCGGAGTACCGGGCGACAGCGATAAAAAGATTTGTTTCTCGCCTGTGACTTCACAAAGTAGCTTTTCGATGGGCAAAGGCTTGGTGGACGCGATCATCGCCGTGTCGCGCACCCAACCCTGCCATCCCGTGGCGCGCGCCTGCACAATTAGCGCCTTCACCAGCCGGCCCACGTGGCCATGCGGCATGTAAATTTGCAAACCGTCAATTCCTCGCCGTTTCGCCACCTGTGGCAGCAGCCATCGCAAGCTAGATCGCGACGGAAGCAACGCGAAACGCTTTTGCTGCGTGTACCCTGCGCGGAAGAGATCCCCGGAATCGCGATCGGAAGGATTTATCGCGATCACCGCAGCCGGCCGTGTTGCATCGAAATCATGCGCGTCGGTAAAAAACGGCAACGCCTGATTTTCATCCAGGCCCAGCAGGACCCGCAGGGTTTTATCCAGAACATCGGAGTCTTGCCGGATCACGAAAACGCCTCGGCTCGATCCCTGGCGCCCGCCGAAGACCAACTGCCCTGAAATCTTTCATCAAATCTCTTGGTCATGTATTCGGCCACGGCTGCGGCCGCACCGCACACCGAATCGTTCACGTTATCGTCTGTTTTGATCGTGACCTTCACGGCGTGGCCGAAACGCAGCTCCTGATACGCTTTTCGTTGGCGCTCGATTTCATGGCCCGGCAATTCGGTTTTTCGCCCCAGAATCGTTGCGGTTTCGGCGTCGAGCAGAATTACCAAGTCCGGTTCGGGCACCATCCGGGCGAGCCGCTCCGCAAACCATTTCGATCCGCCGTAACGGTAGCGTTGTGGATCCACCAACACGTCGTGAAAATAGCGGTCGAATAAAAGCAGATTGGATTTGGCTCGAAGGGGGCGCAGCACCAATGCATATCCGACTAAATAATCCAGAAAAAAACCGGCCAGGTAAACCATCGAGGTGATCGAGCCCCGCGGCGACTTGCCATGCGGGTTGGGATCGGGGCCCAGATCCGGCTTAGGCGCGATGATATTGGGTCTCCAGTGAAACACCCGGTGTCGCCGCCAGAACGCCACATCCAGATTCTTGACAAGCCCCGTGATCACCGAACTCTTGCCCACTCCGTCCGGCCCCAGGATGGCCACGGTGACCCCCGTTGGCCGAAACCAGCGCCGCACCAGGCGGGCGCCCTCCCTCGCAAAGTATGGAGCGGCTTTCCAGGGCCGCGAAAGACTTCGACGCCAAAGCGCGTTGCGTCCGTCCCGTAGGAATTCCTGGATCGAACCGTCGCTGCAGCTTGCTACGGCCTGCTTGTAAGAATCGGCCGGGAGAAAACCGCTGGCCAGTTCTTCCGCTTGCGAAATTCCCAATTTTTGGACCAGAAATGTCAGCCGACGACTTTGACTTTCAGAGGCTTTGCGCTTAAAGGATTTTTTTGCCAGCAAGTACGCGAATTCAATTTGCGCTGAGGCGACCCAGAACGCGCCGCATCGTTCACGGTTGGCCACCATTTCCTCGGCTCGAGCCAACCGCATCCCTCCGCGGCGGTGTTCCGAGACAATGTCTACGGCCGCCGTTTTTACGCCGCCTGGCTGGGTCCAGCAGAAAACGAAGAAATTGCCATTTGCCGAGTGATTTAGCGTTTGAATTGGAAAGTAGCCGTCGGCACGGAGTCCGTTGAAAACCAGTAGCAGCTTGCTCCGGTCGACTTTCAACACCGCGAGGTCGAGATCATTCGGCAGCTCATCCGGCAGCTTTTCCCAGGAGTGCAGCACGCAATAACCAACGCGGTGCTCGTCCAGCAATTCGAACAGCCGGAGAAGAAAGTTGCGTAAACTTCGGCTCATTCGTTCGGGCCCGGTTAGCGCGCCTTCCCCTGCAGCGTCGTACCGCTTGGCACTCCGCGGTCCTCGCGCGTCTCGAGCTGCTTCCTGTGTCTCGCTGACCGGGTCATAAAACATTTAGGCCGCTCCCGTCCCTTTCATCACCACGGGTATGGTGCGCGCCAGGATCTTCAAGTCCAGCCAGATCGACCATTCGTCCATGTATTGCAGATCCAGCCTCATCCATTCATCGAAGCCAATCGAACTTCGCCCTTTGACCTGCCACAGGCAGGTGATTCCCGGACGCACGCTAAAGCGCCGTCGTTGCCAGTCTTCCCGAAAACCTTCGAAGTCCCGGACCGGAAGCGGCCGCGGCCCAACCAGGCTCATATCTCCGTTGAGCACGTCGAAAAGCTGGGGCAATTCGTCGATGCTCGAGCGCCGCAGGAAACGTCCAATCGGCGTTATCCGCGGATCGTGTTCGATCTTGAATACCGGCCCCGAAGCTTCGTTTAGTTTTTCCAGATCCGCCTGCAGGCTCTCCGCGTTGGGCACCATGGTCCGAAACTTGTGGATTAGGAACCGCCGCTTGTTCACGCCCATTCGTTCCTGCGCAAAAAACACCGGACCTGGCGACGACATTTTAATCAGCAGTGCCACGATCAAGAACAGCGGCGTCAGCAAAATCAGCAGGGTAGACGAAACGGTGATATCCAATGCCCGTTTAGCCAGCAGCGCAACCCAGTCGCGCGAGCTGGTATCGGTGGTAATGAATTGATCGCCATCGAACTCTCCGGCCCGGGCCCGGGCCTTATCCAGCGTGAAGATTTCGGCCCCCAGCCGCGCGATAATTCCGTGTTGTTCGCAGCGAGCCGCCACTTCGAACGATCGCTCGTAGAACGACCGCAGCGGCAGGTACATGGCCACTTCATCCACCGTGTTGGTCCGTAGGAAATTGGCCAGCCCGGCATAATTGCAAATCAGCGGAAAGCCCGTCTTCCGGAAATTGTCGATCTGCTCCCACTCGTCGTCCACGAAACCTAACAGCCGGTATCCGCGGCTGGGGTTCGCGATCATTCGCGCGAATTCGATTGCGCGGGGATTGGTGCCCAGGATCACCACATACCGTAAATTGTGCCCGCGCCGCCGGACGGCGGTTAGAAAGCTTTTCAGCACGATCCGCGAGACGCTGACCATCACCAGGCCGCAAACCCAAAACGCAATCAGAAAAGGGGCTCGAACCATTCGAATCGCAAAAACTAGCGTCACCAGGCACAAGCAGCCAGCCGATAAGGCGGTGGCCTTGGCCACGTCGGCCAGATCCGCTATCCGCGACGAAACTCTTCTCGATTGATACAATCCGCAGCCGGCGAACAACGAGTGCCAAATCAATAGCAGGACCGCAAAGATCGCAAAATTCCAAAGTTTCACGCGCATCGATAGAAACGCGGATAGCGGAAGGTCCTCTCGCACCTGAGCGGTCAATACCGTGGCTACGCCAAAGGCCATCACCAGCAGAACCAGGTCAAGGCACTTTAGGCTTGCCAATAAAAATCGTCGTCTGATGTCGTGCACCGGGGCCCCTTGATGCTCCTGAATCGCCTGCGACCTCTAAAATGGGTAAAATGGGTAAAGCTCCGCCATTTCAGTCCCACTGGAAAGAAAAACAAAAGCTTCGAGCGTTCGATCAGACTCGGCGATAAAGTGCGTCGGGTATCGGGAAGGTCCGTTTGTTAAGCACCGCTCCCAATATCCGAATGCGCGCCGAATGTAAACTCTGTGTCACGTCCAGCGCCGCTTCCCGTCGCGTTGCGTTTGCCTCCAGAATCAGCACCAGCCCATCCGAAATCTGAGCCAGTGGAATCGCATCGGCGTAAGCCGTCAACGGCGGCGCATCGACCAGGATGTAATCGAATTCCGTCCGCAGCTCCGCAAATCGCTTTTTTAGCCGGTCGGAATTGAGCAGTTTGGAAGAATCCTCGAAAAAAGATCCGGAGGATAGCAGTGAGAGGTTTTCCGGCCCCAGCGGCGAAGTAAAGTGTCGCACTGGCTGGTCGCCGCACAGCGCATCAGTCAGTCCGTTGTGGTTCGGAATGTGGAAAGTATCCGCCAGGGAAGGAGCTCGCAGGTTAGCGTCAACCAGGCAAACTGATCCGGACACGTTCATCGCCAGAATTTTTGCCGCGTCGGAGCAAACCTGGCTACAACCGTTGCCTTGCTCGATCCCGGCGAATACCACCAGCCGGGGTGCTAGCTCGGATTGCAGCAGGAAAACTCGCTGGATCAATTTCAGGGTTTGTTCCCGGGACATCTGGTTGAGGCCCAGAATCGGGCGCGGCTTGTAAGTTGCCGCAACGCTCTCTTCCACATGGACCCGCGTCTCGATTCTGGGCTCGGCGAAAGGTTTTTCCTGTACGCCCATACGTTGCATCAATTCAAAATTCTTGCTCATGGCACCTGACTTTGCGCCGCGGAGGTTCCGACTGAAAGGACCTCCGCCGACGGCTTATCGGCGATTTCTGCGGATGTTGGCAGTAAAATCTTTCGGCTGGATAAAATGTGATTCGGATCGGCAATCCAGGGATTAAGCCTGCGAATCTGGGCTACCGCCTTGGGGTCGTACCGCCCAAATTGCTCGCGGACAATGCCCCAGAGCGTTTGCCCGGCGGAAACTCGATACACCGGCCGCTCGGGTTCCGCCGGAAGCGGAGCGTTGCTGGTCGGCTCAACCGCAGGTTCGTCGGATTTTGCCTTGGCTGGCAGCACTTCGGCCGGCGCGGCTATCGCCGTTAAAACTGCTCCTTCGGGCTTCTCGGCGATTTGGCGCAATCGCGATTCGAGGCTCTTGGCGAATTTGGGCTGGTGAACGCTCGGTCGAATGCCGGCAAACAAGACCGCAGCAACGCACACGCTGAACGCAAACGCCGTGATCCATCTGCCGAATCGAGGTGCCTTTCGCTCGACAGCGGCCGTCGGGCTGGCCGGGGCGCGCACCACACTCCGCGTACTCGCGTTTGGTTCGTTTTCCGCTGGGCCAATCACCCTCTCCTCGCCCACCTCCAGTGCCAGATCCCTCATCACTTCGCCAATTATTTCGCGGTCGACGGTTTTGCGGTTCATCGCGCAGGCTAGCGAAAGCGCGTTAAAAGCGATGTTGTTAATATTCCGGGGAATTCCTTCGCTAAAACGCGCGATGTCCGCGCGCGCACCAGGTGAGAACAACGCCGGCTCGCGGCAGCCCGCGGCCCGCAGCCGGGAATCGATGTACGAGTTAACTTCCCCGGGCGTGAATGGTTCGAGCCGGATGATCTGTGAAATTCGCTGCCGCAACTGAACCATGGATGGCTGGGCCAGATGTTCGGCCAGCTGCGGCTGTCCGGCCAGCACGATCTGCATCAACTTTCTCCACGGCGTTTCGAAATTGGACAGCAGCCGAATCGATTCCAGCACGCTGTCCGACAAATTTTGAGCCTCATCGATCACCAGCACGAAGCGGCGCTTCGCCCGCATTTCCTCCGTGAGGACCCGATTCAACGCCTCATGCATCGCCGGCAAATCATCCATCGGCGCATCGATTCCCAAATCCAGGAGGACGTGGCGAATGAATTCGCGCGCGCTGCAATCAGTGCGGAATACGAAGGCGGTGCGTGAACGCGTTCGCAGCAACTCCAGATAATGATAGAGCAGCGACGTTTTCCCCATTCCCGGCGGCGCGATCAACGCGACGAAACCACGGTTGCTCTCGGTCGAATAGATCAGCGAGGCCAGCGCTTCGCTGTGCTGATTTCCTAAATAAAGAAATCTGGAATCGGGAGTCACGCCGAAGGGCTGCTCCGCCAGCTTGAAATAATCCTGCAACATCGCTACGCCACCCTCCTCGGCATCGAGGCCAGCACCGGAATATTCAAGGTCGACACCACGTCCTCCGGATTGCGGAACGAAGGATCGAGATACTCGGCGACGAAAGCGGCGGCGATGCTGGTCGAAATCGCCAAAAAGAATCCAATCAGGGCTACAAATACCGGGCTATGCGCCGGCAGAATGGGCACCACCGGGGGCACCGCGATCGCGACGTTCGCGATGTTTTTGGCGTCCAGCGCATCCGAAGTGCGGCCCTGTTCGCGCTTCGACACATACAGCAAGTAATTGGCTTCGTTAACCTTGGAATCGCGAACCTCGGCGGCCTGCAATACCGATTTTTGATCCAGCTCGACCAGGCGAATTTGCATGGCCTCCAGGCTCGCGTTGATGGCGCGCGCGGTAGCCTGTTGCGAAGCTAAATCCGCGCGGGTTCGGGCCGCGTCTTCCCGCAAGAATTCGTATGTTGGATCGCGATCGGTCGTCTGCGTCAGGTACGCGCTCTTCTGCGCGTCATCAATCGCTTTTTGCGTTTCGGTAATTTCTTCGTCCACTTCCATTACCAGCGGGTATGTGGGCTGATACTTCAGCAGCAGCTGCGTCCGCTTCACTTGTGCGGCCAGCAAATCGGCCTGCAGATTCTGCAGCAGAATCGAAGACGAGTTCGTCACGACCTGCGTCGCAGATCGTTCCGGGGTTCCTTTCAATTGCGCGGTTTCATCGCTGATTCGCCGCTGATCGGCGGCGATCGTCTGCTGCGTCTGATGCAGGGCCGATTGGAATCGAACCAGTTCCTGCGCCACATTGGCCCGCTCCAGATCCGGCGCCACCACGCCCTCCTGTTTCCCGAAGTTCGCCAGCCGCGCTTCCGAGTCCAGCAGCAGCTGGTGGTATTTGTCCGCTTCCTGGGCGAAAAAATCGGAAGTTCCCGCCGGCCGAATTAACCGGACATGTTTCTCCACATAAAGTTTGCCCAGCGTGCCCAGCACGCAAGCGGGCGTTTCGGGATCGCCCTTATGGGCGTAAGACACGTCGATTACATCCGCGGTTTTTTCGGCCTGCACATCCAGCGCTCGGGAGAGGCTGGCCGTCGCTTTTTCCAGATCGTATTCTTTACTTTTTTGCGGATCGCGGGGGCGCAGGAAAGAAAGCAGGTGCGACGTATGTTGGTCCAGGCCGCAGGTCGACGCCACCGCACGGAGCATATCCTTGCCCTGCAGCAGCGCCACTTCCGAGCTGATTTGGTCGGGCGTAACCATCGCGCCCGAGCCTACCGCCGCGTTAGGCGCCGGAGAAATCGAAGGGTCCGATCGATTTTCCTCCACTAGAACCTGCATCGACGATTCGTAGAAGTTCGCCGCCCATAGCCAGGCCACCAGGATGGCGCCCAGGAAAACACCCAGAAAAGTGGTCAGGAGGATTCGACGCCGGCGAAACCCTACCGAAACCCAATCGCGCAAGGTCGTGTACCGGGGTCGGGCCAGGTCTGCGTTTGTAAATTCGTCGTTATTCATAGTCGGTCTCAAATCCTCAAAAAAGCGCCGAAGTCGGATTGATGTACATGCCGAACGAGTACGGGACATACTTGCGGAAGTTCGTAATAAATTTCTCAGGAACGAAGATCATGTCGCCGGGTTGCATCTCCGCGTCTTCACTTACCGCTTTCCCATTCAGAAATGGCTTCAGGTTCACTTTTCGGACCTCGACCATTCCGCCCGACACTCGGTGATACCAGAATATTTGAGTCTTGGCCGTGGGCGCGAACCCGCCCGCAATAGCGATCGCCTCCGAAATCGTCGTCTGGTAGCGCAGATCATATTGCCCGGGTTTGGTCACCTGGCCCGACACCACGAAGAAGGGTTTTTGGAAATCGATCAAATCCACGTCCACCACCGGGTCGTGAAGAATCTTGGAGTAGGCAACTTTGACGGCCTCCGCAATTTCGGGAATCGTCATGCCTTCCACATGCAGGCTATTCGCGCCCTGCAGGTTGATGTAACCGTCGGGTTGCACGGTGATTTTCTGGTTGAACTCCGGAGCAATCGGAAAGGTGAGCGTCATCACATCGTCCCGCTGCACGATGTACCGGGGATTGCGGTGTTCCAGGACCGGCGTCGAAGCCGCGGGTTCCTGCGGACCGCCTGGGCTCGCGGTATTGGAGCGGCTTTCGGCTGCGGGGCTCTGGGCTTTGGCTAAACCCGGCTGAATCGCAAAAAGTGCCAGCGCCATCACGGCGGCCAGTCGAGGCATCATCAGTGTCTCCCAAGAATCGAAACAACAAGTGCACGCGGGCCGGGGGGCTGCGATTAAATTATCCGGTTACTCATCGCAGATTCATCTTTCTGTAACATCTGCGCGTGTAATCTCTCTGGTAACGATTGCAGATGCAAACTCAAATTTTCTATAGTGGCAATCACCAATTCTTCATCCCTTCGCACGGAAGCTCCGATTCGACGACAAATCGGCCGAGTTCTCTTCCAAGCTTGCCGTCCACTCAGCAGGTTCTCCCCTTCTAATGGTGGCCGTCGATTTCCCGGGACAACATGCCGGACGTTAATGGTAAATCGATATTATATTCATTAGTTATTATGTAAACCTCAGGTCAGGAATTCCACAAACAACGAGCTGAATAGGCTCAGTGATTTATTCTGTAAACATCACGCGCGAAAAGTTAGGCGCAACTTGGGCGCAAAACGCACGTTTCAATCCCGCAAAGCAGGGTTTCATCACCCGGACGGCGGCGACTACTTTCTGGTTAAACCAGTAAAACTTGGCAAAGTGGAACTTTTCGTTGGCGCTATGTTTTCGGATTCCGCTTTCTCGCACGTGCACGTTACGCTGGACGTCGGTCCGTCCGATCGCATGCCGGCTGCGTTGGTGGCTACTCACGGGGGCGGAGAATTCGATATCAACCAGCTTCGGATTAATCTCGACGATCCCAATGATCCTTACGAAAATCAGAGAATTTCCCTCCTTGCCCATTACCCCGACATCCGGGAGGGCGTCTTTGTTGATAGCTCTTTCATGGACATCGGCGTAAAGCAACCCGCCAATGCTCCGGTGATCGGATTCGATAAATCTGAGGGACGCGTTCACGCTCTGCGCACGGGTGATGCCCTCATCGAGTTTTCCTATGGTGCGGTGGTCAAACGCGTATGCGTAGTGGTGAGAACCACGCACGACGATTTCGATCAAGGCAACTGCACAAAGTTGCGGCCCGCGGAGCGGCCTAAGCCGTTGAATGCCACCTGGCCGCGGGACCCTGGAGGTCTTTCTGCCATAGTATTCCCATCTGATTACTTCTTTACGGACCGATTAAAGGTGACGGCCCCGGCCGCACCGGTCGAAATGGCACAACCAATCGAGGTGCCGGTCGAAATTTCGGGTGGCGAACTTACTTTCACTTATTTCGTCCAGTTCGCGGTCGGTCAGCGGATGATATTTCCGAACGCCATAAAGGGAACCCCAGGGAGCCGCCTAAACGAAGGCAGCGCGGTCGTCGTCGACCATGGCAATGGTTACAAATCCATTGAGATCGTCCCACTGGCCGTGGGTGACGAGGAGATCGCCATCGGTGCCCACTTCCAAGACTTCGGATACTCCGAACGCCATTTCAGAATTCGAGTCGCTCCGAGTACCCGGGGACTGAGGGGATTTCGCTTTGAAGGCGGTTATTTTCGCGATCGCCGGTTCCACTTGTACGCAGAACTCTCCTACGATCACTTATTATCGCCAGTTCGCGTAGAACGGCTCGAAGGTTTCAAGATTACTGTTGAACAGTCTCGAGAAAAACCAATCCTGCGCGTGGATCAACACAACGTGGTGCATGAACTCAATCCCGGCGTGGCAATCGTTGTGGCGGAATTTGGCGGCTTCACTCAGCGGATGCAAATTACGGTAACCGCACCGGTACGCCTGGATCCGCCGGAGGATGATGATCTTGAGTAACGAACGTTTGACGGCTTTCATGGTCGAGTAGAAGTCCGTCCCAACCCCTGATAAACGCGGTTATCGTACATGTGAAATTCTAGTACGGCAGATGTCTGGTAACGCGACTTATCAGGAGTTGACGCGGTTCATAGGCTTGCGAGAAGTCAAATTCAGGAATAAGGAGCCCTGAGTCTAGGTTTTGTCTGGCGACGAGCCCCCCAACAAGTTGGACAAATACGCGAGGATTTCCTCCCATCCTCTGAGCAGGTCAGTGGTCATCATCGTCCTAAGTCGGTCGTGGACTCGACCTGTACGCGGAAGGTGCTCTAGGTATGACACGTAAACTGCGTTCTTGACCTTTGAATCTCCAAGGCGAAGAAGTTCATCAGCAACCCCAGACATAAAGCACCCAATTCACTGCGATGGCCAACGCCGCATACCACTCCGACGCACTATGGACATTCCTAAGAACTATCGGCATAAAAATAATTGCGCCAGGGAAGGCGAGTAACATCAAGCAAGCGTAGCCGACGGGCCGAGCTATTGTTGAAATCAGATAATGAATTCCAGTCTCGCTACCCTAGCAATTTGGAATGCGGCCAGTGAGAAATGAAATAGCGAGAAGGCCTAGCCCCACAAAAGACACGATCAATGCGGCCTTGCCGGTTGACTTGTAGCGTTCCGGTATCATTTCGATCCTGAAGGAGAACCGCGATAAGCCGATCGAGTACCAATCAAGAGTTCTGATTCGTTGTCTGTCGTTTGCGAAATTATAAAGCAAACTCCTGACTAACGCCGTTACCGGACAAGTGGCGATCCGCGGATTCCCAATGTCCGGTAACGCGACTTATCGGGAGGTAGCGCGAGGTAGCGCCTCAATTGCTCGGTATCGCCCCAATTTGCTGCATCAGTCCAAGCAAATCGGGTTGGCCATATTCCTCGACGATTTGACCGCTTGAGAAACGATAGAAATTCATCGCCTGAACTTCTATTTTCTTTCCGGTCGGTGGAACACCAAAGAATGCGCCTTGGTGGGTTCCTCTCATCGTGAAACGCGCCGCTACTTTGTCCGCTTCCGCAACTGTGTCCTCCAACGTCCATTGAATGTCAGGAAAGCCGCCGCGCATCATTCCGATAATCGCCAAGTAACCATCCGGCCCCCGCATGGCCTCGGGGCGTCCCGGAACATGGAATATCGCGTTGGGTGAAACCAATTCTGTGGCCAATTTCTCGCTTGCCGTATTGATGAACTCTGTAAAGCGCTGCATGACTGCTTTGTTCGCTTCGATTGTCATCGGACACCCGCACCGCACTTGAATTAGCAGACAGCATAACAGTTCTCAAGTCCTGATTAACGCCGTTACCGGACAAATAAAGTGTTACTTCTAATGTCCGGTAACGGCGTTAATCAGGATTTGCCAAGCAGTTTGTGACGCTTCATACTCTGGAAACAATGACGCAAGCGCAGATCGATGGCCAGAAGCTTGCGGAACTACTGCTCATCGAATTCCCCGAGCTCCGAGATGACCTTCAAGAATCGCATGGCTTAGTACATCTCCAAAAAAATGGAATTTAGACTCCTCACGCAGCGAGCATTCGAATGTGGGGATTGGGGTACTGTTGAAAAATGTTTGCGGCTTCCTGGTACTCCTTCTTCTGCTCGGCGGTTCATCGGTTGGTCAGAGCAACCAGTTGCCTTTTGACTTCCATCAACTCAACGGGATCATATTTGGCGCTGTCAGCCGCCATCCTGATTCTTCCGACCTCGCCGTAAAAATTCTCGGGAGTCTTAACATTTTTAAGTTCCAAGAGGAAGTCGCACGCGGTAATTATCTGGCCGCAGGCCGTGGTGTCATTTGCCATGCCTCATCATACGCCCTTTGCTATGTGATGTTTCTTTCTAGGTCATCAACCGTGACAAACGCGGCGCCGTGTGCTACTGTCAACGGCGTCCCACTAGCATCCTGCCGCGATGTCCTCCACGGCACCCTGCGAATCTGACAGAGCTTCAGCTCAGCAAGGGTTCCTTCCTGGTCTACGATTCGAGGTGCGACGTGTCCGAGAATCAGCCGTCTCTCCAACCATCTACTGTTCCTCCTAACTCAGTCGAAATTCCATCGTGGAAAACAGCCTACGAAAAGACGATGTGGGAGTTAGACAAAGAGAAGCTTCTTGCCTTAATCCACGCAGCAGAGGGCGAGTTGTTTGAGCGATGGCAGGCACTCGGAGACAGTCCCGCCCACACGCGAGAGCGAGCGGCGATGAAGATAGCAGCGGATGATTTGCTTGCGATTAAAATTCACAGGCTGGGATGGCCTGACCCTTGTCAATAAATGGTAGGCACGATTCGCTAATCGACTAGGTGAAAGCGTTCGATAAAAGCGGGCCACTCGTCTTCTACCGAACATGTAGCAAGTGCAAATACGATTTCATCGGGACGAAAAAGCAAACGCGTTGCGCGTCCTGTCGCCCAAAGAATAGATAGAATGCTAGGAACCCCCGGGCAAGTTGGCTGTCACGAATGGTGAGCACCGGGAAGTATGGTGATATCGTCACCCGCTGTACTAAATGGGTTACGAACTCAGATAAATGCTGTTGGCTATAGCAGTCTGCAAAGAAAGAGGTAAATGCGATGCTCATTTCCTCGATTCAGAGAGCATGGCAAAGTCGGCTCAGGCTCTCGCTGACCTCGTCAACTTGTTCACGACTAATCTGATTGAAGAACGGTAATGCGAGGCTACGCTGGGCCTCGAACTCAGTAACTGCAAGTATTGGTCTGTGTTCCGACTGGTTATTATAAGCACGTTGAAGATGAATCGGACCGAAATATCGGCCCAGAGCGATGCCCAAACCCTTCATTTCTTCGTAGATCCAATCACGGTGAATTTCGCTGAAGCTTTCGCCGAGACGGACAACATATACGAACCAACTGATTTTGCGATTTGGCAAGACGAGTGCAGGACGGCGTAGCTGTGGAACTGAAGACAGTCGCGAGTCGTAATGACGAGCAACCGACTCACGCCGTTCTAAAATGGGATTGAGCCTCCCTAACTGGGAGATTCCAAGCGCGCAGTTGATCTCCGAAAGCCGATAGTTATATCCAACCTCGGTATGCGCGAGCCAGGCGCCCGGCGCTCCGATTCCTTGATTACGCAAGGACCGAACTCTTCTCGCGATCTGTAGGTCGTTGGTGACCACCGCTCCACCTTCACCGGTGGTGATTTGCTTATTCGGGTAGAAAGCGAAGGTGGCGACATCGCCGAACGTACCGACTTTCCTGCCACAATATTCTGCTCCGATCGCTTCGCACGCGTCTTCAATGACCGCGACCCCGTACCGCTTCGACACTTCCAGAATGCGATCAATTTCAGCAGGAACGCCGAAAGTGTGAACAAGGATGATGGCCTTCGTGCGATTGGTAATGGCTGCCTCTAGGCGTTCAGGATCAAGATTGAGAGTAGCGGCGTCCACATCGACGAAAACAGGAATCGCACGTTCGTAGCGGACCGCATTCGCGACCGCTACAAATGCGAAAGACGGAACAATGACCTCGTCCCCATCGGAGATGCCGAGTGCCCGAATACACAGATGGAGTGCGCTTGTGCCTGAGCTGACGGCTACCGCGTCGGACGCGCCGAGGTATCCAGCGATCGAGTTCTCAAACTCCACAAGTTTTGGACCCAAGCTAAGCTGAGGAGTTCGGAGGACGACTGTCACCGCCTCAATGTCCTGTTCGTTGATGTCGGGTGAGGATAGAGGTATTCGCATGGCTAGTGCGTGCGGAATGCCGTCGTAGAAACGTTGTCCGGGTGAGCGTGCTGCTTCATCAATAGCCGTTCCGGCTCAGGAAGACTGGAAAGAACGCGAACAATCGTTTCGGCCGCGAATCCGTCGCCGTAGGGATTCTTCAAACCAATTAGTGATTGTCGAAAATCCGCCATAGTTGCTTTCCGAATCCCTTCCCGAATCGCGCCCGCGTCGGCCGCGACATCGATTATATTCGCGGCTCTCTCGCGCCCCTGCTGCCGGACCCCAACATTTACGACGGGAAGCTCGAATGATGCGGCTTCCATGATCCCACTGCTAGAATTTCCAACGAACACTTCCACTTGGCCTAACAAACTCAGGTAAGTAAGTGTGTCGAGATTGGTATAGACGTTGCCTCGCCCTTTCGATTCCACGAATTCCTTCGTGCGACGGATCAAAGCTCTGCTCCCAGCGTCGGCATTGGGAAAACAGAATAAGATTTGGTGAGAAAGAGAATCGAGTGCGTGGAACAACGCGTCCGTCTCGGACAACGTGTCGCGATTGATTGTGACTGGGTGATATGCAACAAGGATCGTAGGGCAACCGAGATTTAGATCTAGTCTTTTTTCTAGATCGGCTCTCTTCAGAAGTGTCTGCCTGCGAATATGGTCGAGCGACGGGGCACCCGCCCGATGCACCCTCCATTCCTCCTCGCCCATCTGAATTACACGCTCACGGGCTGCATAAGTCGAAGTGAAATGAATATGGCTCATTTTCGTCAGCGCGTTTCGCACCGCATCGTCGATCGCACCTTCACTAACTTCTCCACCTTCGATGTGGGCCATAGGGATTCGCAGTGCAAGTGCTACGGAAGCAGGGGCCAACATCTCGTATCGATCTGCGATTAACAGGAGGATGTCGGGTCGCATTTCCGCGAACAGATCGGCGAGTCCTAACGTTGCTAGGCCGATTGTTTTAGCCATACCCAAATCGGTATCGGAGCTTAAGAGACACTCGATTTTGGAAGCGATCTTGAACCCGTCGCGTTCAATCTCCTTGGCAGTGTTCCCGAATTCAGGGGAGAGATGAGAGCCGAGCGCTACGATTCTTAGATCGATATCATCTTTGGCGGATAGCTCTTTGAGGGGCCAGTACAGATGGCTGTAGTCGGCACGGGAGGACGTAACGACAGCGATTTTGCGCTTCATCTTAGGCGGGCAATCCTTGCGATATGCGGATCACCGTCTCAGTGGGTCGGTATTCTGGCACTAGGAGGCGAAGCGTGTCCAAGGTGGAGGCGACATCGCGAGCTCGTACTCTTTCCTCGAGCCGAGTCATGCTGAGTTCGAACTCGTCGAGCGCACGACCGTAATGAGACACGAATGATAAGTTGGGAAAATCGGTCGGTGTTGCGGTTTCGTCTGGATACAGAAATTCTTCTGACAGCTTGTCCCCGGGCCGAAGCCCCGTGAACAAGACTTCAATCTCACGATGATTTTCGGAATTCGACTTTTTTATTAGCTCAAGGGCCATGTCCAAGATATTTACGGATTTCGTCACCGTTGGAATGAATATTCCTGAGGTAGTTGCATCGGACACCTGAAGGATAAGATCGACTGTTTCGTCCAACGACAAAAAATAGCGCGTCGCTTCTGGGTGCGTGACAGTCACCGGCCCGCCTCGGGAGATCTGACTCAAGAACGCCGGGACAACGCTGCCTTCAGTGCCCAGGACGTTTCCTAAGCGTATTGCGCTCATCTGGGTCTTCGAATCGCCGACGGCAGCGAGTGCTAACTCGGCGACACGCTTTGAGGCGCCCATGATGCTGATCGGATTCACCGCTTTGTCTGTCGATACCAACAATAGCTTTGAGACGGATGTTTCGCGTGAGAGTCTCGCGAGGGCATAAGTCGCGAGACCGTTGTTCTGTACGGCGGCCAGTGGATTGGTTTCCATGAAGGGAACGTATTTGAACGCAGCCGCGTGAAACACGACTTCTGGCCGATAACAATCGAATAACTCGAGCAAAAGGTCTTGGTCCCCGACACTCCCGAGCACGGCCAAGGTCCGGCAGGAATGGACCGATGTTCTAAGCAGTGTGACGACCCGATTCAGGTTTCGCTCAGAATGATCAAGCAGGATGAGATGTTTGGGTTCGAGTGCGGTCAGAGCTTTTGCCAGCGCAGCGCCAATCGACCCACCAGCACCTGTGAGCAGAACCACCTTGTTGCGCACGAACTGCTTTACCGCGGTTCGATTCAAGAGCATCTCCAAACCAATCCTATCTTTTCGACAAGCCATATTCCAGCCAGAGGCTACACATCGCATCCTCACTCGGGATTGCTTCATCGCACGGTCTCCTAAGTAGCTATGGAGTCATTTGTCCACTATTCCCAAAACGGGAAAGAGAACTAGATTGGTTCTGGATTCCAAAAGAGGGGCTGGGATGCATTCCCATGTGCGATTCAACCGCGGTCTGGTGAGGCAGTACCACAAGTGGATGAAAGCGATGCACTACGCAGGGACCACTCAAACCACGTACTTAAAAGCCTTGCACCAATATGTTGGGTTTATGGGACAACGATCTTTTGCTCGAGCAAAACACACCGATATCCGACTCTTCGTCGCGCAAGCTTCCGAAAATGGCGCAACTTTGGGTTCCGTCTATCGGCACCTAGGGATTCTTCGGCAGTTTTATGACTTTTTGAATCTCGGAGGTGTAGTTGACTACGTGGCGCCGCGCTTTGTCCGACTGAGATTACCTTGGCACCAGCGCCCCAGGGTACTCAGTGAAGCACAAGTTCGACAACTAATATCAGCGACAAGAACTCTTCGGGAGCGGGCACTCATTGAGTTTTTTTACTCGACGGGATGTCGGTTGAACGAAGCCCGCCATACAAAGATCGAGCACATCGATTTTGTCGCAAGGCAGGCAAGAGTTCGGGGAAAGCTCGGGAAAATTAGGCTCGTGTTACTCGCTGAGAGCGCCTCAACCGCCGTGCGCGAGTACATTGGCAGTCGCACAAGTGGATATGTATTCGAGGCAGACTATCCAAAGCAGAAAGGACATTTTTCTCCTCAGGCGAATCAATGGAAATCGAAGTGGCACTACACCAGAAAATGCGATAACCGATCTATGTCAAAAACTAAGGTCCTCGGTTCAACTGCTCGCATGACCTATGAAGAGGCTAAGCAAGAGCACGAGCGACTCATGGCACAGATGGATCTGTCTCCACCAAAAAGGTCAGGGCCACTTTCAAAAATGGCTATTCAGCAGGTGGTTATTCGCGTTTCGAGGCGAGCTGGGTTGAAGCGAGTAACGCCCCACACTCTGCGCAGGACGTTCGCGACACATTTGCATGAAAACGGTGCAAGCCTAGAGGTTATCAGAGCTTTGCTGGGACACGTTTGGGTACAAACGACCTTGCGATACGCGCGAATCGGACCGGATGGACTGAGCAAAAACTTTGAGAAATGCCATCCGCAGGGGAATAGACATGAGACGGTATCGGAATGACACTAGAACTAAGAGTGAAAAACTCCCAAGCCTCACCAGAGAATCGTACGAGAAGCTCGTGGAAAGCGTCCTATTGCAACCCTGGTTCTTGCCCAGGCGCGTTTCATTTGCGATTCACCGCCTTGTGCCGAAGGACTTTTGGCGGAAGATGCGGTATGTTTTTGACGACTACGGTTGCCTCATTTGTGGCACAGAATCCGGGTACCACTCGAACGGACTGTGTCACCAATGTTATGAGCGAACCAGGAAAAAGGTGCTGTTTAGCACCCGACGACATGTCGGGCGCAAGCGAAAGGGTCGACTGGACCTTGAGCTATTCCGCCAGCAAAAACTTGCACGGAACCTGCTTTCCCGTTACGCGTCTGAAGGCGCGATCTCACCCAAGCCGCGAAGCGTGCAAGTGGCCCAAAATAATCCGGTTTACGAAGCCTTAGCAGCCAAACTCGAACCATCGCGAAGATCAGATTAGAGGTCCTGCCTCGCATACCTCGGTTTACCAAAGTGTTCTTTCGTTTCGAAACAGATGCTGGATGCTGATTAAAGTGTTTTTTGGCGCTGCCGATGTGAGTTCCAGGAGGACCACATGTCAGCGACACAGCCCGTTCCAGCAGCCCAGTACGTCCGGATGTCAACGGAACATCAACAATATTCCCTTGAGAATCAGACCGATGCGATCCACAAGTACGCGGCATTGCACGATTTCGAGGTCATCCAAACCTATTCAGACAGCGCCAAGAGCGGAGTGATACTGCGAAATCGACCAGGACTACAGCAGTTGCTAAAAGATGTGGTCAGTACTACTGCCGCCTACCGAGCGATACTCGTCTACGACGTTAGCCGTTGGGGTCGGTTTCAGGACACAGACGAGCCCGCGCATTACGAGTTTATTTGCCGGTCGGCCGGCATCCCCATTCACTATTGCGCGGAAACATTTAGCAACGACGGGACACTTCCCAGTCTCATCATGAAAGCCCTTAAGCGCACAATGGCGGGGGAGTTCAGTCGTGAACTCGGCGTGAAAGTGCTCGAGGGCCAAAAGCGATTAGCGCGTGAGGGCTTCAAGCAAGGAGGACTCGCCGGCTACGGCTTGAGACGGATGCTCCTTACACCAGCACGAAAACCCAAACAAATCCTCGAAGTGGGTGAGCGTAAGAGCATTTCGAGCGAGCGGGTAACTTTGGTTTTAGGCTCGCCTTCAGAGGTCGAATGCGTACGATCGATTTTCAGCATGTTCGTTCAAGAGAAATGTTCAGTCGCTGACATCGCCCGTGAACTTAATCGCAGGGGCATAAAGAATTTTAGCGGTCGTGCTTGGGAGTACCAGGGTGTGAACAACATCCTCATGCATCCAAAATATGCAGGATTTAATGTGTTCAACCGTACTACTCGGAAGCTCTACACGCCAACCCTCAAGGTGCCCAGATCAGAATGGATACTAAAAGCCGGCACGTTCGAACCGATAGTGGATCTAGATACGTTTTTGAAGGCTCAAAGCATTTTGTGGACCCGCACCTGCCATGTGACGAACGCGCAGCTTCTTGATGGGTTGCGCAAACTGCTGGTTCAAAAAGGCCGGCTCTCGATCTCTTTGATTGAGCAATGCAATTTCCTTCCTAGCGCGTCGGCGGTTCGAAAGCGCTTCGGGAATATGAGGGCCGCTTATAACCTTCTCGAGTACGGTCAGGATAGATTTCGCAACGTTGACGTTCGGCAAAGAACGCACACCCTTAGAGAGAAGCTTCTGGCGCAAATCACGGAGGCATCGTTAGACAAAATAAGAGTCGTTCAGCGAACGACGAGGCACCGCGCCACACTCGAATTACCGGGGAAACGTGCGGCGTCTGTCCTTTTGGTGCGTTCGGCTCAAGTATGGAAGGAGACCCGCCGCTGGCTACTGGATCCAGTTCTACCGGAGAGCCATCTGCCAACGCTTGTCGCGCTGCTAAATCGGGAAAATGACGGTTTTGAGTGCTTCTACGTCTTTCCTAAAATTGGATTTGGTACACGCGCACGCATCACGGTCCGTGAACCGTGGCTTAAATCGGGTATAAGAGTGACTGATTTGGCGAGACTCTGTGCAGCGTTTGAAAAGGCCCGGTCCGCGGCTACTTAGCTATTGGAAGGCACCCCTAGATCTGATGCCGGATTAAGGCCATTCCTTTGGGATACCTTGTTCTTAGTATTCCCTTCGTAGATAACGTATGATACATCTGCAGGGATGGTTACGATCGGTGAGAGGGTAAAAGCGCTGCGGGAGCACAAAAGTTTATCACAAGGGGCTATCGAGCGACGTTCCGGCCTGCCCCGATGCTATATCAGTCGCGTCGAAAACGGCCACACAACTCCTTCGCTCGAAACGCTCAACAAATTGGCGCGGGCATTACAGATCCCCATGTACCAGTTCTTTTACCGCGGAAGTGAGACCCCTCCTTCGATCAAACTAGCTGACACAGGATATGGCTGGGGCAGTCTGGGAAAAGACGCCAGGACGTTCGGCAGGTTTCGCAGACTGCTGAGAAGCATGGAAGGAGAGGACATTGAGTTGTTGATGTGTATGGCAGAGAAACTATCCCGTAAGAAAAAGCTTCGTACCATAGTTTCTCGGCAGAACTGAATGCCTGGCCGGATAGAGCGGTGAGACACTCCTTATCGATGGATGGAAAGTCGTGGACCCCCGACATCGTTTACGCGCTTGTTTTTCTCATCAAGGCAGATGCGGAGCACGCACTCGCGGAATCTACGAATGCGACGGGAATTGCGAAGGGGCGTGAGAGGTGGTACGTAGTGAAAGACGAAGCGACTTAAACCTCCTCATTGCCGAAGAAAACGCGGACGTTGCACGCGACTTCGTCAGGACAGGCGTTGAAGTGCCGGATCTGTCCAAACTCTTCGAGGCGTTTGACCAGGTGTCCGAACGGCGAGGGCGTAATTCTACCCGCAAGAAATGCGGTTAATACGCATAGACATGCCTTCGCTTCCTTGGCTAACCTCCGGATGTCAGCGACTGCGGTCCGGACCGAATCGCTGGCAGGGCTATCGCTTCAGGACGCGATGGCCCTTTTTTTTTCGGGGCGAGGAACATCTGGATAACGCGTGAGGCATCGGCTTGCCATCCGTGCCGCAGATATTTTGTCCGAAGCCGACTTTCCCGTTCGAAGTAGCAATCAAAACCCACAACGAAGGGAATGCTGTAGACGACAAGAACGAGGGAGCATCAAGGGAGCAACAGGAATTCCTCTGCGTTCCTTGCCATTCCTTTTCAATGACGTGGCGCTCTCTCGCGTTCCTCGTAAGTCCATAGAATCCCTAGCGTTGTTGTTTTCGATCCCCACCACCCCTACCAAATTCCCATAGTTTTGATAAGGTTCCGAAGCCAACCGGTACCCGAAAGTACCGAAAGGTACCTCGTGGGTTGGAAGTACCGATTCAATCTGGCCCACCACCTCGCGCTGATCGGCTCCCGAGACGTGCCCGTAAAATCCTCAACGTTCTGGCCGCAGGCGCTGGTCGGACTGTTTTTCAACCGCGCTTGAGAATTTATGTGCAGGTATTCCGATGGCCTCTGGTCCGGCCTACGGCTGCTGGGATTGCTGCCGGGATCGATTCGTTGTTGACACCGTTCGCTATTTCTGCAAATATCGAAACATGCCGACGCTTTCACCGAAGAAGAACGCCGAGCAAGTCGCCAAGTTCGCCGACATGTTTTCCGCCATGGGCACCGAGCCGCGCCTCCGGATAATGCAGCTGCTGCTCTCCGCGCATCCCCAGGGCTTGGTCGTCGGCGAGCTCCAATCCGAACTCGACATTCCCAATTCCACGCTCTCCCATCATCTCGACAAACTGAAAAACGAAAGCCTCGTGCTGGTCAGCCGCGAAAGGACTTTCCTGCGCTATACCGCGAACACCGAAGCGCTACAGGAAGTCTTGCAGTTTCTCTACGCCGAATGTTGCACTCGAAATAAAGCCGTTGCGCCGCGCGACGTCATTCAAATCTGCAAGTAGGAGCCATCATGAGTGAGCCAAACATCCGCGAAATTGTGAAAGACAAGTACGGCGAGGCCGCGCGGCGTGCCGCCACCGGCGGCAGCTCCTGTTGCGGCGCAACCGCCGCATCCAGCAGCTGTGGCTGCGATCCCATCACTTCCAATCTCTACGACGCAGCGGAGTCGGGCGAAATTCCCGCCGAAGCCATGCAAGCCTCCCTCGGCTGCGGAAATCCCACCGCGCTCGCCAAGCTCAACGCTGGTGAAACCGTTCTCGACCTCGGCTCCGGCGGCGGCATCGACGTTTTGCTTTCCGCGCGCCGCGTCGGCCCCACCGGAAAAGCCTACGGCCTCGATATGACCGACGAAATGCTCGCCCTCGCCAACGAGAACAAGAAAAAAGCCGGAGTCGAGAATGTCGAATTTCTCAAAGGCGAAATCGAGCACATCCCGCTGCCCGACAATTCCGTGGATGTCGTCATCTCGAATTGCGTCATCAATCTTTCGTCCGACAAAGACGCTGTCCTCCGTGAAGCTTTTCGCGTGTTGAAGCCTGGTGGCCGCTTTGCCGTCTCTGACGTCGTTACCCGCGGCGAAATGCTTCCCGAAATTCGCAAGAGTGTTCTGCTCTGGGTCGGATGCATCGCTGGTGCGCTCGAAGAAAACGACTACCGCGGCAAACTCAAGGCCGCCGGATTTGCCGACGCCGATGTGGAACCCACGCGCATCTACCACATCGAAGACGCCCGCGAATTTCTCTCCGGCCAGGGCTTCGACGTGGACGCCATCGCGCCGCAGGTG
>Ga0302324_100002475_pt1 | contig 42621 bp, 32 predicted proteins | sample Palsa_T0_1_FD_201949 | JGI IMG/M metagenome (GOLD analysis project Ga0302324, IMG submission 201949) | Peat permafrost microbial communities from Stordalen Mire near Abisko, Sweden - Palsa_T0_1 | ecosystem: Environmental > Terrestrial > Soil > Palsa > Peat permafrost | place: Sweden: Abisko...
GCCCTATTTTTTTGTCCGCTCGAATCTGGAGGCTTGCAGGGAGGGCTGTCGAGCGTGGGAGGGGCGTTTTTCGAGTCTTCCATAGCTCCCCTTCGGAACGCCAATCTCCCGATTGGCGCCTGGCAGACCGCCAATCGGGAGATTGGCGTTCCCAGGAGTCCATGGCTCATATATCTCGCCAGTCGCTCCTTACCGCCGCCTGGTCAACCGCCCCAACAGAGATCGTTTCGACGAGACCCTCGGCGCACCCACACCCAGCCGGCTCAAATGTTCCCGCGCTTCCCGATGATTGGCGTCCAGCTCCAAAACGCGCAGATAGTGGGAGCGCGCCCGCCAGGGCGCTTTCAAGATTTCCAGCAACTCCCCATAACCGAAATGCGCGGCCACATTGCGAGGATCCAGCTCGATGGCAATCTCAAATTGTTGGACCGCTTCCCTCCGGTATTCGGGAACGGCGGACAAGCAACGGCCCAACGTGGCCCGGTGGCTTGAGCAACCGGGCTCGCTTTCAATGGCCCGGTGCAGCCATAGAATGCTCCCGGAGAAATTCTTTTCCGCCATGCACTCTTGAGCCTTCTCCAGGTAGCCTTGCGCCAGCCTCCGGGAATAGGATGATGCCCCCGCGGAATCTCGCGCGAGAAGCAAGTCATATTCTTTTTTCGTCGCATCGTCCGACAGAGTCTTGTACGCCATCGTCAAGACCTCCATCAGTGTCAATAGGCGCGGCGTCCATTCCGGGTGCCCCATATGATGATCGGGGTGGTAGCGGCCCGCGAGTTGGTAAAAATGCCGCTTCACCTCGGAGCGGGAAGCGCCGGGATCCACATTCAGAAGCTGATAAAAAGTTTGGGTCCGGGTGGAGTGCAGCATCCGGTCCACCTCGGCCAGGAAGGAAACCGGATTTTCCTCGCGCGGGGGCGAGAAGGCCGCCCAATCGTCTGGCACCTCATCGACATTCCAAATATTGGAAGGAATCCCCAATTCCACGCCGACGAGATATAACCCGTCCAAGCGCTGGGATTTTCGCACCCAGGCCACTCGCCCCGCATACGGTGGACAAATGGCAGCGTTACCTTCTCTATCCCCAATCGGTTGAATGGTTACCGAGGTGTTAATTCGCGGGCGCTGCTTTGAGAAGTACCGGAACCCGTGGCAATTGACGGACACCGTTGCCGTTTCCTCGGCAATGGTTCTGGCTTCGCCGTCAACCCAGGTGACGAGGAGAGGGACAGTATGGACGATGCGCGTGCTTCGCCTCTTCGCTCCGTTGGCCGATATGGGAGGATCCTGCTCGCTCACAGACAAGCCACTTTCTGAGGGCTGACCTGTGCAATGCGCACAGACATTTTGATGCGCACTGCCTTGTTCGCAATCCGCTCCGACGTTCACAGAGTGCGAATCGAGGGCCGGCCCCGAGACCTGCATTCTTTCCCAGTATATGGCGAAGGCCCGCCGGAGGAAAGACCGATTTGGCGCGGCAGGTACGCAGGTCCAAACAGTTTGCGCGAGCTAATTGAATTATAAACTTGGTGTCCCACAACGAGGGGCTGGAATCCGCAGGGGGCGGGTTTATGCGACGAGGTGTCTTGTGCTGAGAGAGCAGTCCTGTAACTGACGAACCCACTTTGCCAACAGAACCACGTTTCCAGTGATCGGCGAGATGTGAATATAATAGGTCTCGTTATCCCCTTCAATTTCGTAAAAATTCTCGCGCTGCGGGTCCCGATTCCCCGACCCGCCAGCGTTCAGCAATCGCCGAAGATGCTCGACCGCGCTGGGTTCGTACTCCCGGGGGTTCTCGATCCTCGCTCCTTCTTTTACTTGAATCATCCTGCCTCCAGTTCCTGGTTCCTCTTCTTGGTTGCGACGGGCTGGGTTCCTCCATGAATAGAATGAGCGCCGCAGCGAAACGCTCCTTGAATGTTGAGTTAAAAGTCGGCAAATTTCCCAGAATCCGTATAAATGCAGGAGTGCCGGATTGCTCTTCTTGGCGCGTCTCTCCTACCTCCATTAGACGATGCGCGGGGAAAAAGAAGGGTTCCAAAATTGTGATGATGTCCATTTGCGTTTCGGCGGCAATGGAACTCCAGGTGGTGGGCAATTTACCACTTTTGAATGCGCGCCAAGGCGAATTTACCCTCAGGCAAAGTGCTGAAATTGATCCAGGAAAGGTGGACGGGGCGATTGTGGGGACATCATCTCGTTGCGAAACCTGTATCGCGAAGGGCAAAATGGTCAGGACGGGCCGGCATAAGGCTAAGTGGTATACCCGATTGGCATGGGTCGGGTCCTTCAGTAGTATCTTATCTTTCATCCTTACAACCGAGGGGATAATAAAGTATAATTCCATTGCGTGCAAAGTATTGACCGAATTAGTACTTGCGAACACGGAGCGTCATTGAGATATTCAGACCATGCCCAAACCTAAAACCGCACGGAAACGTACCAAGCTCGGAAAGGATCGGCGGCGCAAGCACAAGCACTGGCAGGTCACTGTGTTTTACAAGGACGGGGAGCGGTTTGCCCGCGTTTACACGGACAGGGAAAAAGCTGCCAAGTTTGCCGAGCGGCAGCGAAAGTCTCCGGTCGTGAAGACCGCGCGGGTACTGCAAGTCGGCTGATCCCAGTGTCTTACGAGCTCTCAAAGGATGCCAGGGGGTGGGCGTCCCTGGATACGTGCGTTTGCGCGGGCTTAGATACTTTTGAGGCTTCTAGGATCTTGTTGCCGCATCGTGGGCATGTTAGAGTTCTGCTGCTTTGGGCGGCCGTAGTATAACGGTAGTACGGGACCTTGCCAAGGTCCAGGCGTGGGTTCAATTCCCATCGGCCGCTCCATTCCTTCTGGATATTTGGTCCGTAACTATTCTCAATGCTGGCTTATCTTTGCGGCCCGATCGAATTCGCGCCTGACGGCGGCAAGCTGTGGCGCCGAAAACTTACGCCGTTCCTGCACAACGATCTAGGACATCGCGTCTACGATCCCGCCGAGGACGAGAAGAAGAACCTCACCGACGAAGAAGCCGGACATTTCCGGGAGTGGCGGGAGACGGACGTCGAACGATACCGCCGCGTCGTCCGCAAGATCATCCAATATGATATCGATATCGTGGAGAACAAAGCCGACTACGTCATTTGCTGCCTCGGTAGCGACGGCGCCGAAGCTCCCTCCGGAGGGACTTCCTCGGAATTGACCTTCGCCCACCGCCGCGGCATCCCCGTGTACCTCGTGACGGACGCCCCCATGGGGGAAATCAGCGGCTGGATCCTGGCCTGCGCCGACCGCTTGTTTCCAAACCTGGATGAACTAAAAAAGTTTCTCCTGGACCGCTACGGCAAGGAAAAGCAGGCCCCGCTCTGGCGCGTCTAGCCTCCGTGCTCTCGCCTTTCTCTTTGTCCTGTGTGTTGAGGGTCTTACGGACAAAACCTCAACACAAAGGACACAGGAAAACCTGAGAATTCAAGCGAAGCGAGCGCGAATCCCCCCCGCCAGCTGCCGATTTTCCTCGCATCCAACGGTATCGAGGGAGGGCCTGGGGCCGGCCGCTTCCGCTTGCATGCAGGTGCGCTCGATTCGGTCCAGCGATGCGCGCCACTCCTCTTCGTCCAAGCGTCCCCCCTGCCGCGCCTTCCGCACCGCGGCGATGGCGGGTTCCACGGCGGACCAGGCATGGCACAACATGGCCACGTCTGTCCCCGCGAGCATCGTCTGCACCGCCGCCTCTCCCACCCCGTATCGCTTGCTGATGGCGCCCATGCCCAGATCGTCGGCGAGGATCACTCCTCGGAAACGCAAGCGGCGCCGCAGGACACCGTCCAGCATCGCGCGAGAAAGCGAAGCGGGATTTTCAGGATCGATTTGAGGCAGCAGGATGTGCGCGGTCATCACCAGCGGCACGCCCGCCGCAATCGCTGCGGCAAACGGAACAAGTTCCGCCGATTCCAGGCGTTCCATCGTTCCGCCGAAGACCGGCAGGTCCAGATGCGGATCCACTGCGGCGTCGCCATGCCCCGGAAAATGCTTGGCACAGGAGAGCACGCCCCCGCGCCGCAATCCGCGGTCCACCGCTGCGCCCATTCGGGCGACGAGATGGGGATCGGCGCCAAAGCTCCGGTCCTTTGTCACAGGACTTTCCGGATTTACGTGCAAATCCAGCATGGGGGCGAAATTGAGATTGCATCCGGCGGCGCGCAGCTCCATCGCCATCGCGCGGGCGACTTTCTCCACGGCTCCGGCGTCTCCAAGCCGCCCCAGTTCCGCGGCCGAAGGCCAAGCGGTGAACGGCTCGCGGAGCGCGAATCGCGTCCCACCTTCCTGGTCGATGCCGATGAGCACCGGTCGGCCGGCGGCTTGCCGGATGGACTCGGTGAGTTCGCGCAGGCGCCCGGCGCTTGTGAAATTGCGTTGGAAAATGACCACTCCCGCCAGGCCGTGCGCGAGATATTCGGCGAGCTCGCCGGGAAGGGAATCGCCATGAAGACCCAGCAGGAATCTTGCGAGTACGGAATCTCGCGGCTCCGTTTTGGATGGGGCGTCTGCGGTCATCTGGTATGATTCGCGCGGCGGCCGCGAATCTTTGGGTTGCGTGAGGCCTACGGCTGGGAAAAACTTTAACACAGAGCCCACGGAGAAAAACGAGGACGCGGAGAGAAACTGCCGAGGAAGGAAACATGGAAAAGTGAGAATCGAATCCAGAGCGCCGACACGTATTGACTTGGCCGGGGGAACGCTGGATATCTGGCCACTGTACCTGTTTCACGAAGGATCGCTGACCGTGAATTGCGCCATCACGCGATATGCCTCCTGCGCGATCGAGACTGCGGCGGAGCCTTCTGGCCGCATCGTTTTAATTTCGCAAGATACGGGGCGCGAGGAATCGTTCGCCTCGTTTGAAGCGCTGTGCGCGGCGCCGCGCTACAAGCTACCGTTGCTCGCGCAGCTCGTGCGTTTTTTTCGCCCGACTTGCGGATTTACTCTGACCACGAATTCCGAAGCACCCGCTGGCGCGGGGATTGGCGGCTCTTCCGCCATGGCCGTGGCCATCTGCGCTGCTTTGGACCGGCTCACCGGCGCCGGGCTGCGCCGCGAAGACTGGATCCACATCAGCCGCGACGTCGAGGCCATCGTCATCCGCGTGCCCACCGGGACGCAGGATCATTATCCGCCCGCGTTTGGCGGCCCGGCGGCCATCGTTCTAGCTCCCGGCGGCGAGCGCCGCGAAGCCCTCGGCTGCGATCTCGACGAGCTCGAGCGAAGGCTGATCCTCTGCTACACGGGAAAACCCCGGCAACACGGCATCAACAACTGGGAAGTGTTCAAACGGCATATCGACGGCGACCGGCGCGTATCGCAAAGCCTGGAAAAAATCTCGATCGTCGCGCGCGCGATGCGCCACGCCCTCGAGCGCAGCGAGTGGAACGAAGTGGGCCGCCTGATGCGCGAAGAATGGAACTTCCGCCGCCGCAATCTTCGCACCATCTCCACTCCCTTGATTGACACTGTCATTTCCTCCGCGCGCCGCCAGGGCGCGCTGGCGGGAAAAGTTTGTGGCGCCGGAGGCGGCGGATGCGTCACTCTGGTGATTGACCCGGATGCCCGCGCGCGCGTCGAAGCCGCTATCGTTGCGGCGGGCGCGAAGGTACTGCCGGCGCGGATCGATCGCGGAGGTGTTCTCCTGCACTCCGATGCCTCTTAGAATGGTAACGGGCCGGCTGCTCTGCTGAAAACGTATACGCACACGGTGAGCGGGTTTGATGTTAAAATGGCGGGCAGTAGGTGCCGAATGTACTGGCTTGGCTCCATGATGGCTGCGGTGATTCTGTTGCTGAGCCCAGATTCGTCCGGACTGCTTCCCCCGAGCCCTCCCAGCCAACTTACAAATTTCGCTTCCGCCGAAAATCCGGCTGGCTTGAAGGGAACGCCGCAAAGCAGCGCTCAAGGACAGCCTGCGCATGCCGATTCCTCGGGCGACTCCGATCTGCCGGCGAAAGCCCAGAGCGGGGCCTTGCAACCTATGTCCCGCCTGTCGCTGGTTCGGTACATCGATGGGGAAATCGTGCATGTCACTCGATCGATTCCCGCGGGGAAAAAGGGGTTTCATCTGAAAGCCGGCGCGCCTCTGGATGAGAATGCGCTGCGGTCGGCTATCGTTTCGGCGGGTTCTTCCATCAATCCAGGGGACCGCGCGCAGATCACCAACCTGGATTTTAAGGAAAAACAAGTTATCGTGGACATTAACGGCGGAGGCCGCGGGAAAACCAAGTTGCGCGACCGAATTCATATGGAAGTTGGCGGGATGCCCACCATGACGAATTACCCGGCGGACACCCCCGTAAATACCAATGCGGGCGCCACGCTCTACCTGGATTTCGATAAGCCCCTGCCGGAAATGACGGCCGAGGATTTGGAACATTTCCTTTCCGCCGTGCTCGATTTCTCCAAGCGCCACTCCGCGGCCGTGCAGTGGGTGGACACTTTGCCTCCCGAAATCCAGAAAGCGATTCAGGAAAAGCAGCCCGTGGTGGGTATGGATCACGACATGGTCCTCGCCGCGATGGGCCGCCCGGATCGCAAGGTCCGCGAAAAAGGCCCCGATGGAAACGAAATCGAAGACTGGATCTACGGCAAGCCCCCCGCCAAAACAATTTTCGTAAGCTTTGAAGGCGACAAGGTCACCCAGGTCCACCAGTATCCGCAGTAGTCTTAGGAAAAACAGAGTTCGCATCGAATCCAGCCACATCGCAAGGGACGATTCGGGTGCCGCACCCTTTGTGCCTTTCAAAGGGTGCGGGTTTTCCGATCCGCCCCCAAGTGTGAACGAGGGAGCGATGACCTATCCCCGCATCCCGGCACAACCCCGCCAAGGATGGGCCGTGCGAAAGGGTTGCTGAAAAATCACTCGGAAAAAGCACTCCAAAAATGGATGAAAGCAATCACTTATTTGACACCCCGCCCCGGCGAACAAGTTTGACTTTTCGCGGCAGCCAACCTAGCATCTTGAGTTTCCAGGCCGAGTGAATGATGATGGGGTGTTGCGATCTCGTCCAAGCCTCGATTTGAGGTCAACAGCAATCGCGCGAATCATCCACTGAATCAAGCCGATGCTTTGAATGTTGCCGCGATTCCTCTCGCGTGCGGCCGGGCACATGCAGTCGATTGGGATGGAGCGCTGTTCGAGCAGTTCATTCTTCCGGAGGAATCATGCCGATTAAAGTAGGAATCAACGGTTTTGGCCGCATCGGGCGGAACATCGTGCGCGCCTCGCTCGGAAACGCCGCGATCGAATTCGTGGCCGTCAATGACATTACTGACTCGAAGACCCTGGCGCATTTGCTGAAGTACGACTCCGTCCTGGGCAATCTGCACCAAAAAGTGACCCACACCGAGGATTCGATCGCCGTGGATGGCAAGAGTTTTCGAGTCTTCAAAACGAAAGATCCCGCCGAGATCGACTGGCCCTCGGTCGGCGCGGATATCGTGATTGAGTCCACCGGCCTGTTCACCGACGCTTCCGACGCGGCCAAGCACAAGCGCGGCACAGTGAAAAAAGTAATTATCTCGGCGCCGGCGACGAACGAAGACTTAACCATTGTGCTCGGCGTGAACGACAAGGCTTACGACCCCGCCAAGCATCACATCATCTCCAACGCTTCTTGCACCACCAATTGCCTCGCTCCGGTCGCGAAAGTAATTCAAGACACCTTCGGGATTTCCTGCGGCACGATGACCACGATTCACTCCTACACGAACGACCAGAAACTGCTCGATCTGCCGCACAAGGATTTGCGCCGCGCTCGCGCCGCCGCTCTTTCCATGATTCCGACTTCGACCGGAGCAGCCAAGGCCCTGCACCTCGTCATCCCTGCTCTGAAAGGGAAACTCGACGGCTATTCCATCCGCGTCCCCACGCCGAACGTCAGCGTGGTCGATCTGACCGTGTTCACCGAAAAGCCAGTGACGGTGGCCACCCTAAACGCCGCATTAAAAGCCGCTGCCGAAGGCCCCATGAAGAACATCCTGGAATACACGGAGGACGAACTGGTTTCCATCGACTTCCGCGGCAATCCGAATTCCTCGATCGTGGATTCCGGATACACGCGCGTGGTGGGAACGAACTGCGCCAAAGTTCTAGCGTGGTACGACAATGAGTGGGGATATTCCAGCCGGTGCCGCGATCTGATTACGCTTTTGGCGTCGAAGATGTAGATTTGCGATCCGTGTCCTATTCGCGGATCTGAAGCGCGGCCTTGTCCGACAGCGAAATCAACAATGAGTAAACTTTCGATTCGCGATCTGGAAATGAATGGCAAACGCGTCTTCATGCGCGTGGATTTCAACGTACCGCTCGACGGCGCTCGCGTCGCCGACGATACGCGCATCCGCGAAACCCTGCCGACGATTGAGTTTGCACGGCAGCGCGGCGCAAGGCTGGTCCTGGCTTCCCACCTCGGACGGCCCAAGGGAAAGCCTGACCCGAAATACAGCATGAAGCCCGTGGCTGCGAAACTGGAGGAATTGCTCGGCGGCGTGGCCGTCGATTTTGCCGCGGATTGCGTCGGCGCGGATGCCGAAGCGAAAAGCCGCGCTCTGGCGAACGGCGGGGTGCTCCTGCTCGAAAATGTGCGCTACCACGCGGAAGAAGAAGCCAATGACGAAAATTTTTCGCGCCAATTGGCGGCCCTGTGCGATGGCCTGTTCGTGTGCGACGCCTTCGGCTCGGCCCATCGCGCGCACGCCTCCGTCGTGGGAATCACGCGATACGTGAAGCAATCCGCGGCCGGGCTGCTCATGGAGCGCGAACTCGCCTATCTGGGGAAAGCCCTCTCGAATCCCGAGCGCCCGTTCGTCGCCGTGCTGGGCGGCGCGAAAGTATCCGACAAAATTGAAGTCGTGGAAAATCTGATGCGCGTGGCGGACGCCATGCTCATCGGCGGCGGCATGGCCTACACATTCCTAAAATCGCAAGGTTTGCCTATTGGTAATTCGCTCGTGGAAACGGACAAACTGGACCTGGCAAAAAAATTGCTCGCCGAGGCCAAGCAGCGAAATTTCCGGCTCATGTTGCCCACCGACCACGTGCTGGGCGCCCAATTCAAGCCGGACACCGAAACGCAGACGACCAGCGTCGCCGCGACGCCGGATGCCTGGATGGGGCTGGACATCGGGCCGGATACGATCGCCAAATATTCCGCGGAGCTGGCGCGCGCGAAAACCATCGTGTGGAACGGGCCAATGGGTGTATTCGAGATGCCGGCGTTCGCGAAGGGCACGCTGGAAATCGCGCGCGCAGTCGCGGGCGCCACAGCCCAAGGGGCTACATCGATCGTCGGCGGAGGAGATTCCGTCGCTGCGATCCACGCCGCCGGGCTGGCCGGCAAGGTTTCCCATATCTCGACCGGCGGGGGCGCATCGCTCGAATTTTTGGGCGGCAGAAAATTGCCTGGCGTGGAAGCGTTTACCGAAAAACTTAACACCTAAAACCCTTCAACACAGAGGACACAGAGAAAAACGGAGAGCACGGAAAAGAGGGGCGATGCGGCGGCCGGTGATCGCGGGGAATTGGAAGATGTACAAGACGCAGGCGGAAGCGCGCGCGTATTTTTCGGCGCTCGCGCCGCTCGTGCAGGGGTGCGTGCACTGCGACATGATTGTTGCGCCGCCCTTCACGGCGCTCGCGGCCGCCGTGGACGCCGTGCAAGGGACGGCCATTTCCATCGCCGCGCAAAATATGCACGGGGGACCCGAGGGGGCGTTCACCGGCGAAATTTGCGCTCCCATGCTGGTCGAAGCCGGGTGCCGCGCCGTCATCATCGGCCACTCGGAGCGGCGGCAATACTTCGGAGAGACCGACGAAAGCACCAACAAAAAAGTCAAAGCGGCGCTGGCGGCGGGACTGACGCCGATCCTGTGCGTCGGCGAATTGCTGGCCGAGCGGGAAGGCGGCAAAATGCAGGAGGTGCTCGAGCGCCAGTTCAGCGGCGGCTTGGCTGCGTTGACCGGCGCGGAGTTCTCGCGTATCATTCTTGCTTACGAGCCGGTGTGGGCGATTGGCACGGGCCGCACGGCGACGCCGGAAACGGCCGCGGATGCGCACCGGTTCTTGCGCCAGCGGGCGGCGGCGGAATTTACTCCCGAACGCGCCGCCGGTTTGAGGATCCTCTACGGCGGCAGCGTCAAACCCGATAACATCAAGGGGCTGATGGCTCACGTGGAAATTGACGGAGCGCTGGTCGGCGGCGCAAGTCTCAACGCGGAAGCGTTTGCCTCCATCGTGAATTTTTGAAAATATTCGGGAACGCAAGGGAATTTAGGAAAGCTAGGGACAGGCGATGCCAAAAGAAGTGAAATGGGCGATTTCGTTGGCCGTGGGATTGGGCCTGCTGGCGCTTGGCTGGAGAGTGTATTTTGTGTTGGTCACGCTGCATGTAGTCATCTGCGGCCTTTTGATTGTGGTTATCATGCTGCAAAGCGGCGAGGCTGCGGATCTAGCCGGCGCTTTCGGCGGCGCGGGCAGCCAGACGGCGTTCGGCCCACGCGGAGCCGCCACGTTTCTTTCCAAGGCGACCACATGGTGCGCCATCATGTTCATGCTCACGTCCATGGCCCTGACCATGCATCAAAATTCGACGGCGGCATCCACCGGCAGCTCTGTATTGCAGCAATTCTCAAAGACGTCCAAGCCGTCCAAGACGCCGCCAGCCTTTCCCGTACCAATTGCGCCGGCGTCCATTCCGGCTCCGACCGGGCCTGCTCCGGCCGCGCCCACTGCGCCGTCGAAATAAGCTCGACCGTTCGGATTCCGGCGGCCGACCCTTGGCCGCGAAACACAAAGTTTTTTCGCCTCACCTCGTGCGGAAGTGGCGGAACTGGCAGACGCACCATCTTGAGGGGGTGGCGCCGTAAGGCGTGGGGGTTCGAATCCCCCCTTCCGCACCAAAGCTTCTGTTTTCAGTATTCTGGAGACTTTGGTACAAGTAGGTTACAAGCCATCCCAATTTTCTCTCCTACACAGTTGGTAGCGTCCTCGTCACTTCCAACTGGCGCACACGGTTATGTTAGAATTCTAGCGAGAGGGATAAATGCACTCCTCCAGATTTAGAAGTTTTTCGCGAGGATTGTTGGTTGCTGGGGGGATGCTGTCACTCTTCGCCCCAATCGGCGCGCATGCCCAGGCGCGGGAGAGGTTATCTCAGCAGGGCCAGGACCGGCGCCTGCAGTTTTACAACACCCATACGGGCGAGCGCATCAATATTGTCTACAGGCGCGGAGACCAGTACATTGCCAGCTCGCTCGCCAAGCTCGATTATTTCCTGCGAGATCATGTAACTGGCGAGGTTCGCCATTTCGATCCAAGGGTGCTCGATATTGTTTCCGACCTCACGGAGTCGGTCGGGCATTCCGGCAGCGAGATCGACGTAGTCTGCGGTTACCGCACTCCGTCGACAAACCAATCTCTTCGCACCCGCACCGGCGGAGTCGCCAAGAACAGCCTTCACATGCAAGCCGAGGCCATCGACCTCCGCATTCCAGGCGTGAACACCCTCACGCTCCGCGAGGCGGCTCTTGCCCTGGGTCGTGGCGGCGTCGGCTACTATCCTCACTCTGACTTCATTCATATCGATGCCGGTCGCGTCCGCCAGTGGTGTTTCGAATGTTCCGCAGTTGGGAACTCGGGCGATTAATCCGCCGGATACGGATAACCCTTCACAAGGACTTTCTCCAAGGCGGCGTCATGCCCGTAGATGTCATCGTAAAAATGGACGATTCCGTCCTCTGAGACAATCACGGTAGCGTAGAGGATTAAGACCGGAATTGGATGAGCGAGGTTCACCTGCTGCGTCGTGTCTCCATTCATGGCTGCACGCACGCGGGCCGCATCCCAGCCCGGATTATTCCGCAGAACCCAGACCGCCAGATCAGCGGGCCTTTCCAGCCGAATACAGCCATGGCTGAAATCCCGTCGCGACTTTGAGAAGAGTTCATGCGCGGGAGTATCATGCAGATACACACTATAATCATTCGGGAATATGAACTTGGCGAGCCCGAGGGAATTCTTCGGGTCAGGCACTTGCCGGACAAACAGCTTGCCGGCTCGAAGTTGCTCGATCACGTCGCTCGAGACCGTACCTGAAGTGACTACCTTCTGGCGGCTATCTACTACCTCTAATCCGTCCTTCATCAAGTAGTCCGGATCGCGAACCAGATGGGGAACGATTTCCGCCTTGGTGATCGAGTAGGGGACTTCCCAGTAGGGCCGGAAGACGACGTATTCCATGGTGTCGTCGAACACAGGCGTACCGTGCCCTCCATAAGCCTTGCCCACGACCACATTCATCGTTACCGCGATATTGAATTTCTCGTCGTACGCGCGGAGACGGAACTCCGGAATATTCACCACGATCGGAGACTTTTGATAATCCAGCGGGAGCCACCGCCAGCGCTCCAGGGTTAGCTGCATTTGCCGTACGCGACGGCTCAGCGGAACGTTCAGTTCGGCCAGGGTCTGCGCGTCGATGCGTCCATCCGGCTCGAGGCCATTTCGGCGCTGAAAATTTTTGATCGCATCCACGAGAGCGCCTTGATAAATGGTTTCATCGGCCGAAACATTCGCGCCGGCGGGAAGGTCTCCGACTTCCCGCAGCAATCGGATCAGCCGCGGAACACCGGGATAGGCATCGCCCGTCGTAATCGTTTTCTTTGCGCCCGGTAACTGTTCTTGATCGTCCTTCGCCGCAAGCTCTAAATAGGTGTGCAGCGCTTGGATTGTTCGCAGGTAGCCTGGGTACTGCGGTTCCACTTGTGCCAGGGCCGTGGCGACATCGGGCGCATCGACGACATCATCTTTCAGAAATCCGGGCAAATTGATTCTTTTTGCCTCGACGTCGAGTCCAAAATCAAAATGTTTCGGATTCACCTTGCCAATATGCAGGGCCGAGATATATCTCATCATGCAGACGGTGAGCGCCGCATCGAATTGCACCTCGTCTGCTTCGGATGGCTGGGAAGTTGCGGGTTTGAGTTTCGCCAGACGAACGGCCCACCGTGGCCCGTCGTAATCCTCGGCGTTCAGTCCCATTTGTTCGGCGTTCGATAGAATCGCGATGGCCTGGCGCGCCTGCGCAGTGGGCTCCATTCCCCTGACCCAGGGCAGTGAATACGCATACGACTCATAAAATTCCTTTACCAACTTGCCTTTATCACTGAAATCGGGCCACCGTAACTCAGGGAGATTTCGGGCTTCGATTGCAGCGAGCAAGGCAGCCTGCCCCTGAGGACTTAGTTGCTGGGGCGGCAGCGCCTGAGCGGTTTGCGCCTGGGCTCGTGCGTCTGGATAAGCCGAAAGATTTTGAAGCCATGCGGCAAACCACATGGCGGGAACCAAACAGATTGCAAAGAACCGGCTTGCCAACCGGAGCCTTGAAAATGGTACGGCTCCTCTGAGCATGGTCGTAATCCCGTTTTCCCGCAGTCTCGCTGCGTATGGCCTACGATAGTTCTATGGTTCGCCATGTGAGAACGATCTGCGCTGACCGCCGTGCCGACGGTCACGCCTGCATGTTCCGAATGCACCCGGTCTCCTCACAACTCCGGCATATTGCACCGCTCGCGCCAAAGAGATGCGTGATCCAATCCGGACCAACTGATTGAAAACAAAAGGGATTTCAGTTCTGAGACCGCGGTCTATCGAAAATAAGTGTCAGTGCATTGACACTAGATTTAACAAGTGTCGAGCTTCCATATCGCAAGGGAAGCCCCGTTTATGATCCAGGGAGCCTTCGGAGTGACGGCGGCATGCGGGTCGGCCTCCCTGTCCGAATGTGTCGGGGGTTGCGAGCAACGTTTGGAAGGCGGCGGGCTGCACTAAGCTCGTTGGAGCAGTCTCGCGCGGGTTGCCACAGCTCAATGAGGTACTAATTAAAGGGTTATATTACAGGTGATGAATAAATGCATTCCATCCCGCCCGAACCGCGAACTCCCTCAAATCATGCCTCCTTGAGGGCCAAAACAGGGGCTTGATGCGCGGCGACATGGCCGGCGTTCCTCCCGTTTTCCCGGCGGGCAGTCTCCACAAAACTCAGGAACCGGCGCGCCAATTCACGGATGCGATTCGATTGGCGACCCGCGACCGCATCCCAGGGAATCAAGGCCTCCCCGATGCCCAGCGCCGTCGCTCCGGCGGCCATATACTCGGCCGCAGTCTGCTGGTTCACGCCGCCCGCAGCAATGAGAGGGACATCCACCAAGGCCGTCTTCAGATATTGGATGTACCTTTCGCCGCCCATTGCGGAGCAGGGAACCACTTTCACAAAGTCCGAACCGGCCCGCCAAGCCGCGATCACTTCGGTCGGTGTCAACGCGCCGGGGAAAACGACGGCGTCATGCATCTTGGCGCATTCCACGACTTCCGGGACGAGCGCGTCCGTAGTCAGGAACATCGCGCCCACGGCAAGGCAGCGTCGCGCTGTTTCCGCGTCCAGGATCCCTCCCGCTCCAATGACCATTCTGGGAGCGCTCTTGACGAGGGCGGAAATCACCTGAACGGCACCGGGCACGGTCATGGCGATTTCCACGATGGGAATTCCGCCCTGTGAAATGGATTCCGCGGCGAAGCGAGCATCGTCTGCGGAGGCAACGCGGACAGAAGGAATAATGCCCACTTGTTGGATAAGAGCGCCGATTTGCTTACGATTCATTTATCTCTCTCTCCGTACTCGCTCGAATAGGCGACCTGTTTTGAACTTTGGCGGGTACGAAGACAGGATACACCCCCTTTCGAGGGATTTAATTTATTTTTTGTTTATATTCTGCGCATCCAGAATGCCAATGATTGGGGGCTCCCCCGCGGCCTCAGCATTGTTATAATTAACTGCAAATACAGGAGTTGATGGCGATGCACTCTTTCCCCGGAAATGGCCCGAGTGCGGCGAAGCGCTTTCTTCTTTGATTTTGTGGCGCGATAAACAAAACGATGATGATTTCCTTACGACTTGTTGATAACGCCCTCTCTAGACTTAGGCATGGCAAGCAAGACGAGGGCATTTCCCGTTCAGTCGCCTGTTCTCGAGACTCTTCATCCTGTGCATGGAAAGACCGGGCATGTGACGGAACGAAATTCCGTAGACGTCATGGGCCGCGCGGTTGCCCCGGCTCCTTTCACCGATCTTGTCCTCTGCCATAATGCGGCTGACGCCGCATGGTCCCGCCAGCTTGCGGAACGCATCCGGCGCGAGCGCGTTGGAGACCATCATTTCGCGGCGCAGCTTGCCAGTTGGAATTTCTCAAGCGTTGCGGACATTCTCGCGGAGGCGGAGAGGCGGCTCCGCACCAGCCGTTTTTTCGGGCTGGTGGTTTCCGGAGCGATGTTGCGGGCGGACTGGCGCGGGCTGGAAAAATTAATCTCGTCTCATTCGGATTTAAGTTGGGCGAAGGGCCGCTTCGTGACCCTGCTGAAGGAAAATGTGACCATGCCGCCCCGCCTCCGGTTGCGGGAATGGATCGATTTTCGGGACGGTCGTCAATTTGAAGAAAGCACACGCGAACTCCTGGGCCTTTTGCGCGAGGATCTTGCGCCCAGCGAGGGGAGTCCACGGTGGAGGATGAGGTCTGGACCGGCGGAGCCGGGTGAATCGGGCTGGAAGACGAGGCCGGTCTTCGCGGGAGAAAAGAAAGTCAGGGAGCGAATCGTCTCCAACCTTTTCCCGGTGGTTGAAATTCCAAAGGAATTTTTTGCCGCGGAAACAAATTTTCGTGCGGAGTCCGAAATTGTAGAAGTCTGCGGCGAACCTGGACCGCTTCCTTTCTTACTGAAGGGCTCAAAACTTTACACTGTTGCTCCGCTCACGAAAAATTCGGTTTTTAGCCGCGCGCTGATGGAGGGCGGCAAGCGCTCGCAGGAACGCTTCACCGAGTGGCTCTCTTGTCCGGAGCGCGGTCCGTGGGCCGTCGATCTTCTGAACCGTTTGCTGCGCCATCACGCCTGGAAGCATGGGATGCGTTTCGACGAATGCCATAGCCTCTATTATTTCACGCGCTCCAAGCCGAAGAAGCTATGGTGGGAAATCGGCGGGCAAACCATTCAACGCGAAGTGACCGCTCCGAATACAAAGTGGGTCCCAATTGAGAACCAGGGGAAGGCGGAAGTCCAATACGGATGGAGGCACGAAGCCATTCGCGCCGGTTTCATTCAAATCCTCGGCGCTCTCTACCTGCGTTTGGAGCCGGCCTGGTTCCTGACCGAGCTGGATGGAAAAACGCCTGCCACCACGCAACCCGTCGGGCCTGCAAATCCTTTACCGCGAAATCAGGAAGGGAACGGTCAAGTTTTGCGCACGTTGCAATTCTGGTCGGCTGTTTTCGCAAAAGGCCATCGAGAACTTCGCATCGACGCGGGAGCGAATCCGATTCGAGTCCGGCTGACTCCTTCTTCGGGCTCGAGCGAATCGGGAATTTCAAACGATCGAATGGACTTTAACCGCCTGGCGCTCACGGACATCGACGCCATTCAATCGATTCCGGACCTCGCCCCGATCGATTGGTAGAAACGCGCCGGACATGAGGAAAAAATATCTTCTGAATTCCCCCGAAACCCCGGGCGCCGGAATCGCTAGGCGCGTTTTCAGTTCGCCCCCTCTCGAAATTCCTTTGTCCCGAAGCGAGGACCGGTTTGAATGTATTCAATTGGAAGAGCCGGAACTCGTGTTTGGAGGGAATCACCGGTGCGTCGATCCACGGACGGGGCTGGCGGCGTTTGGGCCCTACAGTGATGCGAGTGGGGGAAGCCGCAACGAGCTGCGCATCGGGATCGTCGGGACCGGCGAGGCCATTGAAACAGCCGCGGCGTGGCTGCAAAAAATCTCCAAACCTGTCGAACAAGATCCAAATGTCGATTGCATCCTGCACCCATCCTTTCCGGGCTTGAATTCCGGGGAACCGTTTTCCGTGGACGTCGTTATGCAGCCCTCCTGGAGGCGGTCCATTGATGCGCGGGAGTTGCGGCTCGCCGAGGACTGCGGCAATTCGGCGGCGAAGCTAGGAATACTTCGAGAATTGTTTGGGGCAGAGGTTCGCGCGCTGAGCAATCTCGAAATCCCGCCAAACGTGGTGATCTGCGCGGCGCCGGCTCGCGTCGAACGGTCCCTCTTGCAGGCAGCGTGCGGGCAATCCCTGCCAGTCGAAATCATTCGCGAGGACAAATGGCCGGAAACCGATGCAGTGCGGGAAGACGAAGCGACAGAGGCGTGGAATTTTTCCGTAAGGCTGCTGCATAAGGCAGGTCTCACCCTTTGGCGTGTGGCAGATGCGGCGGGGGACGCCTGCTTTGCGGGAGTTTCCTTCTATCGCGAGCCGGAAAGCTCGTCTCCTCAAGCGTGGAGAAGCTTCGCGCACGTAGTCACGGATCTTGGACAAGGCTGCTTCCTGAGAGGCGAGGTGATTCGGGGCGAAACGGACGCAGAGATGCAGGAAACGCCACACCTCGACGAAGGGCAAGCGGCCAGGCTCATGGGGCGTGTCTTGGAGTTTTACGAGAAAATCGCCGGCCGTTTACCGCGCAAGGTTGTGGTCCACAAATCCTTGCCGTTCAGCGAGGCGGAGCGTTTGGGGATTCAAGATTCTCTGCGCGGAATCGAACGGCAGGCACTGGTTTCCGTTCGCGAAAGCAGGATGTTTTTCCTGCGCTCAGGCCGCCAGCCTGTTTTTCGGGGCGCGGCAATTCCATTTGGAGAGAAACTAGGATTGGTTTACCTGTCAGGCTTTATCCCATTTCTTCATAACAGCTTTGGGAAGCAAGTGCCGCTGCCGTTTGAGATTGCCGAAAATTGGGGCTCGTTGACGTTTCAGCAAGCGGCGGCGGATTTGCTCCGCCTGACAAAGCTGAGTTGGAGCACGTCCGCTTTCTGCTCGGAAGTTCCGGCGACCTTGGATTTCCCGAAGCAGGCCCGCGAGGTTCTCGGAATTCTTGGTGAGAAAGATGTCGCTCTCGACGATCGATATTGTCTGTAGAGACTTCGCGGCAGTTCACGTCCAGTCCTTGTAGCGCTCGCCTTTAGGCGAGCACATTGGATGCGAGCGTGTGCGCGCCTAAAGTCGAGGGCTACAAACTGCCTGAAATTCACATCGCCGCGCAGGCCCTGTGGCCGGAAGCGGCGGGAAATCACGCGCTCCCTGGGTTGCGGCCAGCTCCGCCTTCAATCCCCGGTGACGATGCCTTCTTTCCTGGCGGCAAGATCGCTGCGGCCCGCGTCCACAAATCCCACGAAACGGCGCGCCAATTCGCGAATGCGGTCCGCCTGGCGCAGCCTGATCGATTCCCTAGGAATCAAGGCGCCGCCAACGCCCAGCGCCACCGCTCCAGCCAAAATGAAATTCGTGGCCGTCTGCTGATTGACTCCGCCCGCTGCGATCATCGGAATTTGCGGGAACGGGGCCTTCAACGCCTTGATGTAACCGTCGCCTCCGACTTGCGCGCACGGCACGACCTTGACAAGGTCCGCGCCCGCTTGCCACGCGGTCAGCACTTCGGTCGGCGTCAACGCGCCCGGAAACACGACCACGTTTTCCTTCACCGCGTATTCGACCACCTTCAAATCCAGTCCATCCGTCGTCAGGAACTCCGCTCCTGCATCCAGGCACTGGTGCGCGGTTTCCGTGTTCAGGACGCTGCCCGCTCCGACGATCATCTCCGGCGCGTGTTGGATCAGATCGGAAATCACGTGCAGCGCTCCGGGAACCGTCATGGTGATTTCCACGATGGGAATGCCTCCCTGGGAGACGGCCTCCGCGGCAAAGCGCGCGTCTTCCGCGGAATAAACGCGAATCGCGGGGATGATTCCGATGGCTTCGATCCGAGCTCGGACTTCGTCCTTAGTCATGAATTCGGCTCCTCGCGTTACACTTCCTAAATTGGAGAACGGCTCCGCCCCACTGTCGATAATTTTCCCCAGCCCAATCCCAAACCATCACGGCAAATTTCTGACGCCCACGGCTTCGCGAAGCTGCTCGAGCGCCAGGAGATAGGAAGCGAGCGTCTGCCGGTAGCCGAGTTCCTCGGCGCGATAGCTGCGCTCCGCGTCCAGGAAATCGATCAAGGCCAGAGCGCCGCGATGATACGCGTAATCGGCGATGTCGCGATCTTTCTTGGCGATGTCCCGGTACTTGTCGCGGTACAGCAGGACCAATTTATCGTTGGCCCTGAGCCCTTCGTAGCTGTCTTTCACGTCGGTCAGCACCTGGCCATTCGTGAAGGCCTGCTGTTCCTGGGATTGCGTGATCACCGAGCGCGTGCGCGCGATTTCGCCCTGATTGCGATTAAAAATCGCCAGAGGAATACTGGCGTAAATCGAGGCGGCGTTAATGCCGTTGGTGTGGGAATAGTTCGCTTGGACGGTGACGTCCTGCTTTCCATCCGCCTTGGCAAGCAGGTAGGCGCTATTGGCCGCGGTCACGCCTTGGACGGCGGCGCGCAGGTCCGGCCGGCTCTGGAGAGCGAGCATCTGCAGGTCCTCGACGTTGGCTTTGATCGGCAGGTAATCGAATGCGTCCACCACGTCGTAATCGGCGGACACGGATTCATAGCCCAGCAGTTGCCGCATGTCCGAGAGCCCCTGCACGCGGGAGAGTTGCGCCTGCTGCAAATCGGTCTCAAATTGCAGAAGTTGTAATTCAATTTTTAGATAATCGTCCTCGCTGATTCCGCCCGCTTTGTATTGAAATTCGCCGATGTCAACGCTTTGCTGAAAGCTTTTCAGGTCCTGCTCCGCCAGGTCGATCGTCGATTCCGCCAGTTGCACGTTGACGAAGAGCGCGGACACCTGATTGGTAAGAGTTCGCTCGTTGTCCGCGACCAGGGATCGCGTCTGGGCCGTCACGTCTTTCGCGGCCTGATAGCGCGCCTGCCGCTTCCTGCCTCGCTCGAACAGGTAGCCAGCTCCCAGGTCGATTTCCGTGGACTCGCGCAAGTACGTGCCCGTCCATTCGCTGGGCGTAAAAAACGGCAGGTAATCCCAATCGCCGAAGAGGAAAGGATTCGGCCGCAGGTTGGCTGTAATTTCCAGAGCCTCATCTTGCGCGATCGTGGTGCGAGCGGCGAGTAGATTGTGGTTGTGCTGCAGCGCCATCTGAATGGCTTCGTCGAGCGTGATCCGGACGGCCCCCTGAGCCGCCTGGCCGAACGCCGGGCGCGCAGCGAGCGCACACAAAGCACACACCAACAGGGCCACAGAAATATTCCAAAATTGCAAAAGGAAACGATTAGGCTTCAAAGGACGCCTCCGGTTCAGGGAGCCTGTCGCCGTCCTTCGCGGACCAAACATACAAAGTCGGCAACAAGAAAATATTCATAATCAAGCCAACCATCAGGCCTCCGACGATCACGATGGCGAAAGGCCGTTGCGAATCCGAGCCGATCGCGTGAGAAGTGGCCGCCGGCAAAAGCCCAAGAGTGGCCACCAGCATGGTCATCATGATGGGCCGCAGCCTCAGGACGGCGCCTTCGACAGCGGAATCTTCGATGGTGTAGCCTCGCGCGCGAAGCTGGTTGATGTATTCGAGCATGATCACTCCCGTTTGCACGGACACCCCAAACAGCGCCAGGAATCCGACGCCGGAGGAAACGCTGAAATTGGTCCCGGTCAAGAGCAGCGCGAGAATGCCGCCGATGGGCGCCATCACCACCGTCGCGAGAATGAGTCCCGCCCACTTGAAGGAGCGAAACATTGAGTAAAGGATGATGAAGATCAGAAGGATGGTCAAAGGCACGATGAGGGCCAGCCGCGCCGTGGCGCGCTTTTGGCTCTCGTATTCGCCTTCCCAGTCGATGTGGTAGCCGCGCGGCAGTTGCACTTTTGCATTCACCGTCTTCATGGCTTCCTCGACGGCGCTACCGAGGTCGCGATCGCGCACGCTGTACTTGATGGCGATATACCGCTGGTTTCCTTCACGGTAGACTTCCGAGGCCCCGTCTTGCTCCTGGATTTTGCAGAGCTGGGCGAGAGAGACTCGCTCGCCGGAGGGAGACACCAGGCGAATGTTCTCCAGTGCTTCTTTCGTCGACCGGTACTGCGGGAGGTAACGCAGGACCAAGTCGTATCGTTGCTCGCCTTGCAGGACCTGCGTGAGCGCGTTGCCACCCGCCGCGGTCTGGATGGCGTCTTGCACATCCGCGACGTTGATCTGGTATCGCGCCGCCTGGGTGCGGTCCACTTCAAAATTAATGTTGGGTTGGCCGAGAACCCGGAAAACTCCGAGGTCCTCGATTCCCCTCACTTGACGCATGACGGTGGTGATTTGGTCCGCGGTATCTTCCAGGACTTTCAGGTCGTCGCCATAGACCTTGGTGGCCAATTCTCCTTTCACGCCGCTGACCGCTTCTTCCATGTTGTCTTCAATGGGCTGAGAAAAGCCCCAGACGACGCCGGGAATTTTGTCGAGTTCGCGATTCATGGCGCTAATCAGTTCTTCTTTATTTTCGTGAAAGATCGGCCGCCACTTTTCCTTGGGTTTCAGATCGACGAAATATTCGGTATTGAAAAAGCCGGTCGTGTCGGTTCCGTCATCCGGGCGGCCCGTTTGACTGGTGCATTGCGGAACCTCCGGGAAAGAGCACAACACGGCGCGGGCCTGATTCATCAAGCGGACTCCCTCGGTGGGGCCAGTGCTGGGAGCCAAGGTGCCGCGTACCCACATTGCGCCTTCATCCAGATGGGGCAGAAACTCGGACCCGATAAGTCCGCTGTAGGCGATAATCAGGGCCGCTGCTAGACACGTTAGGCCAACTGCCAACGTCAACTTTCGATTTCGAATCGCAAATCTCACCGCATGGCGATAATGGCCGGTCAAGAAAGTCATCACCGGGTTGTGCCATTCTTTTACGCCCTTCCGAAAAAGGAAGTCGGAAAGAACAGGCGCGATGACGATCGAAAAAATCAGCGCCCCAAGGAGGGCGAACGCGACGGTCCAAGCCATGGGCCGGAACAGGCGTCCTTCGACCCGCTGCAGCGTGAAGATGGGCAAGTAGGCGGTGATGATGATCGCGATTGCAAAAAACACCGGCCGCTGAACTTCGTGTGAGGCTTCGCGGATCGATGCCCCGGTGGATCTCACCAGCACGGTGTTGCGCCCCGGAGTCGTGGCGTTGCCGGAAGCCGCCGCCTCCGCGGCTTGCTGACGGTGGCTCAGATGCCGAATGATATTTTCCACCATGACCACGGCGCCATCCACCACCATTCCGAAATCCAGAGCGCCCAGAGATAGCAAGTTGGCCGGAATCCCCTTCAACTGGAGACACGTCGCCGCGAAGAGCAGCGAAAACGGGATCGTCAGGGCGACGATAATGGCTCCGCGAACGTTTCCCAGAAAGAGAAAGAGGATGATCACAACCAGAATGATGCCTTCCGTGAGATTGTGAAGAACCGTGTGCGTGGTGAAGTGGACCAGATCGCTTCGGTCAATGAACGGAACGATTTTCACGCCGGCCGGCAAAATGTGGTCGTTCATTTCCGCGACCTTGGCCTCGACTCCACGAAGGGCTTGGTCCGCCTCCGCGCCTTTGCGCAGCAGCACAACGCCTGACACCACGTCATCGTTATCCACGATCTTGCCATCTTCGCGATGAAGGGCCCGCGCGAACTGCCCCAGCCGGATCTTGGAACCTTGCGTGACGACCGCAATGTCCCTCACGCGCAGCGGCGTTCCACTTTTCGTCGAGATCACCGTGTTCTCGATGTCGGTCACGTTGCGGACCAGGCCCACTTCCCGAAGATTAATTTGCTGCAGTCCGGCTTCGATGAAGCTGCCTCCCGCATTGGTATTGTTGTTGGTCAGTTGTTGCTCCACCTGCGCGAGGCTGAGTCCGTAGGAAATCAATTTCGAGGGATCGACCCGAACCTGGTATTCGCGCGTCGGGCCACCGAAACTGGCCACATCGACGATGTTGGGCACAGCCTTAAAATTCTTCTCGACCACCCAGTCTTCCAAGGACTTCAACTCCATCACGTCATACCGGGGATTCGTGCTGCGCAAAGTGAAAAAGTAAATCTGGCCGACCGGACTCCAGTCCGTGCCCATCTGCGGATTTACGCCCGCCGGCAAAGTAACTTGCGAAAGCCGCTCCAGGACGCGCTCCCGGTTCCAGGCGTTCTCCTCTTCATCATCGAAAATCAGCTTCAGGTCGGAGAGTCCGAAGAGCGAGAACGAACGCAAATGGGTGATGTGCGGAATCCCATTCATTCCAATTTCGAGTGGAATCGTCACCTGCTGCTCGATCTGCTCGGCCGAGATGCCCGGCCACTGCGTGATGATCTCGACGTAGTTGTCGGCCACGTCCGGATAAGCTTCCACCGGCAGGTTGTGGAAGGAAACCGCTCCCCATCCCAGCAAAAGAACAGTAATGGCAACGATGATGAGCTTATTATCGAGAGCAAAATCAACGATCGCGCGAATCATGCAAGCATCCTCGCTGGGGACGTGGTCCCAAAGGCTTATTGATTGTCAAACGCGTTTTCCAGCACCACGGCATTGGTCACCACTTGCTGGCCCGGCTGCAGACCCGTCGAGATTTCCTGCATCTGGTTCGGCAAACTGACTCCGCCGCGAACCTCGACGCGGCGGAACTTTCTGTCCGGGGTGGGCACGAACACCCAATCCCGATCGTGAAGGTGCATGATGGCGCTGGCGGGAACTTGCGTGTGCGTCTCCCGCTTCTGGCCGTGGAACGTGGCCGTGGCAAACATGCCGATGCGTATCATGCCGGGATTCTTGACCTCGATGCGCACCTTGGCCGTGCGAATATTGGGATCCATCACCGCTCCGATGTTGCTGATCCGCCCGGGGATCATCCGTTCCGGATAAGCGTTCAAAACGATCTGCGCGCTGTCGCCGATGTGCACCGTGGCCAGGTCGTTTTCGAAGACGTCGCAGACCACCCACACATTGGACAGATCGGAAATCGTGAAGGGATTGGTGCCGTACGATTGCACCGAGGCGGCGTTGGTGACCTGCTGGTCGGTGATCACTCCGGAGACGGGCGCCTTAATGTCCACAATGTAGTTGGGATTATCGGGGTCGTTGCCCAGCAGCCGCAGGTGTTCGGACAGGGTTTCGATGTCCACCTTGGCTTTGTCTTCCGCGTCCTGCGCCACTTCCAGATCGGCCATCGCGATCGCGCCATGCGCGTAAAGGTCCTTGGCGCGATCAAGCTGCTTGCGAGCCAGAAGCTCATCGGCCACAGCTTTGCGGTAATCCGAGAATCCACTCGAGACGTCGTCGCTGCGAATGCTCAGCAGCACCTGGTCTTTCTGCACCGTGTCGCCGAGTCGCGCATGAATCGCCACCACACGTCCCGAGGCCAGCGAGACCACCGGGACATTTCGCGCGATGTCGGGCGTCACTTGGCCCGTAACGACCAGCGCTGACGTCGTCGAATATGCGGCCGCTGTCGCCAGTGGAAACTGCTCCGGATGGTCCACCGCAACCAGGGCGGCGTCCGGGCCCGGAACCACTTCGGCCTGCGGCGGCGCTTCCTGCGCCTGCACTTTCGCTTCACTCTCCTTGCCGCCGCAGCCCGCGAGAGCCAGCGCCGCGCCAAGAAGCACAAATCCGTAAACGAACGCAGCTTTCCTTTTCATAACCGGCACCTCATGCCGTTCGATGGGATAGTCCTGTGAGTTGCGGCGTAATCTTTCTACACCGCGTGGAATATCGCGCTTGCTCGAAGTCTTTTAGGACGCGCTGCGGAAGGCAGGCGGGGCTCGTCCGGAAAACGGGGACCGGAACGACGGACCGTGCACTCTCGAAATCAGGGAGAAGGGCGGGCCGGGCAGTTGCCTGGGGGAATACGAACCGCGGCCTTCGACGGGCTCTCCGGCCAACGATTTCGTGCCGAGCAGGACGGCGCTGTGCTCCCAGGGCGCTGCTGCGGGTCTCAACTCCGTATCGCAGGCTTGCAATTCGATCGGATATCCTGCCGGATCGACGGGCGTAAAGCCGCCGAAGCCGTCGTTGATAAAGATGGCCACCGTTTGATGTTTCCATTTTGCGGTTACGATCAAGTCCGGCACATGGTCGCCATTCACATCATGGGGCAGGATTTGCAATCCGCCCAGCGGCCCGGCGACTCCCAGGGCTTGTCCCGCGCCCGCGCTGAGATGAAACGTGATCCAATACCGCGCCCCCGAGGAATTTACTTGTTCGATATCGTCAATCGTGGCCAGATCCGGCCTGCTGTCGCCGTCGAAATCCGCGATGGCAAAATCCGAACCCAAGGCCAGGGTGGGCGCTTCGCGTTGCGGCGCGGCCACGGCCCCGCGATGCAAAGCCCCCAATTCAAAACACAATAGCGCGAGCGGCAGAAACCATCCGATTTTTGGCCTTCGCTTTTTCACCGAATTTCCCGCTCCCGTCGCGCTGCCGGTACATTCCCGGCTCTCTGCACCATGGTTCCTTGAGCCAAGATCCGCCCCCATCCATCCTAATCCAAATCAGAAAAACCAGATAATATCACCCGCGAAGACCAACTGGTTTTTCTTGGTGCCATTGTCAAACGCAGGGCGGTTGTAAGAACGCATGAAAGAAACTTCCGGACGGAACAGCACCGTTGTTCCGATCCAGTGTCCCCATCCCAATAGATGCTCGGTATAATCGGTTTTGGTGCCCGTCCGTTGCCCAACAATGTCGTCAAAGTACTCGTTGCGGATGGTGACGTAATCGTGCGCCCCAAACTGCCTCACCAGATAATTGACGACCGACCATTCCGGGGAGAAGCAAGTCACGGCCGTCGGGTTGGCGCAGTAAGCTCCATTCGCACCCGTCTCGAGTAGCGACGCCGACTCCGCAGGCGCCGTAGGATCGATATTAGGCGTGCGTTTCTCATACTGATACCAGGATTCCGTATCGGTGTGCCAGTTCTTGTTGATTTTGTGGTACCAGGTCACGTAATTCGCCTGCATATTATTGTAGGCGTAATCGCCATCATTGATCGAGTTATCGCAATAATTCAGGTCATCTCTTCCTTCACTCCACGAATACTGCACGCAGAAGTTAACCGTCAGCTTTCGGTCCTTCTTGTCCCAGATGGCCACGTCGCACCCGGGCGATAGACCGCCCTGCACCATCCAATGATTGCTCAAGCGGATCGTGGCGTCGATCCCGCTTTGCGTGTAGCAGTCAAACGTGTAGACCAGCGAGTGGCTATACGTATAGTTGTTCGGCGCCAGTTGCGCTTCGATGTCCGGCAGCGAAACGTAGCGCCCGATTCGCAGGTCCATCCCCTGCGCCACATGCGGAAAGTAAAGATCCGCATAAACCATTACCGGATCGAACCCGTATTCCTTGCAGGTCACGTTGGCACATCCCTCGGCGTCCTTCCCCAACAGCTGGGAGCTGAAAATCCCTTTCGAGGTGGTGAATCGGTAGTCCAGCCCCCACAAGCCGGTGAACCGGAAACCCCAATCGAAATGATCCCTTTGCACGGTGTCCGGTTGCCGTTCGATATAGATCACTTCCTGGTCGGGCTGGATCGAATTGCCGATTTCATCGTAAGATGTCGGATAATTCGTGTACTTGGAGATCGCGGTGTCGTGGGAAGTGCTCCAATTTCCGCCGGCATTCAGCCAGCCGTAGATCTGCACTCCGCTCTTTTTCCACGCCTCTCCGTGCGAACCGCTCCACAGCGCCTCCATGAATGGACTCGCCTGCGTCCACGCCTGGCCAATCACCACGGACCCTCCGTACGGCCAATCGGCAAAAGGGAATGGAGGACCTTCCACCGGGGCCGGCCATTGCTCTGGCCGCCGAGTAGGTTCTGCTCCCGCCTGCGGCGCTTCCGGGGCAGACACAGGGACCGGTCTCCAGTCATCGTAATAGGCTTTGAAGAATCTATGGAAAAATCCGCCCGGGTTCTTGGGCGCACCGGGCGCCACAGCAGGCGAAAGCCCTTGCGTGTCCAAGGAGACAGGCACGGATAAACTTTCGCCGAACGAAATATCGATATTGCCGCGCTGGCCAGCCTCCAGTTCCAGGGTCCTGACGGCCGGGCTTGTATATCCGACTTTTTGCGCCGAAATCTGATATTCGCCGGGTTTCAGATCTCTAAATACAAAGGTTCCGTCCGTGCCGCTCACTGCCGTTCGATCGATACTGACATCGGCTCCAGTAATCGCAACCTGGGCTTGCGGTAACGGCAACCCGGTCGGGTATCGCGTCACTCCCCGCACTTCCGCGGGGCTATTGGAATCTGTGGCATCGGCGGGCGGCTCGGGCCTTTCCCCCAGTCGCCCCGGATTGGAAGCGGAGATCCCTCCCAAACCGGGAAGGCTCATCGCAGAGGGCATTTGGGCGTGAAGCGGTGCGTCTAAAAGAATCATAAAGTTCGAAAAAAAAATTCCCGCAGCAAGAATGGCCTGCCGACTCGGGCTACGTTTCATTGACACCGTCCTAATGAATTAGCAACTGCAAGCTAACGGACGGACAGTCAACGGTTCATAAAGGCAACGATTGAAACTTTGATTGCCAGGCATCAACATTTTAATATGTCTGGCGCAAATTCATTATGATGCGGCACTTTGCCTTCATTCCAGCAAAGCCCCGCTTCTCGTGTATAATCCCGCGGTCCTCTTGGACGCTCCCTCTTTATCGCTCATTTAATAAAGAACGCATAAACATCGCACCTGATTTTCTAGACACAGCAGAGGCCGCCACCTGGCGCGAATTTCTTTCGTCCGAGCGCTGGAGCTGCCCGCCCACCGCGTGCTTGGCTACGCAAAGCATCCGTTTCGCCAAATCGAAAATTGCGATGCGCGAAAAGTGGATATTTTTTTCAATCCCCTCGGCCTCCCTCACACGCCTATCCTACGCTGTAGATACCGGCTTGTGTGGAGGCCCCGTGTTGGACGGAACCCCCACTCCGCTGGAATCGACTCCTTCCTGCGAGCAATCTTCCCGAGCGCCGTATATTTAGTTGTCCCTTGGCCTCGCACCGAACCGAATTGCATCGATGTTTCCGGCGAGGCCGTGAATTATTGCGTTAGAATTTGATCATGATGCCCGCGCCAATTAGACTTTGATCTTTTCGCAGGTCGGGCTGCCAGGCGTACCATCCGGAGCTGGAGCCAATCCCCGGATTGGCGACGGCTTGCGCGGCGCATGACCGATCGACGGTTCCACCCGTATTGGAGAGCCCGCCGCTACTGGATCCGGCCGCGTTGTCCGCTTGGAAGCCGGCACCCGTGGGTAGGAAGTAAGTATCCACGAAATTTGTGGTGCCGTTCGTGCAAACGTAGTCTTGGGGAGAGCCGTTCACGCCGCCCGGAGGCGTGATTCCGCCACGCCCCGTCCAATACGGCACGTTCGAGTGGCGGTAGCTGCCCTCCAGCCACCAGGTTGCCCACGTTCGGGGCATCCACTGGAACGTAATGGTGCTATCCCACATATCGGCCACGTTTCCGGGGTTTTCGGTGAAATACGGCGTGCCTGTAGTTGCTACCGCTTGATTGATGGGCGGCAGCAGTGTGAGGTAACGGCCGGGATTGGCCATCTGGCCGCCGCCAACTGTAACGGCATACTCATCCTTGTGAAACCAGAACCGGTTGTATGCCATCCACCCGGCAAAAGAGTCCCTGGGGCCGGCATGAGAATTGAAGCAACCCACTCCGCCGCCATATTGGCAGCCGAGGTCTCCGGTGAATGACATGGCGATCTTGGAAAGGCCAAGACTATCCGGGTGGTTGTAGTACCGAATCAGGAAACTGTCATCGGTGTGGATGCGGGATACGAGAGGTTCGCCCAGATTATCCGTGCCCATACCGTAGTTGTTGAAGACAAACCCCAACCATTCGAACGGGCGCCACAGGATCTGTCCCCCTAAACCGATGCGCGCGTTGTATTTGTTATACGACTGCCACCCATTGATTAGCCACGGCTCGATCTTGAGCTTGTTGGTGGGAAACACCTGGATTCGTAAACCGTTGAAGAACCAGGGCGTGTTGGAGGACACGTAGGACGGTTGGTAGGCCCAATTATCAAAGTTGTAATAGCTGAATAAACCAATATAGGAAACGAAGATTCCCGCGTCGATGTTGATTCCGTGTAGATAATTGAAGTGGTACCCGCCGTAGGCCTCGGAAACATATTTATAGGCGCTGTCGATGTCCCAGCCGCCGACTCCCGCGCTGGCATCGTTGCGTGGAGTCGTGGTGGCGAACATGCCGTTCATGATGATGACTCGGCCGCGGGCGTCATGCCAGTGGAAGTCCCCGCCAACGCTGGCCTGCTCGAGTTGAAATTCACCGGAACGAAATTCCTCGCTCGAGCCGCCCATGGTGTGATCGATCGGATGATTGAAATCATCCGTGAAATAAGAATCGAATCGAATTTCCGGGGTGAAGAATTTGGTATCGAAGATTGGGTCGGTGGCACGGCTTGTGCCGTTCATCCAACCGAAGTTCGCAAACGCAAAGGGAGTAAAGTTGTCCACTCCGGTAGTGGCATCGGGCGATTGAAGGGCTTCTGGAATTGCCGGCACTGGGTCAGCAGGTTTCGGAACTGCCGCCGCGGAAGTAGTTGCTACGGCTGCGGTTGCCGGTGCTGCGGCAGGGGCCGGCTGTTCGGGCGAGGAGCGCGCCCTCAATTCGGCTTCCAATTCGTCGATGCGCCTGGCCATGGCCGCGAGCTGATCTGCTACCGCGGGCGGTATGGCTTCGCTCGGTGCGGCCGCGGACGTTTTTTCCGGGGCGCTGCTGCTAGTGGCGCTGGGCGCTCCAGCCGCCGGGACAGCTTCTTCGTTTCCGGTTGGAGACGAAGGTTGAGGCGGATCGACGCGCAGGCTGGCCGCCGCCGCACGATATCCACCGCTAAGGGATCGGTACCCGATTCCCGAACTGCGGGCGGGGAGGATCGAATCTCGCTTGGACCCAAGCGAGACATCGAAATCGTTAGTCTTTCCTGGGATCACCGCGGCGGCCACGATCGTCGAGGGAGCGAAGCCGTCGAGCTGCGCGCTGAGTTGGTATTTGCCCGGTTTGAGTTTCTTAAACGTGAAACTCCCATCTTCGGCGCTCGTGGTGGAGCGATCCACGTCCACTTCCGCATCGAGGATCACAACCTGAGCCCCCGCGGCGGGCAAGCCTCCCGGGTATCGTACGACTCCATGGATATCTCCCGGAGCATGATCCCCGCTTAGGACATGCGTTTCCGGCTTAGTCGTCGTGTCATCCAACTTGCTAAAGCCTCCCGCATCGGGCCCCACCGGACCCAGAGGTATCCCGCCGGATTGCCCGCCGGACTGAGCCCACGAAGGAACGCTACACAAAAGCACAGCAAACTGAACCACCACCCCGGCCGACAAAATCCCTCGAATCGGTCCTCGCTTCATATACACCTTCCTCCGAAATTTAAACGCTGCACGCGAACGGCCCTCGCATCGAAGGCGCGCCACGGGAACGGTGAAATCTTGACAACCTGTTTGGATCCGTTCTGGCCATGCGCCCCGGCGTTTCTCTTTCCGAGGCACACTGCTCCCGTCGTGGAATTGATCCAGCTTCAAGGTCTGAACTTTTCCCCGTCGCTTGCAGCAAGCACATTAGGTTTCACCCGCTAAGGAAGGTATAAAAAATCTGTACGAGTGGGATAAACGGAGATTTATTCTTTGACTGCTATGCATCACAGTTGCATATGCCTTGCGCCGTTTTTCTATTTTTTCCGGCGGGCCATGCAGCCATTACGGGCAAACGCCCGCGTTCGGAAGGCCGATCTTTCCACTGCCCCCGCGCAATTTTTCCTTACGAATCGCTCACAAACATGCCATCAAAAAATCGCGCGGTTCGGGAAAACCACGATCGATGCGGACGAGCGGATTCCGATTTCAGCGCGCATCCGGAATTCGTGGGCCGTCAGTTCCGCGCCTGCGGCGGAAACACAACGCGGGAGCCGCACGCCGGAGCGTTGCGGACGGATTGCCCCGGGTGTAAATTGAAAATGGAATAGGAAATCAAAAGAAAATTCCCGAGCCCGGCCAATGTTTCACGGAGGCAATCATGTGGAGGCGGATGGACAGATTAAGGATCATCGTTCTCATTGCGCTGATGGCCGCGACCGGCGCCATGCTGACGAGCGCGGCCGCGCAAAAAGACCCCGACCCGAAACAGCCCGATAAGGCGGGGCTCGCGGATGCGGACGTCAAGCAGTTGCTTCTCCTGATGGACGCGGACAAAGACGGCAGGATTTCCAAGAAAGAGTACATGGATTTCATGGCGACCGAGTTCGATCGGTTGGACGTGGATAAGAACGGCTATTTGGACGTCAAGGAGTTGACAAAATCGAAGTTGCGCCCAAGCCGTTTTGCCGGGCGCTAGCTCCTCTCCCGATCGTTGACGGCGAGCGCAACCGTTCTTTCGATCTTTCCATCCTCGCCCATAGCGCGGAGAATGATGATTTTGGGCTTGACGAAATTCCCTTGATACTCTTTGAAGGGAGATGCCGAGTCCCACATCTTCAAAAATTTCCTACCGCCAGCGCAGTCCAAATCGCCTTGCATCGCGCCAAAACCGCGGCACTCCCGGCGAGCCGAACCATGAAGTTTCAGCCTGGCTTGGATGACATGCGCATAGGATCGGCGGCTGGCCGGCCGCCGCTCAGCCGTGCTCACTTGCCGACAGTGGTGAAGGTCTTGGGACGCAATCTCGATTCGGTTAGTTCTTTTGCGTCGAGCTCCCCATTCTTGTCCTCGTCCAACCTGTCGAACTCGGCTTGCATAAATTTCATATACTCTTCCCGCGAGATTTTGCCGTTCTTGTCCGTGTCCATCAGCAGTAGCAGCTGTTTTACATAGTCGTCGCCCGTCGAGCTGGTGGACTGCAATTTCGATTGCATCAATTCTTTCGCGTCCAGCTCCCCGTTCTTGTTTCTATCCATTCTGTCAAATTCCGTTTGAATGAACTTCAGATACTCTTGCCGAGAGATTTTGCCGTTCTTGTCCGTGTCCATCAGCAGCAACAACTGCTTGACGTCCTGCTCGCCCAGCGCTTGGTTATTCTCCTGTTTGGGCGTGGAAGATCTTTGCGCGAACGCAGTTCGCACGAATGGCCCCAAAACGAATAATCCCGCGAGTGAAAAAATGAAAACTGCTTTTCCATTTTGCTTGAGCATGATAGGTCCCTCCAATCCACCGTCCCATGGGGCGGAATTTCCAAAGCGGACTACTTCCTTATGCACATGTTACGCGCCTCGTGCCGTCGCCTCAACTTGACGGATCGCTAAGTTAGATGCGAACCGCTTCGTACGCGGATTCACGGCTCGTTTTTGGCGATTGTAAAGTCTCGCTTGACGCCGTCTACTGGAAAAATGTCGGCAAGAGTTGAGGCCGCGTTTCGGCCCCAACTCCCTCGGCGAGTTCGCGATGGAAGAAAATCGGCCAACTCCGGCTGCCGTGAGCTGATAATTGTAGGTGCGGGCCCCACGTTCGCGCCGAATGTCGTGGTTTGACGAGAACGCGGAGCCCACAGGAATTTTGGCCCTGCTTCGAATCGCATAAAACCGCGATTCCGCGCCAGGCCAAGGTTTGTCGTTCTAGAACCTCGTTAAGATCGCGATGGTAGCTACGATCTGGCTGTGGCGGAGGTCCGGAGCCCAGGCCCACCATTTCGTGCTGCCGGCTTCTCCGGTTCCGGTGCCAAAATCATTGTTGCAAAGGGTATCGATTACCCCTCCGCTGTTTTGCGGCGCGCCGTTGTCACCCGAGTTCGTATTCGAGGAACTATGGTAGAACCCGTTGGCCGACGGTGCACCGGTGCCATTCGCTGTCGGGATCAAAGCGGCAGAGCTTACCCCGTTGGTGCAAACGTAGAGGCTCGGTTGTCCGGTGTTTCCCCCTGGCGGGGTGATGCCACCCTTCCCTGACCAGTAAGGTACGTCCGAATGGCGATAGCCCATCTCCCCGCGGAACGTGAGCCACTGCGAAGGCATGTAGTCGAAGGTGGCCGTCGTGTCGTACCCGTGGAATGGGTTCCCGCCAAGCTCCGTAAAATAGGGTGAACCGGAAACCGCGTTCGCTCCGTTGATCGGTTGCAGCAGCGTGAGATATCGGCCGGGGTTGTTCAAGTAGCCGCCGCCGAACGTCACCCCGTACATGTCATGATGAAACTGGAAGCGCTGGTAGCCCATGTACCCGAGGAACGCGGTCTTGAGGCCGCCGTTTTTGTCGTTGAAGCAATTTTGGCCTCCGCCATATTGGCAGCCAAGATCGCCCGTAAAGGACATGGCCATCATGTCGAGGAATCGGTCTGGATGGTTGTATTCTCTGACTTCAAAGCTGTCGTCGGTGTGGATGCGCGACGTCGCGGGAGATCCGAATACGTCAGTACCCATGCCGTAATTGTTGAAGACGAAGGAGAGCCACGGTTCCGGCCGCCACAGGATCTGGCCTCCGAGTCCAGGTTTGCTGTTGTATCTGGCGTAGGATTGCCATCCATTGATGATCCACGGTTCAATCTTCAGCTTGGCGGTGGGAAAATACTGGATGCGCAAGCCGTTAAAGAACCACGGAGTGTTGGAGGAAACATAGGAAGGCTGGTAGGCCCAGTTGTCAAAGTTGTAATAGCTGAACAGGCCGATATACGACACGAAGATTCCCGCGTCGATGTTCAGCCCGTGAGCTACGTCAAAGTGGTACCCGCCCCAAGCTTCCGAAACGTAGCGGTAAGCGTCGTTGAGGTCCCACTGGCCGCGATAGGCGCTGGCGTCGTTGCGCGGCGTCGTGGTGGCCCACAATCCGAACATGGTCAACACTCTTCCGCGAACGTGCCCGATCCGCAGGTCGCCGCCGAAACTCATCTGTTCCAACTGCCATTCATCGGAGCGGAAGCTCTCGGTCGAACCGCCCATCGTGTCATCGTCCGGATGGTTGAAATCGAGCATGTAATTGGCGTCTGCCCGGAATTCCGGCGTGAAATATTTTGTGGACATGGGGCTGTCATGATTGCGGCCTGCCGCGTTCATCCACGACCAGTCCGCATAGGAGAAGGGCTCAAAGCCGTCGGGGTGCGTCGGCAAATCCACATCGCCCTTGAAGTAGGAAATGGTACCGGCCGTGGAAAGATATTGCCCTGGGCCGGGTTTGGGAGGTGGAGGAGTTGCGGGTGCTTGAGCATCCTGCGGCGCAGCGGCAGTTGCATCGGCAGTTACAGCCCCTGACGCCGTTGCAGGTTCATCCGCTGTTCCGGCGGCATTTTTGCGTTCCACCTCGAGTTCTTCGACGCGTTTGGTTAGAGCGCGAACCTCGTCGAGAAGGACAGAGACGTCCGGTTGTTCTGAGGGGTTTGCCGCAGGTTGGGAAGTCGTACTCGCCGTGGTTTCTGTCGGCCGAAGCGTATCGTCAGCTGCCGGATCAGTGGCCCCGAGGCGTAAACTCGCAGGTTGCATGCGGTAAGTTGACGCATGCGAGGTCCTCATGAACGCGGTCGAGTCTGTGTTGATGGGAGAAGCGGCCAGGCTGGGGCCGAGTGGTACGTCCGCAGTGGCAATTTTTCCCGCGTCCAGTGCGACCTTGGCAATTGGCGAAGGAGCGAAGCCATCCTTTCTGGCGGTCAGTTGATATTGGCCGGGCTTGAGATTCTTGAAAACGAAACCGCCATCGCTGTCGCTGACGGTGGTGCGATCGACGTTGGCGTCGCCGTTGAGGATGGCCACTTCGGCGTTGGGCATCGGCAGACCGCTGGGGTACCGCGTCACGCCATGCACCTCACCGGGAAAAGTGGAAACAGCGGGTTTTTCTGGCCCAGCCTGTCTGCCGCCAAACGTGGTTGGGCCGTGGCTGGCGGCGGAAAAGGGGCTGCTACCTTGCCTCATGCCGGGAGGCGCGTCCGGGTCAGTAGCTAGCTGAGCGTGAATGGGGATTCCTAACAGGAACATTGGAGCGGCCAGACCGACCCCAACCATCAGAATCAACTTACAAATTCTTTTACGCTTCATGGACACCGTCCTTATGAGGAGTAAACTGCAGGACGGCAAACTAGAAGGGCGTGCGTAAACCGCACATAAAGGGATTAATTCAAACTTTGATTGCCATGAATCAACAATTTGTCAGGCGTACGTAAACACCTCCCCCGTCACGGTCCCGGCGACGTTGTTTTCGCCGCAGCCCGCGTGCATTTTCTCGCTCTCCAACTATTTCGCCGCGCTCAATTCCGAACCGGCGATTTGTTCGCCAAGCCTAACCTTAAATTCATTTTTATCGAGCGCGGGCTCTACTCGGAGCCCGCGCCCGACGTGAGACTGCCGTTGTTGTCTAGCCCTAGAACCTGGTCAAGATCGCGATCATAGCCGTGATCTGGCTATGGCGAAGGTCTGGAGCCCAGGCCCACCATTTCGTGCTAGCGCCTGCGCCGGTGCCAAAATCATTGTTGCAAAGGGTATCGATTACCCCTCCGCTGTCTTGCGGCGCGCCGTTGTCACCCGTGTTGCTATTCGTGGAGCTATGGTAAAAACCGTTGGCCGACGGTGCACCTATGCCCGAAGCTGTCGGGGTCAGAGCGGCAGAGCTCACCCCGTTGGTGCAAACGTAGAGGTTCGGTTGCCCGGTGTTGCCCCCCGGCGGCGTGATGCCACCATGGCCGGAATAGTAGGGAACGTCCGCGTGGCGATAGCCCATCTCCGCGCGGAACGTGAACCACTGCGAGGGCATATAGTCAAAGGTGGATGTGAAATCATACGCGTGGTACGGGTTCCCGGGATTTTCCGTGAAATACGGTGAACCGGAAACCGCGTTGGCTCCGTTGATCGGTGGCAGCAGCGTAAGGTACCGGCCGGGGTTGTTCAAGTAGCCGCCGCCGAACGTCACGCCGTACAGGTCGTGTTTAAACTGGAAGCGCTGGTACATCATGTAGCCCAGCATGACGTCCTTGATACCGCCGTTCTTGTCATTGAAGCAATTCTGTCCTCCGCCATATTGGCAACCCGCGTCGGTGGTCAACGAAGCGGCCATCATGTCGAGGAATTTATCCGGCTTGTTGTACTCGCGGAGTTCATAACTGTAGTCCGCGTGAATACGCGAGGTTTGTGGAGACCCAAGCACATCCGTACCCATGCCGTAGTCATTGAACACAAGAGAAAGGTAGGGCTTCGGGCGCCACAGGATCTGGCCTCCGAGTCCAGGTTTACTGTTGTACCTGGCATAGGATTGCCATCCGTTGATGATCCACGGCTCGATCTTCAGCTTGGCGGTGGGATAATACTGAATACGCAAGCCGTTGAAGAACCAGGGAGTGTTGGAAGAAACGTAAGAGGGCTGATAGGCCCAGTTGTCAAAGTTGTAGTAGCTGAACAGGCCGATATACGACACGAAAATTCCCGCGTCGATGTTCAACCCGTGGCCCACGCCGGTGAAGCTGTACCCGCCCCATCCTTCTGAGATGTAGCGGTAGGCGTCGTTGAGGTCCCATTGTCCGCGATAGGCGCTGGCGTCGTTGCGCGGAGTCGCGGTCGACCACAAGCCGATCATGGTCAAAATTCTGCCGCGAACTTGGCCGATCCGGATGTCGCCGCCGAAACTCACCTGTTCCAGTTGCCATTCATCGGACCGGAATTCCTCGGTCGAGCCACCCATTGTGTCATCCGACGGATGGTTGAAATCGAGGATGTAGTTGGCGTCAAAGCGCACTTCCGGGGTGAAATATTTTGTGGACATCGGGCTGTCGTGATTGCGGCCGGCCGCGTTCATCCACGACCAATCCGCATAAGAAAAGGGAGCAAAACCATCCGGAGGCGTGGGCATATCCGTGTCGCCCTTGTAGTAGGTGATGGTCCCGGCAGTGGAAAGATACTGTCCAGGGCCTGGCTTGGGAGGAGGAGGAGTCGCCGGAGCCTGAGCGGCGGCGTCCTGCGGCGCATCTGCATCTACCGTTGCGGATGCATCTGCCCCGGGGGCGGCTGCCGGTTGATCCGGCGTTCCGGCTTTCTTGCGTTCCGCCTCGAGTTCCTCGACACGCTTCGACAGAGCGCGAACTTCGTCGAGAAGAACGGAGACGTCCGGCTGTTCCGAGGAGCTCGCGGTTGCGGCCGGCTGGGAAGCGGTGCTCGGCGCGGTTTCCGTTGGGCGCACCGTATTGTCTGCCGCCGGATCAGTCGCCCCAAGGTGCAAACTCGCCGGTTGCATGCGGTAGGTTGGCGCATGGGAAGCCTTCAAGAGCGCAGCTGGGTTAGTGTTGATGGGGGAAGCGGCCAGGCTGGGACCAAGAGGGACGTCCGCCGTGGCAATTTTTCCCGCGTCCAGTGAGACCTTGGCGATCGGCGAAGGAGCGAAGCCATCCTTTCTGGCGGTCAGTTGATATTCGCCGGGCTTGAGGTTCTTGAAAACAAAACTGCCGTCGCTGCCGCTGACGGTGGTGCGATCGACGTTGGCGTCGCCGTTGAGAATAGCTACTTCGGCATTGGGCATCGGCAGGCCGCTGGGGTAACGCGTCACTCCATGCACTTCACCGGGAAAAGTAGAAACGGCTGGCTTGTCTGGATCAGCCTGTCTGCCGCCAAACGTGGTCGTCCCGTGGGTGACAGCGGAGAAAGGTCCTCCACCTTCCTCCATGCCGGGAGGGGCGTCCATACTGCGAGACGATTGCTGAGCACGAATCGGGACCCCCAGCAGAAACAACGGCGCTGCGAGCCCCACCCCGACCATCAGAATCAACCTTCCATTTCTTTTACGCTTCATGGACACCGTCCTTATAAGTAATAAACCGCAGGACGGCAAACTAAGGGCACATGCGTCAACAAGACATAAAGATATAGATTCAAACTTTGATTCCCATAGATCAACGTTTTCTTATAAATCCGTGAGTTCTCATTCGCGGGCAATTTTTTGCCTTGGATTTCGCTCGGCTCCCAATCTTTTTTTGATTCCCGTAAAAAAGATGAAGGCCTTAATTAGCCGCTCCAGATGCGGTGATTCTCTCTCTCTCCCTTGCCTGCATGGGCAGCGCGCCGAAATATTCCGTGCCAGGCCCCGCCCGGTGTCTACAACTTTTCTGCCTGAGCAGAGCTTTCCATCGGTTGCTGCATAATAAGGAATCCATAAGATACTGATGTTAATTTGATGATTCACTTATAAAACACCAATTGCCTTTTTCACTTCATTGACTCGATTTAGTCTTCATCCATATGCGGGGGCCGTTCTGAATTCTTCCAGGGGATGGTACCGCGCACCGCAAGGTGAGAAGGTCGAGAGGGTCTTGCGGACTCCAAGGTTGAATCAGTGGGTAAAGACCCGAAGGCTTAACTGCGGTTCTTGAACTTCGATTCCGATTCCAAATTCCGGAGCCTTTCTTTCCTTTTGGCAGCGGTCGCGGGAATCGGCAATTCGGGTGGCAACAAGTCTGACAATGCGAGGGCGTATGGCCGCTCTGATGGCCACGCCGAAGTACCAAAGCTGCATTTGCGGACTTCGTTCGCGCTGTCCGAAATTGCAAATCTCAAATTTGAAATTCAATCGCGGAATACAATGAGTTGGTGCAGGCCAATCGACAGGTTATTCCGGGGTCTGAAGGCGGTAGCCCACAAACGGCTCCGTCAAAAGAAATTTGGGATCGCGGGGCGAGCTCTCGATCTTTTTCCTTAGCCGATTCACGAAGACGCGCAGATATTTCCTTTCATCCACGTGCTCGGATCCCCAAACCTCTCGCAGAAGTTCCCGGTGAGGGATCGTCCGATTGCGATGCGTAGCCAGATAATGCAAAAGGTCGAATTCCTTGGAGGTCAGCCGCACCGGTGTGCCTGCGACGATAACGCGCCGCGATTCAAAATTGATCTCCACATCGTCCAGTTTGAGATGCGTCACGCCGGAAGTTTCAAAAGTAGGCGTTCTACGCAAGACGGCGCGAATGCGCGCCAGCAGTTCTCCCATGGCAAACGGCTTGGTCACATAATCGCTGGCCCCCGCGTCGAGCGCTTCGATCTTGTCCTCGGCCGCCTCGCGGACCGTAAGCATGATGATGGGAGTCAAGGCGCTGGCGCGGATTTCCCGGCAAACTTCCACCCCCGTTTTCCCGGGTAGGTTAATGTCCAGGAGGATTAGATCGTATTTCTCGGTGCGGATCAGTTCCAGGGCTTGTTCGCCCGATCCGGCTTCATCGATCGCAAAGCCCTTGGCGTCCAGCGTGGTTCGCATCACGCGGCGGATTTGCGGGTCGTCATCCACGACTAGGACGCGCCCCTCCTGAGTTTTCATTCCCATTCTTGGACCGAAGCGCGTGTATGGGAGCGTTGCACCCAATTTCCCTCCAACCTCGTTCGCCAACCGCTCTCCGCGTTAGCGCCTACAGACAAACTCGTTTCTTCTCGCCCTTCGCAAATACTGGGCCGGCTATCCAGGAAGGCCCGATGCATGGATTTGGCCCTCCGGGGCTCCTAGAAATGAGTTGCGAATATCCCACACGGGGAAATTGCGATTTCAGGGTAAAGCCCAACCGGTCAACAAAACATAAGCAATCTATATGGGCGAGGTAAACGGCTTTATATGCCATGCAAAGAAATTATTGATGCATCCTCGGACAAATTGCCTTCTTCCAGTGCGAGGCTTCCTTTCTATGCGAGGAGCATAAATAAAATGGTTCCCACACATAAACAAATTAAACGCTACATCAACCCTGTTAATGTGCCCTACTCGCAAAACCGCGAGATAGAATGGAGCCGTGCGGAGAATTCTGACATCCCAGATCACAGGTTACATCGCCAGCCTCGTCGTGGTCGGGCTGATTACGCTGTTCTATTTCCGCTGGGTCAATTCGGTACGCATGACGACCATCGTCTTGACTTTCCTGCTGGCCATTCTGGTGGCCTCCACGGTTTGGGGCCTCGCGGTTTCCGTGTTCATGTCCGTGGTTGCGGTCTTGTTCGCCGATTACTACTTCTTTCCACCTACCGGCGGCCTTAGCATTAACGATCCGCAGGATTGGGTGACCCTGATTTCCTTTCTCATTACGGCGTTGATTGGCAGCGATCTTTCCGCGCGAGCCCGGCGCCAGGCAAGAGAAGCGACGCGGCAACGCAATGAAGTGACCCGGCTGTACAAATTCAGCCGGCACTTATTAGCCGCGAGAAATCCGCTGGAATTGTGGAACGAAATCCCCGCGCGAATCGTCGAGGTATTTGAAGTCCGCGCCGCGGCGTTGTACCTCTCGGGCAAGCAAACCAATTATCGTTCGGGGAGCAAGCTTCCGGAACTCGACGCCGTCCATTTGCAAGCCGCTCAAGCCCGCGGCGAATTCCTGGCCGACAGCGAAAGAAATCTCTACTACTGCCCCGTACGGCTAGGTTCGCAAACGATCGGTGTCTGCGGGATCGCCGGCGCGATGGTTTCGGCGCAAACGCTGGAAGCCATCGCCACTTTGATCGCCTCGGCGATCGACCGCGCGCAAGCCATCGAGCTTCTGGGCAAAACCGAAGCCGCGCGGGAAAGCGAGCGGTTGAAGTCGGTGTTGTTGGACGCCATCGCGCACGATTTCAAGACTCCGCTTACCTCCATCAAGGCCGCGGCCACCAGCCTTCTCGAGGACTTGCGATTCAACAAGAGGCAGCGCGGAGAACTTCTCGTGATCATCGACGAGGAAAGCGATCGGATCAATCGAGTGATCGGGCAGGCGATCGAAATGGCTCAGCTCGACGCCGGCGAAGTCGAGCTCGTGCCCGCGCCGCGCCTCGTCAGCGAATTAATCGCCGCGGCGCTCGAGGATTGCGAGAGCATCCACGGCTCGCATCCGATCCGCACCGATGTGCGGCAGCACGACGCTTGCGTCACTTGCGATTTGTTCTGGGCCAGAAAAGTCCTCGGTCATCTGCTCCGAAACGCGGAACTCTATTCCACGCCCGGAGAACCGATCACCGTTGCCACCGAGGAAAAAGATGGGTGCATCATTTTTCACGTGGCGGATTCGGGGCCCGGAATTGACCAGGCGGAGATCGGCCAGATCTTCGAGAAGTTCTATCGTGGCAAGGGCCAGCGGCACCGTGTCCCGGGAACGGGCATGGGCCTCTCCGTCGCCAAAGCGATTGTGGAAGCACACGGAGGAACCATTGCAGTCACGAGCGAAGTGGGCTGCGGATCGGACTTTTCGTTCAGCTTGCCGATCGCCCAAGTCACGAAGAGTGCCACTTGATGGGACCGACGGTTCTTGAGGTTTTAAATTCGCTATAGAATTCGCGCCCCGCTGCCGCTCTACTCCGGCAATTCCAGCCGGTATCCCACCCAAGGGTCCGTCAACAAGTATTTGGGTGAGCTCGGAGAAGCCTCGATTTTCTTCCGCAACCGGTTCACGAACACGCGCAGGTATTCCTGCTCGCCTCCATAGTCGGGACCCCAGACCCGTTGCAGCAGCTCGCGGTGCTTGATCGTCTTATTGGCGTGCGCCGCCAGATAAGAGAGCAGATCGAACTCCTTGGTCGTCAGCCGGACCGGTTTGCCTCGCGCGATAATTTTTCGCCCTTCGAAATCGATTTCGACGTCGCCCAATTTTAGAAATTTTTCCTCCATTCCCGCGGGGAGGTTCGCCCGCCGGAGGACGGCACGGATCCGCGCCAGCAATTCAGAAACGCTAAACGGCTTGGTCAAATATCCGTCGGCGCCGGCGTCCAGCGCCTGGACTTTGTCACGTTCCGCGCCGCGCACCGTAACCATCAGAATGGGCATGTCGGACACGTGGCGAATCTCGCGGCACGTTTCCAAGCCGGAAATCCCGGGCATGTTCACATCCAGAAGCAGCAAATCGTATTTTTCGCAGCGGATGAGGTTGAGCGCGTCCTCCCCCGTGCGAGCGTCAGAAACTTCGTAACCCTGCGAAACAAGAGTCGTGCGCATCACCCGCCGAATCTGCGGTTCGTCATCCACCACCAAAATGTGCCCCATGCTCATGGTCCCGCCTCTGGCCTGCCAGGCGGCGGAAACCCCCGCCAGCCGGTCCATAGGAATACGGTACTCCCCAGGAGATAAGGAGGGCGTAAACAATCCGTACGAAGTATCTAAGAGAAATTAAACATTTCAGGGAGGCTTAGGTCCTTGCGTGCATCGGTTTTCATCGCGCCTCAAGCGAATATCGGCATCCCAGTGGCGCGGGTTTCAGCCTGCGGGTGCTAGGTCTGGCAAGGACCAAAACCCACAAGCTGAAGCCTGCTCCACGTAAACCCTACTTCCCGGTTCCTGTCAGCAGCACAGTTTGCGGGCTGATCAGCGCGTTGTCCGCAATCTTCAACGTGCCCGTCAGCAGGCCTTTGGATTTCGGCGCGAACTCCACGCCAATCGTGCAGCTGGCTGTCGTTGTCGCCGCAAGCGAACCCGTGCAGGTGTTCGACGTGATCGCGAAATTACCGCTGATCGTCGCGCCCGTGAAATTCAGCGGCGTGTTTCCCGTGTTCTTTACCGTCAATTTCAGTGGTGGGGTGCTCGTCGTACCCTCCTTCTCTGACGAGAAATTCAGGCTGAGGGCGCTCAGGCTCGGCACCGGATTGATCACCGTGGCGGTCAGGAGTTCGGAGTCCGGGCTGCCTGCCGCGCTGGAAGTAATGGTGAGATAGGAAGTCGATGCCGTCGGACTGAACACCTTGGCCGTGGCCAGGATGCCCACGGCAATCGTGCAGGTCTTGCCGGCAGCGAGTGTCCC
>Ga0302324_100002476_pt1 | contig 42612 bp, 34 predicted proteins | sample Palsa_T0_1_FD_201949 | JGI IMG/M metagenome (GOLD analysis project Ga0302324, IMG submission 201949) | Peat permafrost microbial communities from Stordalen Mire near Abisko, Sweden - Palsa_T0_1 | ecosystem: Environmental > Terrestrial > Soil > Palsa > Peat permafrost | place: Sweden: Abisko...
CGCATGCTCGATTTCGGCTGCGGCACCGGAACCTCAATCCCCCTCCTGCTCGCCCTCCCCGGCGCCAAGGAAGTCACCGGCGTAGACATCTCCCCCGAGTCCCTGAAAATCGCCGCCGAAAAAAACCCCGCGCCCCGCGCGCTCTTCGCCACATTCCAATCCCTCGCCCCCAACTCCTCAATCGATCTCGCCTTCTGCAACGGCGTCTTCCATCACATCCCACCCGCCGAACGCCCCCATGCAATGAAATTTATCTTCGACTCTCTCCGCCCCGGCGGCCTCTTCGCATTCTGGGAAAACAACCCCTGGAACCCTGGCACCCGTTACGTCATGAGCCGCATCCCCTTCGATCGCGACGCCGTCACCCTCTCTCCACCCGAGTCGCAACGTCTTGCTCAATCCGCAGGCTTCGAGATTCTCTTCATCCGATATCTTTTCTTCTTCCCAAGATCGCTCAGTCGGCTGCGATGGCTGGAGCCGGCGTTCAATAGAATTCCTCTGGGCGGGCAATATCTGGTCCTGTGCCGCAAGTCCTGAATTTCCTTGCCTCCGCCGCATCGTCCTGTCAAACTGAACGCCGAAAAATCCAGGACTTCATCCCGTGACCATTACTAGCGCCCCATCCACAATCCCTCTCCCCACTGCCGAGGTCGAACTCTCCGTCATCATGCCCTGCCTCAACGAGGCTGACACCCTGCAAACCTGCATTCAAAAAGCCCAGGAGGGAATCGCCGCAGCGAGCATCAACGGCGAAATCATCGTCGCCGACAACGGCAGCACCGACGGCTCGCAGCAGATCGCCCATTCGCTCGGCGCCCGTGTCGTTCACGTCGTGTCGCGCGGATACGGCAACGCGCTGATGGGCGGCATCGACGCAGCCGCGGGAACCTTTATCGTTATGGGCGATGCCGATGACAGCTACGATTTCCGCGAAATTCCCCGCTTCGTCGCCAAGCTCCGCGAGGGATATTCCCTCGTGCAAGGCTGCCGCCTTCCCGCCGGCGGCGGGACTATCCTTCCCGGCGCCATGCCGCTCCTTCACCGCTGGTGGGGAAATCCGATGTTCTCCATCCTCGCCCGGTTCTGGTTCCGAGCCCCCGTCCACGACATCTACTGCGGCCTGCGCGGATTCACGCGCGATCTTTATCTCCGTCTCAACCAGCGCTGCACCGGGATGGAATTCGCCACCGAGATGATCATCAAATCCAGCCTCTATCGCGAAAAAATCGCCGAGGTCGGCATCACTCTCCACCCCGACGGCCGCAAAGCCCACGCGCCGCATCTCCGCACCTTCCGCGACGGCTGGCGAACGCTGCGCTTCTTCCTCATGTACAGCCCCAGGTGGCTTTTCCTCGCCCCGGGAATTTTTCTGCTCCTGCTCGGCATCGTCGGCTACGCCATCGCCCTGCCCGGCGTCCGCATCGGTCAGATCACCTTCGATGCCCACACGCTCCTCTTTTCCAGCCTGTTTCTCCTGTGCGGATACCAGACGATTCTCTTCGCGATCTTCACCAAGACGTTCGCCATCGCAGAGGGCCTTCACCCCGACGACCCTCGCATGGACCGATTTTTCAAAATCCTCGACCTCGAGCGCGGCCTGGCGCTGGGCGCTTTCGCCATGATCATCGGCTGCGGTTTGCTGGTGATCGCCATCCTCCACTGGGCCCAGCTCCACTTCGGACACCTCGATTATTCCCGAACGATGAGACTTGTCGTCCCCGGTTCCGCCCTCACCGCCCTCGGCTTTCAGACCATTCTCTCTTCCTTTTTCGTCAGCATCCTGGGTATGAAGCGGAAATAACCCCCAATTGTTTCTCAGCGCGCATTTCTCCCGTCCGGGGGTCTGGGATCCCTCTTCGTTCGACGGCGACGCCAGCTTCGAATAGTTCAATGCTCGCCGCGACTGCGCAGGGAAACTTCCTCCGCACAGCGCAGCAGCGCCCGCTTGTTCAATTATGACAGTTAAAAGATTGGCCGATTACTTGGCGAAATCTTTCAAAGCCTTCAGCGGCCGCACCTTGATCACCTTGCGTGCGGGCTTGGCCTTGAACATCTGCTCCTGTTTCGTGAAGGGATTGATCCCCATCCGCGCCTTCGTCGCCGGTTTGTGAACGACGATGATCTTCATCAGGCCGGGAACGGCAAAAATACCCGGGCCTTTTTTGCCAACCGCGCCTTTGATCTCCGTGGACAGGGCTTCAAACACCGAAGAGACCTGCTTGCGGGACAGTTCAGTCGCCTTGGCGATATTGGTCAGAATCTCACTCTTCGTAGCGGGCTTCGTAGCGGTTGCCATTTCGGTTGCTCTCCTAGCAAAAAAGGTTGTTGAACACGATTCAGCGGCGAATGCTATCGAATTTTGCAATTCCTGCAAGGCCAATATGCTGATTTTTCCGGGGAAAACAGCAAAAAACCCGCCGGTCGAGCCCAACACCCTTCATAATCACCGCCCACCCTGTGGATAACTTGTCCTCCATGTTTAGCCGCGTCGCTTGCGACGCGCGTCCCCGCCGAGACAATGTTCCCTTCATGGCCAAGCGCTTCAAGGACCTCACCGAGCAGGAAATCCTCGCCGTCGCCATCGCCTCCGAAGAGGAAGACGGCCGCATCTACGCCGACTTCGCCGAGGCCCTCGCGACGGAATATCCCGCCACCGCCGAAATATTCCGCGGAATGATGGCCGAAGAGGCCAACCATCGCCACGTACTCATCGAGCTGCACCGCCAGCGCTTTGGCGAGCACATCCCTCTCATCCGCCGCCAGGATGTCCGCGGCTTCGTCCGCCGACGCCCGATCTGGCTCGTCCGCCCCCTCGGCATCAAGGCCGTGCGCCACCAGGCCGAAACCATGGAGCTGGAAACCCGCACGTTCTACGAACGCGCCGCCGAGCGCGTCACCGATGCCTCCACCCGAAAACTCCTCATCGACCTCGCCGAAGCTGAGCGCAAGCATACCGAGCTTGCCGAGAACATGTCCGGCAAGATCACCCCCGAGGAAAAAAAGGGGGAAGAGGAAGCCCATCGCCGCCTGTTTGTACTGCAGATTATCCAGCCCGGGCTCGCCGGTCTGATGGACGGTTCCGTCTCCACGCTCGCCCCGGTCTTTGCCGCCGCCTTTGCCACACGGCTTTCCAACGACGCCTTTCGCGTCGGGCTCGCCGCCAGCATCGGCGCGGGAATCTCCATGGGATTCGCAGAATCCCTCAGCGACGACGGCAGCCTCACCGGCCGCGGAAAACCGCTCCTCCGCGGAATCGTCTGCGGGCTCATGACCACCCTCGGCGGCATCGGGCACACGCTCCCCTATCTCATCCATTCCTTCACCGACGCCACCATCGTCGCCATCTTTGTCGTCGCCGTTGAACTGCTCGCCATCAGCTTCATCCGCAATCGCTATATGGACACGCCTTTCCTCTCGGCCGCGTTTCAGGTCATCGTCGGTGGAACCCTCGTGTTCATCGCCGGCATCCTCATCGGCAGCACTTGAAAAAAAATGAGCAAGCCATTCCCAGAGGAGCGTGGACACTGGTTTGCCGGCTGCATCCCCCAGATGCGCCGCGATCCGCTGGAGTTCTACACGCGCATGCACGAGCGCCACGGCGATTACGTCCGCATCTGCGCCGTCCCCAGCCGTTTCTGCTATGTCCTGACTCACCCCGATGCCGTCGAGCATGTCCTGCTGAAGGGACACCGCAATTTCCGCAAGCCCGATATTTTCTACCGCAGCGTCGGCCTCCTCGTCGGCGACGGGCTCTTCACCAACGAGGGAGATGCCTGGCTCAATCAGCGCCGCCTCGCCCAGCCCGCGTTTCACAGCCAGTATCTCGCCCTCCTCACGCCGCTCATGGTCCAAGGCGCGGAAATGTTCGTCCAGAGCAACGAAACCCGCACGGGCCAGGTCATCGACATGGTCGATTCCATGATGAAAGTCGGTCTGCGCATCGCCAGCACCACCCTCTTCAGCGCCGACATCTCCGGCGATGCCGATGCCATCGGTAAAGCCTTCCGCACCACCTTCAGGCATGTCAGCAATCGTCTCAATTCACTGCAGCTTGTGCCAAACTGGCTTCCCACCCGATCCAACGTCATCTTCAAACGCGCCAAAAAAGTCCTCGACCGCGCCGTGATCGACCTGATCTCCGCCCGCCGCCAAAACGCCAGCAAGCCCAATGATCTCCTGACAATGCTCCTCGGCGCCCACGATGAACTCACCGGCGAGCAGATGCCGCAAAAGCAGCTCATGGACGAGGTGCTCACGATCCTCACCGCCGGCCACGAAAATATCGGCGCTGCCCTCTCCTGGACGTGGTATCTCCTCGGCAGGAATCCCACGGTGCAGGAAGATGCGTACGATGAAATCCGCGCCCACCTCGGCGGTCGGAATCCCACATTCGATGACTTGCCCCACCTCCCCCTGTGCAAAGCCGTCTTCGAAGAATCCATGCGCATCTTCCCGCCCGGCTGGGGCGAACTCCGCCAAACCCTCCAGCCCGATGAGGTGTGCGGCTATCCCCTCCCCGCCGATGCCATCATCATCCTCTGCCAGTGGGTCACCCATCGCCACCCCGATTTCTGGGAAGACCCCGAAACCTTCAAGCCCCAGCGATTCCTCGGCGATGCCGCCGCCAATCGCCATCGCTTCGCCTATTTCCCCTTTGGCGGCGGCCCGCGCATCTGCATCGGTATGCAATTCGCCCTGATCGAAGGGCCCATCGTTCTTGCAACAATACTTCAGCGCTTCCGCGTCGAGCTGATCCCGGGCCAACAGGTAATTCCCGATGCGACTTTTACCCTGCGCCCCAAGTTCGGCCTGAAGGTAATCCTGCACCCCAGAAAATGATCAGTGTTTCACTTCCGGCAGATCGCGATCCGATTTCGAAACATTGTTCGAATCGAGATCGGTATCCGGCGTCACCTGAATGCTCGGCCGCCAGTTGAGCCACTCTTTGTCCGCGTCATCGTGCAGCAGGAACTGCGACCCATCCTTCGCCCGCGGCCCCGCGTCTTTGTCCGGCGTCGCAAACGCAATCTGTCCGCTGATAATCGAGCTCAGCGATCCGATCTTCACCTTCACGCCCGTGATAATTCCCCCCTTGATATCCGCCCCGCTCACCGTCCAGAACTGCGTGTTGGCCGTCACCAGCGACGTGTACCGCTGCTCAATAAAGACGTTGATATCCGCGTGCTGGGCATCGTCACTCAGCCCGATGTTCTGCACCGCCCCCACCTGAATCCCGCGATACGTCACCGGCGTTTCCGGCTGCACGCGGTCCACCCGGTCCGTCACCAGGATGATGTGAATCCCCTTCCCCGGCAACGCCGGTGGTGAATCCAATCCGTCAAAATCGCTCGCCGCGTCGCCACCGCCCGGCAGCGCCTCGATATACGGCCCGCTCAGAATCGCACCCAGTCCGCTGATCGCCTGGATCGAAACCTCCGGCCTCACGATCCAGAAAATCGTCTCCTTCTTCGCCACCCCCGTATATTTCCGCTCTAGGTGAACGTGAACCATCACATGCTTTTCATCATCCGCCAGATCGACCGCCGACACCTCCCCGACTTTCACGCCATGGATCACCACCCCCGTCTGCCCCGGTTTCAGCCCGCTGCCATCGGTGAATTGAATGCTGATCTCCGGCCCGCGAATCTGGAATTTATCCCACAGAAAATATCCCGTGAGAATCGCCGCCCCGATCGGCACGATCCACACGATCGGAAACGGCCAGCGCATTTTTTTCACCACCGCGCGCGGAAAATGCCCGCCCTTGCCCGACTGCTGCCGCGTTTCCTCGTGTGCCCGTGTCATGCGCTAAAATCCTCCCGGTTCCAGATCAGATGCGGATCAAAGCTCGCCGACGCCAGAATCGTGAACACCACCACCCCCGCAAACGGCAACAGCCCCGGACCCGGCGTCACCGTTGCGAGCTGCCCCATCTTCACCACCGCCACCCAGATCGCCACCACGAACACATCCAGCATCGCCCACCGCCCCACCACCTCGATCGCTTTATACACCCACGTCCGAACCTTCTTCCCGCGCGAAAATCCCACCACCGTCGTCCCCACCAGCATGAACAGCCCCAGCAGCTTCAGCAGCGGAATGAGAACGCTCGCCATCAGCACGATCAGCGCGATCACATAATTCCCATCCTGAAAAAATTTCACGACCCCGTCCCAAACCGTGTTCTCCGACACTGCCCCATACACCTCCAGATGCAGGATCGGAAAAATATTCGCCGGGATATAAAGAACCAACGCCGCCAGGGAAAACGCCGCCGTGCGGTGCACCGCATCCAGCGTATGCCGCGCCACCACCGACCCGCACCGCGTGCAATGCGCCGCCGTCCCCGGCTGCAGCGCATCCACTTCATGCACCCGCCCACACGTCCGGCATTCAATCGCGCGTGACATTCCTCATCATTTTCACGACTCCCCCCAATTCCGACAACGCCCATTCCCCCACGTTTAGCCGCCGCACTTGTGCGGCGCGTCCTCACGCATAACTATGCAGCCCCACCAGCAGAAAATTCACCCCAATCCAATTAAACAGCATCACCCAAAACCCCGCAAACCCCAAAACCGCCGTCCACCACGCCTTATCCACCGTCGCCACCCGCACGTGCACCGCGATCAAATATACCAGCCAGGTCACCAGCGCAAACGTCTCTTTCGGGTCCCATCCCCACGGCCTGCCCCAGCTTTCATCCGCCCAGATCGCCCCCAGAATAATCCCCGCCCCCAGCATCCAGAACGCCAGTTGCAGCACGACTAAATTGCAGGTATCCAGCGTCCCCAGAAACGTCCCAGTTCCCACGCCCGCCGCGCGCCCCCCGCCAAAGTAATACCGCCCCAGCCACCAACTGCTCAGCAGAAATCCCATCCCGATCATCGAATAGCTCGCCGTCACCATCGTCACGTGAATGTAAAGCCAGTAGCTCATCAGAATCCCCTGCACCTGCCCGATCTCCCCGCCGATCTGCCGATCGGTCACATACGGCGCCGCGAAGATCGCCACCAGCGACAGCATCCCCACGAAGCTCGCCGCCGCGCCAAAGAATCCCCTTCCAAAAGTTCCTCGCCGGCGAAGTTCCAGCGCCAGACCCACCACCGCCCCAAACCATGCCGACCACATCACACTTTCAAACTCATTCTTGATCGGCGGAAAAATCCCACCCACCAGCCACCACCGGATCGCAATCCCCGTCGAATGGATCGCCAGCCCGATCACCATGAATGCCAGCGCCCACCCCCGCAGTTTCGGCAGCCCCGCCTGCGCGCTCATCAAAAACAGCACGAACGCCGCGAAATAAAAGATCGCCCCCGGAATCGTCAGCCGAGTCAGCCGGTTGTATTCCACTTCCACCACCCGCTTGGCATGTGAGGGATACGCCGCCGGGTTGATGCTCTCCACCAGCCCCGCGATCGTCGCCGCGGCCTGATTCACCGTCCCCGCATCCCGGCTGTCCCACGCCGTGCTCATCTGCCCCATCGCCGCAAACAAATGCTCCAGCGCCGGCACCTTATCGTCATATCCCTCCGGCGGCGGGCGCGGCGTCTCCCCCATCTGCTTCAAAAGATTCACCAGGTCCGGAACCTCGCCGATCATCTCCACCGGCCGATGCCACAGCCCATCACCCCCCGCCGGCGCCGGTGGTACGATCGCCGCCGGAATCGACCCCCGCTCCGCCATGCAAATCTCCTCCATCGTGTTCATCGCCCCAAACACCTGGTTGATCGCCTTGCTCTTGGAAACGCTCGACGCCTGCACCTGCCGCAGCAGCGTCTGCACTTCCGGCCGATCCAGCAGCGCCAGCGAAACCGTCCCCTGCTTCACGATCCTTTGCTTCTCCGCATCGTCGATCGAATCCAGATTCTCAAACTCCTCCCGCAGCGGCAGGAAAACGATCTTGATGATATTCCGCGTCACATACTCATCCGGATGAATCGACATATCCATCAGCGTGTAGACCGATGAATGCCCATCCAGCGTCTCCCGCCCCGTGATCTGCCACACCGACTGCCGCGCAAACGTATCCAAAGTCTTCATCGTCTGATCATGCTGCACCGCCATCGTCCCCAGCGGCGACAGATCAACGTCCTCCGCAAAATCCCCCGCCCGCGCCATCACCCCGAGTACCAAAACCAAAAGAAAAGAAAAAAGGGGACATTCATAATATTTTATTATGAATGTCCCCTTTTTTGCATTTTTCTTCTTCGCGCCTTCGCGGTTAGTCTCTTCTCTCATTCTCATATCACCGCCAATTCGCTTTTCTTCCTCGCCGCCTTCGCAATCGCCGCAGCTTTCATCCGCCGAATCACCACCGGCTTCACGTAAAACGCATACAACAACCCCATCACGATCATCACGCACCCCGTCAGCATCAGCACCACCCCCGGCCGATTCCCCACTCCGATCGTCGAAGACTGCCCATCCGGATCATAACCCGCCTGGAAGAAAATCCATGCCCCGTGATTGTAATAGATCGGCTCATTCAGACTCGTTACCCCATTCTCAACCTCCCCATCCGAATCCGTCATCGCCAGCGTCGAGCGAAAATCTTGGAACATCGTGTTGCTCATCCCCACGCTTCCCGCATAGGGAATCATCTCAAATTTCTTCAGCGCCAGCGTCACCGGCATCGGCCGGCACGTGAAACCCAGTTGCAACTGCAACGCCGCGCTCGCCCCGGGAATCTGCACCACACCCATCGACCACGGCACCATCGGCTCCAGCGTCATCGGATCGGGCGCTGCATACATATCGCACGGCACCGGCACATCCTCCGACCAATCCCCGCATTTCACCCGCACCACCACCACCTGCTTCACGCCCGATTCACCCTCGTCCTTTTTCTGACTATCCCGCGGCGTCGCCGCCACGTGCGCGATCACCGAAAAATGATCCGCCCGCTCCACCACCGCCGTCGCCGTGTCATCCCCATTCACCAGCGAAATCGCCCCGCCCCCGCTCAAATCCATCACCTTCGTCGGCGAGTTCATCGACACATAAATATCCACCAGCGCGCTCTTCCCCGCCGTCAGAAAAACATGCTTGTCATCCCCGCCCGTCGGCAGCAGCGCCGCCGGATCGCTCACCCGAAACCCCAACATCAGGTTCGGATCGATCGGCGTCTTCTGCCGGTTCCCCTTCACCATCGGCGGCGTCGTCGCCGGATCCATCTTGAAATCCGTCTGCAAATCCCGCCCCGCCAGAATCATCCGCCAGAATTCCTGCTTCCCATGCACCACGTGCAGCGTCAGCGCCTGCACAATCTCATGCGTCCCAAACATTGAAAACGCCGGATCGAACGACTCTACCGTCAGCCGATATCCATTTATGTCCACTGATTTCCCGATGCCTATCCCAACCTTCACCGGCGCACCGCTGCCCAGCGCTGCCGTCACATCAAACAGCCGATTCACCGACCCCCGAATATCCCCCAGCGAAAGCTCCGAAACCTGCCGATATTCCAACTCCGTATTCCCGAAAAATTGATGCGCCGCCGTCGGATCGCTCGCCCGCAGCATCAGCGTCGTCGGCCTGGTCTGCCGCGAATCCGTAATCGCCAGCCTCACCCCTGTCTCCTTTGAATTCGGATCGTCCAGAATATCCTCGATCACCTCCGCGTAAGAATAAAAACCCACCACGTCCAGCGTCACCGGCTGCGAAACCCCCAGCCAGCTTGAAAGCGAATTCGATTCCACCGGCGCCCCGATCGGAATAAACCCGTCCACCCCCCGCAAATCCGCCCGATTCAATCGCCCTTCATTCTGATCCCGATCATAATTCCCAAACCGCGGCAACGACGGCAGCGGATGCATCCCAAACACTTCACCCCTGAGCACCCGCGCATAAAGCGCCCGCTCCGCCGAGTCGTAAAATAGATTCACCTCGTGATTCACCGGAATCAGCGTCTTCCCCTCCACCTTCAAATGGTAATACAGCGATGTCCCCACGATCAGCGTGATGATCCCGCTGTGAATGCACCAAACCCCATACCGCGGCGGCGTCAGCGGAATCCGATTCAGCGTCACCACCGCCAAATTCAAACACAAAAGCAGCATGAGGATCTTCAACGGCCAGGCGTCGAAGAACTCCAGCTCATTCATCTCAAAATATTCACGAACCGAAGCCACCCCCGACCCCACGGCAATGTACGCGCCAATCAGCACCATCAACGCGATCCCAAAGACCACGTTGTTGAGCGTCCCCTCAAAAATTTTCCGAATGATCGTCGCCAAGCCCACGGATTCTAAGCCATGCCCCTCATTAACAAAAACCATCGTAAAAAGGGGACATTCATAATATCGCAATAATCCGCCACAATCGGCCCCTCCTTTTCTTCTCAGCGAATCGAAGAAATATCTGATTCCGCTTCCACCCCAAACCGAAAAATCTCTCCCGCAATAAACGGCTCATAAATCTCGAAATTCTCAAACGCCGCTCCCCCTGGAATCTCTGCATTCGTCGCCCAGAATGTTCGTCGCCCATTCACCCGTACCCTGGCATCGCGACTCGCCGCTATTCTCCAACTCTGCACCGCCGGCCGCCCGACATATCTCCACCCCCTCGGAACTTCAGCCGCCGCGATGGCATCGTCCAGATCGCCCGTCGCCGAAACAAAAATCTCCCCATCGCTTCGCGGCAGGCCGCTATCCCGCATTTCGCTCGCCGGCCATTCATGCCAATCGAAAAATCCCATCGAATTCACGGCCGCACCGCGGAACAGCTCCCCCGCCTCAATCGTCCGGTCCCGCAGGTGCAGATGCCGCAGCCGCGCGAAATTTCCCATCGTCGCCGTCAGCACGCACGCCTCCATCGGCTTACTATCCCCCGCCGCAAATGTGCTCAGACAAACTTCATGCGGCCGGTCGCTGTGAAACGTGATCTTCACGACCACATGCGCCCCATTCAAAAACGGCTCGACGCACACATAAACGCTCAGCGTCGCCCCATCCGCCACCCCGCGCGATGGTATCGCCGTATCCACCGGCGGATGCTCCAGATCAACCGCATCCGCCGACCACATCTTCAGCCCCGCCTTCCCATCCAGATGACTTTTCTCCAGCTCCGACAAACAGCGCACCCCCTTCACCACCGGCTCCACCGCGATAAAATTCATCACCCGACCCGCCGGCTGCCCCAGATACGGCGTATAGATCCGAATCAGCCCCCGCGGCCCCGGCATCGGCGCCAGCCCAACCATCATCCCGCCCCGCACCCCCCACAGCGGCATCGCATCCGCCCCCCCGCTCGGCCGAATCCACACCTCCGAAGGCTCCGTCGTCGCTCCCGCCATCACCGACCCTCCGCCCACCCCCGCCAAAATCACCACCACGGTCATCGACCACAACACATGCAAGTGCATATTTACTGAATACATGAAAACTCGAAAAATGTCGCGAATTTACCCTTTGACAACTTAAATCTGTTAGGTATTATTTACCCTAACAGACACCAATCAAAGGCAACCAGTATGGTCACAGTCAGACAAATTCAAAAGTTATGGGACGCTCGAAAATATGAGCAGATTCTTCGGGATTTGATCAGCCCCCGCATCGAATCCGCCGCCTTGCCGGAGCTGCATCAGGCCCATGCCGCAGCGGCCGCCGCGCTGGCCCTCATCCGCCTTGATGAACTCCACCAGGCCCATACCGACCTCTGCCCCCGGCTCATCCAAAGCCTGATCGCCCTCCAGGAAACCGATGGCGGCTGGGGCGATGTCGCCATCACCGCGCTTTGCGTTCGCGCCCTCTCCCTGCAAAACGGCCGCGGATATGCCATCGAGCGCGGGCTGGTCTACCTCGCCGATCTCCAGCAGCCCGGTGGAATCTGGCCCAAAATCCCCATCCGCCGAATGCCCGCCGATGCGCTGGTATCCGCCTTCGTCCTGCTGCAACTGGCTGACAATGAACTGTTTCGCGAAAGGGTCGATGCCCAGGCCGCAATGACATGGTTCGAATCCCATCGCTGGACCCTCGACCCGGCCACGAAATCGCTTTGGGACCACGCTCGACTCCGCGTGCCGGCGTTCACCACAACCCCCGCCCCCGCGGAGTCGAGCTGGGCCTGAATGCCCGCACCCAAACGCCCCATACCCAAACGCCCACGGCGCCGCCGTGGGGCTTTTCCTAAACCACAAGCTTTCACCCTCCCTAATCCCCGAACCAATATCAATCCCCCGCCACATTCCCCAATCCACATTTTCCCATATCATTTCCAGCGTGCCGGAATTCGCTTTCGACTTCCCCCGAACGCTTGCCGCCATCGAGGCGGGACGAACACACGGCCTGCATACCGGGGCACAAATCTACGTGTCGCGATCCGGAGCGACCCTCACTAATGCCGCCATCGGTGAATCCCGGCCCGGCGTGCCGATAACGCCCAATTCCATCCTCATGTGGTTTTCCGCCGGAAAGCCCGTAACCGCCCTCGCCATCGCGCGCCTCTGGCAAGCCGGCCGGCTCCGGCTCGATGACCCGGTGGCCCAATTCATCCCCGAATTTGCCCAGCGCGGTAAAGAAAAGATCACCCTCCGCCATCTTCTCACCCACACCGCCGGCGTCCGCTGGGCGGAGTGGACCCAATCCTGGGAGGAAATGATCACGCGCATCTGCAAAGCGCCGATCGAGCCTCGCTGGATCCCCGGACAGACCGCCGGCTATCACGCCTTCACCTCGTGGTACCTCCTGGCGGAAATCATCCGCCGTCTGGATGAACGAAAGCGATCGTTCGATCAGATCATCGAGGAGGAAATCTTTTCGCCGCTACACATGGCCGACTGCTGCTTCGCGATGACCACCGAGCAATATCGAAACTATGGCCATCGCATCGCCCCCATTGCGCTGACGCACCAGTCCAAGGGCCATCCCGCATACTTTGACACCGAGGCAGGGTGCACGGTCAGTTCCCCCGGCGGCAGCGCGCGAGGCCCGGCCCGTGAGCTTGGTCGGTTCTATGAAATGCTCCTGACCAGTGGCAACCATTTCATCACCCCCCAAACCGCCGAAGCCATCACCGCACGCCACCGCGCCGGGATCTTCGACCTGACGTTCAAGCACATCATCGACTGGGGCCTGGGTTTCATCGTCAATTCCGCCCAGTACAACCAGCCCACCCTTCCCTATTCCTTCGGCCCGCACGCATCGCTCCGCACATTCGGCCACGGCGGCAACCAATCCTCCGTCGCTTTCGCCGATCCCGAATATGCCCTCGCCGTCGTCATCATCTTCAACGGAATGCCCGGCGAAGAAGCCCACCAGCGCCGCATGCGCGCTGCCCTGACCGCCCTGTACGAAGACCTGGATATCGCCCCCAAAACCTAACGCGGCAAATTTGGCCCGTCTTTCATGCCGTAATAAGTCCGTGCGAATCGTTTCATCTCATCATCGTCCCGCCAAACCACCGCGTCTTTCGGCATCCCCGCGAGCCAGTCCTGGTCGATCGATTTCGACACATCGCTCGTATCCACATCGAACACCGTTTTGTAATTCAGCCGTGACATCGGAATCTGATACAAAAACGCGCACGCATCACCGATCAGATCGAGCGATTGGCCGTCTTTCAGTTGCCGGGTATCAAAGAGGCGAAATCCCTCGAGATTTTCCCTGCCGATCAATGCGACCTTGTCATGGTCCATTTCCAGATACCGCTGCATTTTCTGCATCATGAGGTTGACCGAAAGACAGGACATCCCGATCGCCGACGCGGCGCACGCTATCAGCCAGCCGCGCTTTTCCAATTGCACAATCATCAGCGCAATAATAGGAATCACAATCACCATGAACCGGCTTTGCAGATGAGTGAACGCCGTCCACACGATGATCTGAAAAACCAGCAGAATGAAGAGCATCCGCATCGAGCGCTCGTGGAATCCAATCACACCCGCCGCAATCGCCAGCGGAAACAGCGCCCACCCGAATCGCACGTCCGCAAATACTTCGTTCCACAGCGACTCGGCATGCCCGGCGGCGTTCCGATATTTCGCATCCGGCCAATACGCCTCCCGCCATCGCTCCGCCTGAACGTTAGAGAAGTGATCCTGCCCCAGGACGCTCATAGCCTCAGGAAAAACCGGATTCCCCGTCCATCGCCAGTCGCGCAAAAGCCACGGCGAAATCGCGAGCGATGCCGCCAGCAGAAATACCGCACATCCCAGCCGACATTTCGGCCGTGTGATGAGCACGGCGATGGGAATGCCCACAAAAAAAAGCGGCGCGACCGACAATTTGCAGCCGGCCGCAAATCCCGCAAACAAACCCGCGAGCAGAAATTGTCGCCAGGAATCCGCTCGAAGCGCCCATCCGATCGCCAGCACCCCAAACAGCAATGTCCCCCCCTCGTTGTACGCAACCGGCGCCAGCAGCCCCGTCCACGGGACGGCCACCACCATCGCCGACGCCACGATGCCCCTGCGCCCACCGCCCGCCAGGGCGTACACCGCCCACGCGGTCGCCGCAATAAATCCCGCGTGCATCATTTGCGCCAGATACATTCCCGCCCACGGCCCCAGGAACCCGCCGTGCAATTCCATCGCCAGCAGATAATGCATCTCCACATTGAACGGAAAATAGGAAAAAACGTTGTGATGAAGCGCACCAATGCGCCCCATTTCGTACCATTCGCGCGGCACCTGCAGGTGATATTCAACCACGTCATAACCGTTCGGCTCATCCCCCCAGAGAATTCCCGGCGGAAAACACGCCGCCAGCGCCACCACCCCAGCAACCGCCGCCGGAGCGATCCACACCCACAGCCATCCCGCCGGTTTACCGAACCATTGCCCAGCATCCCATTTGCGCGCGATGGAAAGACCAGCCGATATCGCGATCAAATCCCCCGCCGCAATGATCCCAATCGCCCACGCCTGATTCATCCATCCGGCCAATCCCAGGCCGAGAATCACCAGGCTCATGATCCCCAAACCAAGCCCGATACAGGTGATCACTGCAATATGTTTAGCCGCCGCACTCGTGCGGCGCGTTATCCCCCTCCACGCCATCCACCCAACACCCCCCGCCGACCCAAGCCAGAGAATCGCACATCCCCCATCCTGCAAAATACGATATAGCGCCAGTCCCCACGACGGACCCGCGAGGCCGAAAAACAGGACGAGAAAAATCAGCACGCCCGCGACGATTGCAGCCGCGCGCGATTTCACAGCGGCGGTGACGTTCACACCGCACCGCCGGGTTTGGCGTCTTCACCTGCGGGTCGTTCGCCGTCCGGAGGCGCATCTTCGAGCTTGAACAATTTTTCCACCGCATGTAGATACGGCGTCATCCGCGTGTGCAGGTCGTGCGTGTCGCGCAGCACCTGGATCGGATCGTGCAGCAGCTTGTTCACGATTCGCCGGGTCAGCTCTTCAAGCTGCTGGCGATCGCCCTCGGAGACGCTGGAAAGTTTCGCGATGGAGCGGTTGAGTTCTTCCTGCGCGACCGCGTGCGAGCGCTGATAAAGCTGGTCGATCAGCGGCCCAATCATCCGCGCCCGGTGCCACGCCGCGAAATCGCGCACGTGGTCTTCGATGATCCGCCCCGCCTGCATGGCGGCGGCGGAGCGGCTGTCCAGCGTCGCCGACACCGCCTGCTGTAGATCGTCGAGATTGTACACATACACGTTTTCGATCTTCGCGACATCGGCAGCCACGTCGCGCGGCACGGCGATGTCGATCATGAACACCGGCTTGTATCTCCGCCGCCGCAGCGCCGCTTCCACCATCGCGCGGGCAATAATCGGCTGTGAAGAACCCGTGCCGGTGATGACGATGTCGGCGACGGCGAGATGATCGGCGAGCCGGTTGAAATCCACCGCGGTTCCGCCGCACTGGTGGGCGAGGGTTTCCGCCTTGGTCGAATCGCGGTTGCAGACCAGCAAATTGCGCGGCTTGAGTTCCGCCATGCGCGCCAGCACCACGGCCGACATTTTTCCCGCGCCAACGCTCAGAACGGTTTTATCGCTGAACACGTCGAAAATGCGCCGGGCGTAATCAACGGCGACGCTGGCGACGGAAACGCGCCCTTCGCTCAGCGTTGTTTCCGAACGCACCTGCTTCCCCACCGCGACGGCGCGCTGGAACAGCGGATGCAGCATCGGCCCGGCGGTGCCCGCCTCGGTGGCGGCGTCGTAGGCCTCGCGAACCTGCGCAAGAATCTGCGTCTCCCCCAGCACCATCGAATCCAGCGAAGCAGCCACCGAAAAAAGATGCGCGACCACTTCCCGCTCGCTTTTCTCGTACAGATGCGATTGAAACTCACCCAGGTCCAGCTTGCGATTCTCAGCGAAAAATTCGGCGATCTGCGGCGAGCGCGGGTGCCCGTGCATCTCCCGGGCCATGTACAACTCCACCCGGTTGCAGGTGGAAAGCAGAGCCGCCTCGCAATGCTCGAAGCGATTTTTCAGCGACAAAAGCGCGGCATTCAGTTCCTGGGGTGAAAACGCCAGCCGCTCGCGCACCTGCAGCGGCGCGGTCTTGTGATTCAAACCCACAACAAGCAGTCGCATCATCCGTTCACCGAATCCAAACGAGTCACCGCATCGGCGGCATGTAAAGCACCGTCATCAGCGTCGCGATCATCAGCACGAAACCCACGATGCTCAGCATCGCAGATTTGCGGCCCCGGATCGCCGGTGTGATCGGCGTGTGCAGCGCCACCGCGTACACCAGCCAGACCGAAAACGCCAGAATCACCTTGGGACTGGTCATCCAGTGCGCGCCCAGGCGGGTATTTCGCCCCTGCATGATCACCTTGGCCAGACCCGTCACGATGCCGACCGTCAGCAGCGCGAAACCAAAACTCACGGCAAGCTGGGTGAGATTCTCCAGCCGCTCGAGGCTTGCGCCTGGCAACGGCGAAATGGCCGACTTTCGCCGCAGACGCGCGCTGGCGATGAGATACATCGCGCCGACGGCGGCGGCGACCGCAAACGCCGCGGCGCCGGCGAAACTGCTGGCGCTGTGCGCCATGTCCCAGAGTCCCGACGGTTCATTCGACCGGGGATGGTGAATCGCAAACAAAGCCGAATAAATCAGCATCACGATGACCATCGGCATCAGGAACGAATCCAGTCCCGGAATCGGCCGGGCCCGCTGCACGTACATCGTGAATCCCGCCACCAGCAGCGCCAGCGTGGCGAGGGTTTGGAAATTATCTTCCAGCGGCATCCAGATCCCGCGGTCGACGGCCCGCCAGACCAGTGCCGCCAGCACCAGGCAGATGCCGAAATAATCGAGCGATTTAGCCAGCAGCCGCAGCGCGTTGCCGGGATGAAGGATTCGCACGATGGAAATACTCGCGCCGCCAAGAAACAGCGCCGCCCCCGCCAGCACCAACGCGATCTGCGACGAATTTGGCGCAGCAAATTCGTTCATGCCGTTTTCTCAGAAGCGATGTCCAGCGCGGGAAGATCGGGGAATTTGGATCGGAGCCATTGGATGAGCCGCGGCATTCCCCCATCGTCCAGCGCGTCCGCGGCTTCGGTGCTGGCCAGCGCGCGGAAAATCTCCCGCCGCCGTGTGATCGGCAATCCGCTGGCCTTGATTTTCGGGCGAAGCTGTTTGAGCGCATCGGCGAGTTTGACCCATTGATCGGTCACCACGCCCGCCAGAACATCGCGCAATCCCGCCGCCAGCGCTGGCGAACCCCCCGCGGTGACGGCGACGATGATCGATCCGCAGCGGAGAATCGCCGGTGAAACGAAATCGGCGGGATCATCCGAATCCTCGCCGTCGACGCGCTGCACGAAGATGCCGCGTTTGCGCGCCTCGGCAACGACGGCGTCGTTGACGGTCGTGGAATCGGTCGCGGCAAACACCAACTGGGCGCCGTCGAGATCGGCAGGCTCAAACCCGGCGATTTTTTTCTGCACATCGGCGGAGAACTCCCGCACGAATTTGGGCGCTACGGCGCGCACCGATTGCCCTCCCGCGGCAAGGATCGCCGCCGCCTTGCGCGCGGCGACTGCACCGCCGCCGATGATGACCACCGTGCGCTGCGAAACATCGAGAAACAGGGGATAAACGTGCGGCACAGCGCAATGATTCTACCTCGCAGGGCGAATCCTGTCGCCTCGAGCGGAGGGACGATCAGGCGGCGGCACGGGGGTTGTCGCGGCGCGCGGCACGCTCGGCAGCGCCGATTTCCTCGGCCACGAGATAGAGCGGGCGGTCCTGTGACTGACGATAAATCCGGCCCACATATTCCCCCAGAATCCCGATCCCCAGAAGCTGCACACCCCCGAGAAAAAATCCGCCGCATGCCACCAGCGCCCATCCGAAGGCGGAAAACCCCGCGGCGAGTTTCGCGATGCAAACACCCAGCGCGGCGAGCGTTCCAAGGAGCATGAACAAAATCCCCGCCGCCGAGGCGATCCGCAGCGGGAAAATCGAGAAGCCGAAAAACGCGTCCAGCGAAAGAAAGAACAGGCGGAGGATTCCGTAATGTGAAGTTCCCGAAACGCGCGCCGGACGATCGTACCGGACGGCGGCCGTGCGGAAACCGGTCCAGGCGATCAACCCGCGCACGAAGCGGTCCTGTTCGCGGCATCGGCGCAGGGATTCGACGACGCGGCGATCCATCAGCCGAAAATCACCGACGTCCAGCGGGATCGGCACCTCGGACAGAAAGTTCAGCGTGCGATAGAAAAGCCACGCCGCGCCGAGCTTGAGTCGCGATTCACCCGCCCGGCGGCGACGAACGGCGTAGACAACCTCGTTCCCCTCCTTCCACAGCCGGTGCATCTCGGCGAGCAGCTCCGGCGGATCCTGGAGATCGGCATCCATCAGAACCGTGATGTCCCCACGCGCGGCATCCAGACCGGCGGTGGTGGCGGCCTCGTGACCGAAGTTGCGTGAAAGACGCAGGCCGATGACTGTCGGATCGCGCGATGCCAGCTCGCGAATTGCCCGGTCGGAGCCGTCGACGCTGCCGTCGTCGACAAAAATAATCTCGCGCTCGCAGCCGATTGATTCAATCACGGCGACGAGACGGCGATGCAACTCGAGAAGATTGTCCTTCTCGTTAAGAAGTGGAACGACCACCGATAGTAACACGACTTGTCCCCTTTTTTTCTATATTTTATGCTGCCGACTGCCACAGTTGAGCGCTTTGCGAGTTAAAGGAATTAATGTCCGAAATTTGGGATTCGTCCGCGCGCGCCGCCCGGGCGATCGACAGCCCGGCGATGGCGGCCAGCAGCGGAACGCTGAGATTCACGTGCAGCACACTGGTCAGCCCCGGGTTGATCAGAAGCAGCAGGAACAACCCGACCCAAAGGCGAATCAGCCACGCATCTTTGCGGGGCATCGTCTGCGCGGGGCCGCGATCGATCATTTCCGCGGCAAGCAGCACGGCGGGAATCGACAGCAGCAGAAGATCGTAATCAAGGTAATACGGCATGATCAGCGGCGCGGCGGCAATCACCGCGGCGATCAGGCGATCGCGCGAACCGTTCTTGCGATTGCGCCAAACGCAGACGATCAGACCGATGACGATCGGAATCGAACAGAATATCGCGATATAACTCGCAAATGACGAGGCGGCCGCCGGGCTGACCATGCCAAGAACGCCATGCCAGAATCCATTGAACGTGGCGTGGCGCTGCCAGAGATAGGGATGAAACGCGAGCGTGTACTGAACATTGGGCGCCAGAGCGAGGCGGTATTTCGTGAGCGTTCCCGGGAGCGAGGCGGTGTTCAGCAGAATCAGCGATTCGATGCTGATGCACGCGCCGGCAAGAGCGTGCCAGCCCAGAGTGAACACCATCGGCAGAATGACGACGGCGGCAAGTTGCGGCTTGTAGAACAGCAGTCCCGCGGCGATCCCGGCCGACACGGCGCGCCGCTCGCGCCAGCAGACGACGGCCCAGCTCATCAGCAGTAGCGAAATGAAAGTATCCTGCGCATGCCCGATGGTCTGGATGAACGGAAGGGAGACCACCATCAGTGCCGGGACCAGGGCAACGTTGCGCCAATCGCGGAGGGGATCCTGATTGGGATCGAGATCGTACTCCTGCGGGATGATCCGGCACAGCAACGCGGCCGCGCCGGCGAAGCAGCAGATGTTCAGCGCCACCCAGGCGAACAGCGATTGCCCGTAATTGAGCGTCGCCAGCGGCGCGAAAATCCACGCGAAAAATGGCGGATTCAAAAACGGTCCGAAGACGCTCGCCGCAGAGAGATTCAGTCGCCTGGCGATATCGCGGTCGAAATCGATCGTATCCTGAAGATCGTAAAGCCGATCGGCATGGCCGGTATGAACGAGTGTTCCTGCCCGATAAAAGGCGATGTAATCCATTCCGAATCCATTGCCTCCGGCGGCGGTATGCTTCGAGGGCATCACGAAGCTGGAGATCAAAAGCGTGGCAATGAAGAGCGCGACCAGCGAGAAGCCTTTCCACAGCTTTGAGCGCATGGAACTTGACCGCCATTGAAGGAACATGATGTAAATATCGGTCTGTTAAACCGGGCGGTTTAAGAGGGCCGTTTAAGTCGCAGCCGGGTTTGGTCAGGTCGAACCGGATCGTCTATGCTTGGGGATTATGAGTGATGTGAAAATTGGGATTATCGGCGGGACCGGAGTCGGCGAGCAGTTATCCGGCGGCCAGGGGAAACGGCATGAAATTGAAACGCCGTTTGGATCGCCCAGCGACGCGGTACTTGAGTTCGATTGGGAAGGGCTGTCTGTGCTGATTCTGGGTCGTCACGGGCCGGGGCATCTTTTACCGCCGGCGCGAGTGCCGAGCCGGGCGAATATTTTTGCGCTCAAGACGCTTGGTTGCACGCACATCATCGCCACGGGGGCATGCGGAAGCCTGCGGCAGGAATTCAAGCCCGGCGATCTGGTGATTCCCGATCAGATCATCGACAAAACTTTCGGACGCCCGGGCTCGTTTTTTGAAAAAGCGGCGGTCCACGTGGAATTGGCGGAACCTTTCTGCGCGGTCATGCGTCGGATACTGATCGACCAGGCGGCAAACGGCGAGGCGATCACGGCACACGACCGGGGATGTTATGTCTGCATGGAGGGACCGGCGTTTTCAACGCGAGCCGAGAGCCTCATGCACCGGCTGTGGGGCGGAGACCTGATCGGTATGACCGCGATGCCCGAGGCGAAGCTGGCGCGCGAAGCGGAGATTCCATATGCGCTGATCGCGCTGGTCACGGATTATGATTCCTGGAAAGCGGCCGCTCCCACTGCGCCGGGCCAACCGCCCGCGGCGACGCCATCGCCGTCGGCACTCCTTGAGGAGATCAAGGCCAATCTGCAGTCTGCCTCGACCCGGGCAATCGAGCTGGTTCGGCGGTTTCTGCACGCCGCCGCGGCGGATGCCTCGCCCCTGCTGTCCTGCCCGGCGCGCGATGCGCTGAAACTTGCGATCTGGAGCGACAAATCGCGAATACCGCCCGGGGAAATCCAGCGGCTTTCACCGCTCTGGGGGAAATATTTCGGCTAAGATTAAGATATCGAAACAACGATGCTGGCCCGATTAAAGAGGTTGTGGATCGCAATCGCCGCGGTGGGGATGCTGGCGGCGGCAAGCGCGTCGCTGGCGCAGCGGTTTGTTCTCCAGCAGATGCAGCCGAATTTTCCGGTCATCACCAACCCAAATCCCGGCGCCGAGGATCTGAACACGGTCTACGTGCGCGATTCCGCCATCGCGATGGAACAGCTATCGCTGGCTCGCCGGCTGGAGCGGGCGCGCGAATGGGCCAAGGCCGCCGATGTGTACCAGGAAATTCTGGAGAAATATCCCGACCGTGTCGTCCCCGCCGCCGAAGACCCGCAGACGCATATCGTGCTGAGATACACCTCCGTGACGCAGACCGTGCGCGATTCGTTGTGCAAATGGCCGATCGAGGGGCTTTCGGTCTATCGCGGCCGATTTGAAACCCCGGCGGCGGCGCTGCTGCAATCGGCCGGCGATGATGGGCTGAACAAGCTGCACGAAGTGATGTGGCGATACTTTCCGACGGAATCCGCCAAGGCGGCCGGAATCCGGCTCATGGATATCTATTTCGAGCAGGGAGACTTCGCCGCCGCCGCGGAAATCGGCAAAGAACTGCTCGATGCCCATCCCGACCTCACGGCCGAGCGGCCGATGGTGCTCTATCGCACCGCCCTTGCGTCGAAACTGATCGGGCAAACCGACCAGGCCTCGGCGCGTCTCGATGAGCTTCGCCGACAATTTCCGCAGGCGACTGGTTCGATCCGCGGGCAGGATGTTCTGCTGGCCGATTCGCTGGCGAAGGAATTGGCGACGGCAGCCATCTCCGGCGGCCAGACGGGCGATTCGTGGGTCACCGTGGGCGGCGACAACACCCGAGGGAAAATCAGCGCCTCCATCGTCAAGCCCGGCGCGCGGCTCTACTGGACTCCGCTGATGAAATTCAACTGGGGGCAATCGCCGAGCCCCAATCGCCCGCAGCTCCAGGGCGCCGATGACGATCAGCGAAAAAAAGGCGCTGGCCTGGGGATCATGCCGGTTGTGGACAAGGGGGAATTATTTTTCCAGGACAACACGCGGATTTTCGCGATGGACCTCGATGGCGGCGTGCCGCTGCCGGCATGGCAGGACACCTGGCCGTCGGAAAACGGCGCATACAAGGCCCCGGGCGATTCACCCCCGCAGCCGCTGGGCAAGCAGTTATGCATCAGCGTGAACGATAAATATGTGACGGCGGTGATGGGGCTGTCTGATCCGCTGTCCTCCGCGCAGGGTCCGCCGAACCCGGAGTCGCGGCTGGTCTGCCTCGACCGCAAAACAGGCAAGGACCGCTGGACCTTCACGCCGCAGGATTTTCCCGATAACCAGGCGGCGCTGCACGAGCTGCACATGGGCGGCGCGCCCCTCATGGTGGGTGACAATGTCTACGTCATGGTGCACGGCACGCGCGGGCAGTTTGAGGATTGCTACGTCGCGTGTTTCAGCCTGGCGACCGGGCAATTCCGCTGGGCGACGTTTATCGCCAATTCCAGCACCGAGGGTACATTCGGGCAGATGGGTTACGACCCCACCTATTTCAGCGACGCGGTGTCGCACATCGCCTATGCCGGCGGCCGGCTGTTCATCGTGTCCAACATCGGCGCGATCGCATCCCTGGATGCGTACAGCGGCACCATCGCCTGGCTGAGCATTTATCGCACCGACAACCAGATCTCTGCCGCGCGATTTAACAATCCGATGATTCCCGGCGGCGCCGTGATCGTGCAGCCGAACAATCTTTTCAGCGCCGCGATGCCGTGGATTTACAATCCGGCCATCGTTCAGAACGGAAAGGTCTTCGCGCTTCCCAGCGACGGACGCAGTCTTTTTATCTACGACACGGACAGCGGCAATCTGATCAAGCAGATTCCCCTGGCCGATTCCAACCTGCTGGAAACGCGCGATTCCAGCGATTCCTACGTGCCCGATGTTCCCACAACCCTGCTGGCGGTGCGCGGCGACACGGTTTACCTCGCGGGCGCGCGGCAGGTCTGGCAGATTCCCTGGCAGGAGGTCGATGCCGATAAATCGCCCGATGCGATCGACGGATATTGGCGCTCGGCGGATTCTTCCGACCCCGCGTCGCAGGTGCATGGCCGCGCGTTCGTCACGGCCGATGCGGTTTATCTGCCGACGCAATCCTCGCTGAAGCGCATCGAGCTTGCCACCGGCGCTATCCAGAGTTCGTATCCGAAAAACGGCTGGGAAGAGGGGAAGGAAGGGCCGGGGAATATCATCGTCACGCAGGATCACGTGATCGTCGCGGGTGATGCGCAGGTGGCGGTTTACACGGATATCGCCCTGGCCCGGGCGAAGCTGGATCGCGATGTCACCGCCGCCCCGGCCGATGCCGAGGTGCGGCTGCATTACGCGGAAGTGATGTTCGCCGGCGCTCAGCCGGATATCGCCGAAACGCGATTGCACGAAGCGTTTGAACTGCTCGGCGGAGTTCAGTCTCCACGCCCGGGCCCCAGCCGCGACCGGGCGTTTGATGATGCCTTGAGCTTCGCGCGGCGCTCCGCGCAGAAGAATGAAAATCCCGCGCAGACGGATCGATTTTTCGATCTGGCACAGTCGGCCGCAAACTCCCCGGGCGAGCAGGTGAAATACCGCCTGGCACGGGCCGATTTCGACTGGACGCGGCCCACGCGCGATGCGGCGGCGGCGATTGCGCTTTACCAGGAAATTCTCGGCGATCCGGATTTCCGCCCCATCCCAATGCCCGATCCGGTCACCTCCAACGCCAGCACGGCGGGTGACATTGCCGATGCGGCGATCTCGAAAATCAAGCAGACACCCGACGGGCAGGTGGCGTATGAGAAATACGAAACGCTCGCCGCGCAAAAGCTCGCGGATGCCAAGGCCGCGGGCGATCCCAATCAGCTTCTGGAAGTGGCCCGCGCCTTTCCCGACGCCCGGATCACCGAGCAGGTGATGATGACCGCCGCCGATCTCTACGAAAATCGCGGCAACCAAAAAATGGCGACGCAGGTGCTTCGCCAGCTTTTGCGGCTGCGTCAAAGCCAGCCGCCGGTGGATGTGCTGGAAGCGCTGGCGCGAAATTATCTGCGGATGCCCGGGCATCTGGACGCCGCGATCGGCGGGATGCAGCGGGCGGCGGCGATGTCGCCGGACCAGTCGCTGAGCAAGTCGATGATGCTGCCAAACGGCGCAGTCCTGGAAAATGTCTCGCTGAACAGCGCGTGCGAATATCTGATGCGATACGAAGCGGAAGCCAGCCTGGAATCGCTTCCCGATCTGCGACTCCCGACCCACGAGCAGGCGCGGGCGTATCGCGCGCAGATGGGGCAATGGGCCAGCCCATTTCAATCGCCGGCGGCCAGCGCAAAAATTGACGGCGTCGATGCGATGATCGCCCCGCTGGAAGATTTCGCGCGGAACGATCGCGTCATCGCCTGGTCGAGCGCCAATGGGCTCGCGGTGTACGGCATCGACGGCGCCGCGCCGCTGTTCACCAGCGCGGGCATCTCGTCAGTGCCGTCGGGGGTCGCGTGGCTTGACGGCGGGCTGCTGGTCTGGACGGATGAAACGATGTTCCTTCTGGACGCCAACTCCGGCGCGCAAAAATGGGCGGTGGATTTTTCCAAGCTGCCCCGGATCACCGCCCCCGGCGACACCGACGACAACGGCCAGCAGGCGACTGGGCCAGATGCAATTCTTCAGGTGGTCCCCACCGCTGAAAGGATCATCGCCGCGACGGCCGCGGGGCGATTGCTGGCGATCGATCTGCGCCAGGGACACATCCTCTGGCAGATCCGCTCGGGCAATTCCAGCACCACGATGGTGGCCAGCGATGATTTCGCCGTCATCCGCTACGCCGACGGCCAGGCCGTCAATCTCGAAGCGTATAACGCTGCCACGGGTGACCCGGTTGGTAAAAAATCCTTCGGCATCGACACGGGAAATGTTCCGATCAATCTGGCGCTCGCGGCCGATGGAACGCTGGTCTACACTCTGCCGACGCAAATCTGTATTCAGGATCTTTTTCAGGCGAACCTCTCGCCGCAGGGAATGGAACCGCAGCACATGACCGATGTGCCGCAGAACCAGGTGCCGATTTTTCAGGGCAGCGGCCAACCCGAGCCGGATCAACTCCTGATCCACAGCGGCCGCATCTTCGCCGTCGCCAGCAGCGGAAAAGAAGTCCGCATCTATCCCCTGGAGGGCGGCGATCTGTGGGTCTACCACTCGCGCGGCGGCGCCACCACCAGCGGCGTATTCGCGACCGATTCCACCAGCCCCGCCGTCCATCTGAAAATCTCCGGCAACTACCTCTTCTGCTTCAGCCCCAGAAACCTGATCGCCTACCGCATCGATCCACCCACCGAGCGCTGGGAATCCTATTTCGATCCAACGAAGGCGACGAATTACCAGCAGGTGATTTTCGGCCGCGATTACCTGAGTCTCGTCGACCGCCCCAGCCAGCCGCTGTCAGAAAGCAACCGCGCCGGCAACAAGGTAACGCTCAGCTTCTTCAACCGCGCCGTAAAAGGCCTCGGCCCCGACAAGGAAGGCGGCCTTCTCGTCTTCACGGTTGATGTGCCGGTGCTGGAAAACAACATGGCCATCCAGGCCATCGACGGCGGCATCGCGATTTTCACGGGGCATTCGATCCAGCGGTTGATGGGTGCGCGCGATTCATTACCGAATTCGCCGCCGATTTGAAATGAATGCCGGATTCACCAAACGCTTCGCGTCACGCCAGGCATGCAAGCTGGCCTGACCGATCGTGTTTGGGAGATTGAGGAATTAGTGGCATTGCTGGATTGATCGAAATTCAGACCGATCTACTCTCGTGGCCGTTTACCCCGAATCAGTTAGCGTAACGCCATTTGGCTTCTGACCCGCCAAGAGTCAGGTGGAACCGAGTCGCCCGTGCCAAAGTATTCTCCAGCGAAACTCTCGCCGCCGTCGACAGGGTAAAAGCTCACATGGGGGCATCCTGGGTCTTCCACCCGGAGGAAAACCGAGAATGTACCGGACCCTTTTTGAATCGTCAGTGACTGTCCTGGGACAGCCTTTCGGTGTGGTTCGTTGGACTGCGTTGCCGTCAGGTATGCCGATAAGGTCGCCTGATCGTGGGATTCCAAGGTATACGCTCCGTCAATTTGGTAGGTGTTGCCGATCTGAACTGTTTCAGCGGTCCCATGTACAGCGGTTATTACAATTGCATCGCCGAGAGCGTTTCGGCCAAATACGTCCTGTACTCCTACAAACGACACAGAATAGGGCAATGCGATGGAGGATAATTTTTCATTGGCAGCGATACCGCCGGTTGTGGATGACGCACATCCTTCAAGCATCGCAAGCAGAGTAATCAGCGTTACATAGATTGGGGCACTGTTCCAAGTTCGCTGGTGTGGCAGTGTCGAACTCGCGAATTGGGTCTGATGCGAATAATTCCCGACGCTCGGTGGTTGCCCGGCAACGCTCGAATTCATAGCATGATCGTATCGAGAAAGCCGGTGATTGGAAATTAATTTTCAGACTGACCCACTACCCCATTTTCGTTTTTCTTGCTGATACCCGAAGCGCGGACTATAATCAGCCAACTCATCCTATGTCACGCACAATCCCCAAGCCCGCCCCACCCGAGCCTCCCCTGCGGGAGCGGGTGCAGGATGTCATCAATCTGATTCGCCCGGCCGTACAGGCCGATGGCGGGGATATCGAGCTGGTCAACGTCACCGGCGAGGGCGTCGTTCAGATTCGGTTTCACGGCGCCTGCCACGGCTGCCCCAGCAGCCACATGACGCTGCACTCGGGGATTGAGCGGAACCTTCGCGAGCGGATTCCGCAGGTGACGCAGGTTGTTCCCGTCCAATGACCGATGTCTCCCTCATGCAGGAGGCGATCGCCGAGGCAAGCAAAGCTTTGGCGCTTCAGGAAGTCCCCGTCGGCTGCGTGGTTCTGCACATTCCCACAAATGAGATCATCGGCCGAGGCCACAATCGCCGCGAGAACGATATCGATCCCACCGCGCACGCCGAGATCGTCGCGATGCGCCAGGCGGCCGCGGCGCTGGGAACCTGGCGCCTGCATGAATGCGCGATCGCCGTCACGCTCGAGCCCTGCCCCATGTGCGCCGGGGCGATCGTGGGCGCGCGAATGCGCCGCCTGATCTACGGCTGCGACGACCCCAAGGCCGGCGCGATCCGCACGCTATACAACATCTGCGATGATCCCCGGCTGAATCACGTGGTGGAAATTTCAGCGGGAATTCTGCCCGACGAATGCGCCGAACTGCTCCGCGATTTTTTCCGTACGCAACGGGCCGCCGGCAAGAAATAAATCTCCCGACGAATTGTTTAGCCGCCCCGCTTGCGGGGCGATTTCTTCACTCTGCTCCCTGCATTCCGAATTTTCCTCTGTATTGAATCCAGATTTCAAAATGGCCACACACCCCGAGATATCTATTTTCGCCTGCCCCATGCAAAATAATCCGCCAATGTCCCAGATCACCAAAAGCCCCCGCACCCTGACCATCCTCCTCGGCATAATCCTGGTCCTCTGGGCGATGACCGTCTACCTCCCCGCCCGGCATTTTCAATTCGTGAACTGGGATGATTACGACGAGGTCGTGCAAAACCCGCTTCTGCATCCGGCGTCGGCCGAGCATCTGGGGAACATCTGGTCAGAGCCCTATCTGCGCCTATACGCCCCGCTGTCTTACAGCGCCTGGTGGCTCATCATGCAACTGCCCGATGCGGCCGGCGATCCGGGGCTCTTCCACCTTTTGAATATATTTCTCCACCTGTCGTCAGTCGCGCTGGTGTTTTCGATCGTGAGGGTCTGCGTGAAATCGCCGATGGCGGCATTCGGCGGGGCCGCGATCTTCGCACTGCATCCCATGCAGGTGGAAAGCGTGGCATGGGTGTCGGAGATGAACAATCTCCTGGCGGCCGCGCTGTCACTGGCAGCAATCCGGATGTATCTGTCGTTTCGACTCGCAGGCAAAGGCCGATGGTGGAAGTACGCCATCGCATTGGCTCTTTATCTTCTGGCGCTCTTCGCCAAACCGACGGCCGTGGTCGCCCCGCTGATCGCGGTGATTCTGGACATGGGTTTTTTACGATCATCCGTGCGGCGGGTCCTTATCGCGATGGTTCCATGGTTTTGTCTGGCGGGAATATTCGCTTTGGTCGCGCATCAATCACAAACATCGCCGGGGACGCGGTGGCTGGATCGCCCCATCATCGCGGTGGATGCGCTGGCATTTTACTGGGGGAAAATTCTCTGGCCGCTGGATCTGACGATCGACTATGGCCGAACACCGGCGCGGGTGCTCAGCGGAAATCTCTGGCCGGGCAACCTCGCCATCGTGGCCACCCTGGTCGTGATTCTATGGCTGCTGTGGCGGACCCACCGCGGGATCGGGCTGGGGGCGATGGTGCTGCTGGCGGGAGTGCTGCCGGTGCTGGGTTTTGTCGGGTTCGGGTATCAGGAATATTCGACAGTGGCGGATCATTTTGTCTATCTGGGAATGCTTGGACCTTCGCTGGCCGGCGCGGCGATTCTGGCCTCTGTGCCAAGCCGCTGGGCGCTGCCGCTGGCCGCGGCGATGGGTGTGGGACTGGCCGTACTGTGCGCGAAACAGTTAAAGATGTGGCGAGACAACGGCACGCTCGTCGCCCGTGCGATGGAGATCGATCCGGGCAGTTCGATCGCCAACGACATCGTGGGCGTCGAGTTGAATCACGCCAGTCAGCCGCTTCTGGCGATCCCATATTTCTCGGCGGCGATCGCCCGCGATCCGCGGAATCCGGTTTTCCATTACAATCTGGCCGATGCGTATTACTGGTCGGGGCAATATGAAAAAGCGATCGGCGAATTCGAAACGGCCATCCCGCTCTTTCACCCCCCCTCGGCCAAGGCGATGAACAATCTGGGCCTCTCCTACGCCAAAGCTGGGCGGACGGACGACGCAATCGCGGAATTCCGCGGCATCCTGGCGATGGACCCGCACAACGCCGACGCCCGCTATAATCTGCAGATTCTCACCGGCGGCGTGCCGGGGAATTAAGTTGCCCTTACACTGAAATCTTTGGACGGAGGTTATTCGTGGCCCAGGCGGTTTTGGCGGTCGTCAGCGTGCTTGGCAAGGACCAGAAAGGCGTCGTCGCCCAGTTCGCGACCTACCTGGCTGAGCGCGGCATCAACATCGAGGACATCGAGCAGCGCGTCGTCCGCGGGTTTTTCCTGATGGACATGCTCGTCGATCTGAAGGACCTTGCAATCGATCTCTCGGAATTGATCACGGGCCTGCTCGACCTCGGCCGCAAGATGGATATGGAAGTGCGCGTGCACCTGCACGGCGAGCGCCGGGCGAAGAAAGTCGCAATTCTCGTCAGCAGAGAGCCCCACTGCCTGCAGCGATTGATCGACGATTTCTCGGCGAAAAAACTGAGCGGCGTAGTGGGCGGGGTACTGGCGAATCATCCCGATCTGCAATCTATCGCGACCGAGGCCGGCTATTCATTCTCGCATCATCCCTCGGACGATCCGGAGAAACATTTCGACTGGCTGCTGCAAAATCTGCAGCAAATGGCGCCGGACCTGATCGTCCTGGCCAGGTACATGCGGATTTTACCGACGCGGATCGTCACGGCGTTTCGCCATCGCATCATCAACATTCATCCGTCGCTGCTCCCCTATTTTCCCGGGGCCGCGCCGTACAAGCAGGCATACGAGAGCGGCGTGCGGGTGCATGGATGCACAGCCCATTTCGTAACCGAGCAGCTCGATGAGGGGCCGGTGATTCTGCAGGATGTGTTTCACATCAATGTCGGATCGGATTCGCTGGAGGATGTTAAGCTGAAAGGATTGAACCTCGAGGCCGATGTGCTGAGCCGGGCCGTGCGGCTTTTCCTGGACGAGGAGCTGGTGGTGGTGGACGGCAAGGTGATTTTCAAACCGGGAATCAGCCGATTCCTGCAATCCAGCGCGGCGAAAAAGTGATTTTCATCGCCGACACATTTCGCGATCGGTTTGCAAAGATCGGCTTTAACGGTGAGATGATCTTCACCGATCCGGCGATCAAACCGTGGCGAAATCTGGCGGATCGGCAAAACTGTACGTGGGAAATCGCTGCACAGGATCGCCCGATTCGATTGCACGTCAAGCGATTTCCGCGGATGAGCGGCACATCGCCGGCGCAGCTCGAGGCCGAGGGATATCGCCTGCTGCGCGAGCGGGGAATTCCCACCGCGAGCGTAGCGGCTTGGGGAGACCTGGAAGATGGACGGAGTTTCATCGTCACCGAGGATTTGAGCGGCTTTTCTCCCGCCGACAAACGGGTGCAGGAAGGGTTGCCGTTCGATCGCCTGCTGGCCCCCACGGCGGAACTGACGGCGCGATTGCATCGCGCGGAGTTGCACCACCGCGATCTATACCTGTGCCATTTCATGATACGAGCGGACGCACCCGCGACGATGGAGATTCGCCTGATCGACGCGGCAAGGGTCCGGCCGCTTCCCGGCGTGCTCACGCGCCGGCGGTGGATCGTCAAGGATCTGTCGCAGTTCTGGTTTAGCACGCTGGCCCTGAATATCTCCGATGCGCAGCGGCAGCAGTGGCTAAGGCATTATTGCGGGGAGGCAAAAATCGGTGATTGGCAATCCCTGATGAAATCCATCCAGCGCAAAAGCGCCTCGATCGCCAGCCACGACGCCAGGCTGCGGCGGAGAGAGCCGTTCCGAAATATCTCGATCCCGAAACCCAATGAGCCCCCCCGCAATTCTCGAAATATTTAGCGGCGCGTGCGCAGCACCGCGTTTTCCCCGTCGATCAAAGATGCTTGATAATATTCACCGCATCCCCGCGCGATTTGACGATCGTGAACAAACGTTCGAGGCAGCAGGTGCGGAAGATTCGCGTGAGCGCCGGCGACATGCCGCACAGCACCAGCTTCCCCCCCGAGTGCCTGATCTTCTCCCGCAGGTTGACGAACAAACCCAGCATCGAGCTGCCGAGATATTCCGTATGGGAGAGATCGACGACCCACCGCCCCCCGGCGCCGGCTTCGACCTGTTTCAGCACGGAATCGATCAGGCTATCGACCTCGATGCTGTCGAGCATCGGCGGCAAATTAAACTGAAGGATCTGGCAGGAATCCTGGGCGGTGATCTCGAATCGCTCGGTACTCATGGAGCTTGCAAAAAGACTATCGACTATCTTACCCTCAGAGAATCAGCGTCAAAGATAATTCCCAGCGGCTGAATTTCCACCGCTTTGCGATTTGAATCCTTAACGACCTGGCCCGCCTGCCAGGCCGGGATGCCGATGGCCTGCGCCACGGCGAGACAGGCCGAAACATCCTTGGGCGCGACATACGCCGCGAAGCCGGCGCCCATATTGAATGTTGCGTATGCCTCGGCGAGTTCGACCGGGCCGGATTCCTGGATAAACCGCAGCACCGGCGGCACGGGCGGGACCGAGGTCATCCTGTACACGAACGGCTCGGTCAGCCGCATCAATTTTCGCCACCCGTGGCCGGTAATATGGGAGGCATATTTCAGGCGGATCGACTGCCGCTGGCATTCGGCAATGAACGGGACATAGATGGCCGAGGCATCCAGCAGCGCCTCGCCGTAGGTTCGACCGCCGGGGATTGGCGTCAGATAACCCTGCTTCAACCGCGACGCCAGCTCGCGGCAAAGCGTCAGGCCATTGGTCTGAACCCCGGTGCTGGCCAAAAGAATAATCGCATCCCCATCGGACAGATCGCCAATGATCCGATTGGATTTCGGGCGAATGCGGCCGATGGCCGAGCCGGCCAGCACGATGCTGCCCGGATCGACGATCCCCTTCAGCGCCGGCGTCTCCCCCCCGCCCCAGACCGCGCCGGCAATGCGGCACCCCTCGGCAAATCCCCGGGCAAGATCATGAGCACGGGTGCTGGTCGCAAACCAGGACGCATCCCCCACCGCCGCATGCATGGCGACGGAAATGGGCAGAGCGCCGGTCGTGGCCAGATCGTTCACAATCGTCGCCACAGTATCGATCCCGATGTTGGCGTAATAGCTTCTGCCGGTTTGCTCGAGCATCGCATCGGCGATCAGATTCTTGGTGCCCAGCCCCTCTTCAACATGGGCGAGGAATTCATCGGGCGTTTCGATGAGATAGGCGCTTTCGCCCCGGATGGCGGCGGGCTCGCTGAGGCCATGTTGCTTCAAAGCGGACACGGTCGTGGCGGCGGCGCGCTGGCAGGCGCGTTTGAAATCGTCAAGTGGGCCGTAATCGACGCCGCTGTTTTGGTAGGTGAGGGGCATGATTGTAAGATAAACAGGCTATTCTATGGATTTTTTCAACTACCGAAATAACGAGCTGTATTGCGAGGATGTCCCCGCTGAGAAAATCGCCCGCGAGGTGGGCACGCCCGCGTATGTCTATTCTACGGCAACGCTGCTGCGGCATTATCATCAGATTGCCGATGCGTTCGCCCCACTTAAGGCGATGGTCTGCTATTCCATCAAAAGCTGCGGGAATATTCATATCCTGCGCCTCCTGCGCGAGCAGGGATGCGGCTTTGACGTCACCAGCGGCGGCGAGCTGTTTCGGGCGCTCAAGGCGGGTGGCGATCCGAAGAAAATTATTTACGCCGGCGTTGGAAAAACCGACCGGGAAATCGCCGATGGCATCAACGCCGGCATCGCGGCGTTCAACCTGGAATCAGAGGCGGAGATCGAGAACATCGATCGCGTCGCGCAGTCAATCGGCAAAACCGCCATCGGCGCGATCCGCATCAACCCCGACGTGGACGCGAAGTCCCACGACAAGACCACCACCGGCCGAAAGGGAGATAAATTCGGTGTCGATATCGAGCGCGCCGAGCGCGTGTTCGAGCAATATCGGAACTTGAAGAATCTCCGCATCGGTGGCGTGCATATTCACATCGGCTCGCCGGTGTATGCGATCCAGCCGTATGTCGATTCGGTGCTGAAGATGACCGCGCTGATCGACCGCCTCACGGAGCGCGGGCACAAGATCGAATGGTTCGATCTCGGCGGCGGGTTCGCGGTCAACTATGAGAATCCGGACCAGGCGCTGCCGGTAACCGAGCACGCCAAGGCGATCATTCCGCTGCTGAAAGACAAAAGTTACCGGATCGCGCTGGAGCCGGGGCGTTATATCGCGGGCAACTCGGCGATTCTTCTGACGACCGTTTTGTACCGCAAGCAAAGCGGCGAGAAGAAATACGTGATCGTCGATGCGGGGATGAATGATCTCATCCGCCCGACGTTGTACGAGAGTTATCACCACATCTGGCCGGTGAAGCCCGGCGCGGAAAATGTTCCCCCGCAGCGAAGCCGGTCGTTTGTGCCGAAAGAGGGTGAGACCGTGGACGTCGTGGGCCCGATCTGCGAGAGCGGGGATTATCTGGCTCGCAATCGGCCGTTGCCGCAGACCCGCCGAGGGGATTTGCTGGCGGTGTTCACAGCCGGAGCCTACGGGTTTTCGATGAGCAGCAATTACAACAATCGCCCGCGAGCTCCGGAGGTGCTCGTGGATGGAGACCGCTACCGGATCATCCGGCGGCGCGAAACGCTCGACGATTTGATTTCGGCGGAGCTGGTGTAGGAGAGGGGACCGATGTCGCCGGGTGAGATTCTACGACTGATTCGCGCGGCTTCGGAACATCAGCGCGCGGGCCGGCTCGACGAATCGGCCGCCAATTGCCGCCGGGTGCTGGCGCAAGCCCCGAATAATTCCGATGCGCTGTGGATTCTGGGCACGATCGCCCGCCAGCGGGGACGGCTCGATGAAGCGGGCGAGATGCTGCGCCGGTGGGTGACGCTGAACCCCGACAAGGCCGAGCCGCACGGAATGCTCGGGGATATTTACCGCGCGCAGGGAAAATTCGATCTCGCGATTGAGCAATACAGCGATGTCATTCGCCTCAAGCCCAATCTGTCGGCGGGATATCTGAATCTCGGGCGGGCGCTTCACGCACAGGGAAAATTGCCCGAGGCGATTGCGGCATATCAGAAGTCGATTCAGCTCAAGCCGGATTGGGCCGAAGCGCACGAAGCGCACGGCAATGCGCTGCTGGAAACGGGCCACGTAGACGACGCGATTGCCGCCTTCACCAACGCGCTGCGGATCAAACCCGGCCTGGCCACGGCCGAGTGGGGCCTCGGGAAAATTTATGTATCCCAGGGCCGCGACGCCGATGCCCTCGCGTGCTACCAGCGGGCTGCGCAAGCAAATCCCGCCAACGCCAACGCGCACTTTTTCCTCGGATGCCGATTGATCAAGGCAGATCGCCCGGACGAAGCGGCCGGCGAATTTCGCGAGGCGATCAGGCTCAAGCCCGATTCGCCCGACTGGAAATACCAGCTCGCGGCGATCACGGGCGATCGCTCGATCAAAACCGCGCCGGCCCAGTATGTCCGCAATCTTTTCGACCTGTATGCCCCCAGGTTCGACCAGCATCTGGTCGAAAAGCTGAACTATCGCACACCGGCGCTGTTGCTGGAGCAGGTTCTGCAGGCAACGGAGAAACGGGAGTTTGACATTCTCGATCTCGGCTGCGGAACGGGGCTGTGCGGCGTTCAATTTCGGCCTTACGCCCGGCGGCTTGTTGGCGTCGACCTATCACCGGAAATGATCAAGCGGGCCGAGTCGCGCAAAATTTACGACCAGCTCGGCGCCGGCGATCTGATGACATCGCTGAATGCCGCGGTGGAGCAATACGACCTGATTCTCGCGGGCGATGTGCTGGTATATGTGGGCGATCTGACGGAATTCATGCCGGCGGCGGCGAAATCGCTGCGCGGCGGTGGGTTGCTGGCCTGCTCGATCGAGGATTACGCCGGCGAGGGGTTCATCCTCCATCAGGCCGAGCGGTTTGCGCATTCGATTGAATATTTCCGCCGCCTGGCGACGGTGAGCGGATTGAATGAAGTGTCAGCCAGCAAAGTCGTCCTGCGCCAAAATAAGCAGGTGGATGTATTCGGGTGGACCATCGTGGCGGCGAAAGCGTAAGTTCACATCGACTCCGCCAGGCGCGATGCGCTGCGGAACGCCAGAGCCATGATCGTCAGCACCGGGTTGAATCCGCCATTGGTGACGTGCACCGAGGCGTCCATAACGAAGAGATTTTCATGCCCATGCACGCGGCCCCACGGATCGGTGACGCTGCTGCGCGGGTCGGTTCCCATGCGGCAGGTGCCGGCCTGATGCTGTCCGGCGCTGAGCGTCAAACGCGGGGGATAGCTCCAGATATTTTTAGCGCCCGAGGCGAAGAGCCACTGCTCCGCCTTGCGTCGAAGAAAATCAGCGGTGCGAATGCTTTCGGGATGAGTCGTGCCGGAGACGCGGGCCACGGGGATTTGCCAGCGATCGCGCACGTTCGGATCGATCGTGACGCGGGCATCGGGGCTGGGAATATCGTGGATCGGTCCCGGAACATGGAGGGTGCGGCGATAATTGTCGCGGATATATTGCTTGGCCGACAACCCCCACCGCCGCTGGCCCGGCGGCATCGCCCACTTGACGAAAATAATCGGCAGCTTGATGAAGTCGTTGGCCAGCAGCCCCCCGCCGACGATTCCCGGATTGTGATGATTGAATTGAGTCGTGGCGATCACCACGCCCGGCCCGACGCCGTCATACACCGGATCGGCCATCACGCCCAGCGCGCCGGTGTAAACGTGACCCTGCAGATTGCGCCCGACCTGATCGAAGTCGTTGCCCAGGCCATGCGGATTCCGATCGCTGGCGGAATTGAGCAGCAGGCGAGCCGATTCGATCGCCCCGGCCGAGCAGACCACCGCGCGCGCGGCGCAGGTGTGAAGCTGATCGCCGATGAAAAATGAGACGGATGTGGCGCGGCCGTGGGAATCGGTGTGGATTTTCTGCGCCATCGCGCCGGTGACAATTGTGCAGCGTCCGGTGGCGAGCGCGCGGGGGATCATGGTGTTTTGCGTGCCGTTTTTCCCATCGGTCGGGCAGGCGAAGCCAACGCACATCCCGCATTTCCCGCAGGCAGGCCGGCCGTTATAGGGAATGGTGTTGATCAGCATCGGAGCGGGGAAAGTATTGAGGCCCAGCTTTGCAGCGCCGCGCTCCAGAACCACGCGCTGCGGGCTGGAGGCCACCGGCGGCAACGGATACGGTTTTTTTCGCGGGCCGGAAAATCGGTCGGCGCCGGATTCACCCGCGACGCCGATTTCCCATTCCGCTCTTTCGTAGAACGGTTCCAGATCGTCATATGAGATGGGCCAGTCGGCCAGCGAGCTTCCTTCGGGCACGCCGTAGATGCTGGCCATGCGGAAATCCTGCGGCATGAATCGCCAGGCCATCCCGCCGTAGACGCGCGTCCCGCCGCCGACGCACGCGGCGTTGTTCTGATATCCCACTTCATGCGGACGCACCAGCAGCGAGCGACCATCCGACAGCACGGCAACGCGGGGATTGTCCGCGAGATCGGGCCCGGCGTTGACGCCGTACGCGGAGAGGCGCTGGTTGCGAAGGTGATCGCGCCCGGTGGTCGCGGTGGGATCGTTTTTGCCGCCCCGTTCCAGCAGGAGAACGCTTTTCCCCGCCTCCGCCAGCACGGCGGCGACGATCCCGCCCGCCGCGCCGGCGCCGATGACGATGACATCGCAATCGCTGGGCGGCCGATCGTTCACCATGTTCCGCCTTCGGCGCGAAAGCCGATCATCTTCCAGGAAACCCCGTCGCGATTGCCTCCGTTTTGCGGATCGGCGTAATAGCTCTCCAGCACGTGCTCCACCAGCATCGGAAAAAATGCGAGCGGCGAGACGATCCAATCGGTCTGCACGCGATCGGCTTCGATATTGGCGAGCAGCCCATCCTTCTGATGAGCCGGCAGGGATGCAAACGGTCGGCCATACGCGGCCTGCGATTCGGCCTCGATGCCCGCGAGGCCGTGAACGTACGTGAGCTGCTCGCCGCGAAGATCGGTGTTGAGCAGTCGGAGAATGAATTCGACCGCGCCGGCATCGGCAGCGCCGGGATAATCATCCGCCGGGATAATGCGATCGGCGGCGGCGCGAAGCGTGGAGAGATGAAGATCGGAAAGAGCGAAGGTAACCGGATCCATGGCGGGATTATATTGTGCGCTTCGATGAAGGGGTGAGAGAGAGATAAAGAAATACCAGGGCTATGACCAGAATCCCCCAGGCGATGTCGGGCTGGAGCGGGTCGATGTAACGCTTGATCGTGTGCCCCAAATCCGGCGAGAAAATCCGCGGCAGCAGGCTCGAGAGATTCTGCCCGAACTGGTCAAGATCCGGATCTGACTTTTCAAGCAGTATTTTCATGGGCATGGCGGCGCTGAAAAGAGTGAGCGCGAAACCCAGCATCGCCATGCCGACGCTTTCACCGATGCAGCATGCCGCGGCAGCGCCGGCCCAGAGAAGATAACGCTCCTGCATCTGCACGGAGAAGAGAAACACCACGATCCACGGCGTGACAAACGCGACCAGTGCCCGGCGATCGTTGCGGCGTGTTTGCAGGCCGATGCCGATTCCGCTGAGCACCAGGAAGAAGCCGGAGATCGTGGTGAACATCGCCTTCTGGGTGATGTCGTAAGTGGTTCCGTGGAAGGGAATGCTGAACGCGATCTCATCGACATTGCGCGGCCAGCCGAATCGAAGGTCGAAGACCGCGGGAATATTGCTGGTTGGCCCGGTAAAAAGATACGGCCAGTGGATGCTGCCGTAATGAACTCCGCAGTCCCACCACCCGGTGCCGCCGTGAAACAGCCAGATGCAGGCGAAGAGCGCGCCGCCGGCGATGGCGGCGAGCATGTACAGCCGGGCGCGAAACCCCAGCAGCAGCGAGCCGGCCGCGACTGCAACGCCGGCAAACAGGCCGATATACCACTCCGAGCGATTTCGCGGCAAAAGCCAAGGCCAAAGCACCGATGCGATGATGAGCAGTGCGCCGGAGGCGATCCACGTCCAGCGGGAATGCAACATCATCTTCCAGCGCGGTGCCGGCGATGAAAGCGGCGGCGGCGCGAGCGTCCGCAAAATCCACGGCACGGCCGCGCTGACGAGTAGAATCTCAAATATCCAGACGGCCGCGGGAAGATCGAAGATGCGATGCATCGCAAACAGCGTCGGCGGATAATCACTGACGGCCACGCCAATCTGCTGCGCCCGGGCGGCCGCGAGCTGATCGGGCGCGATGTAGGTGATCAACCATCCCGAGGCGATCAGCGCATAGCAGAAGACCGCGCCGCATAGCCATCGAAGTGCCGCGCCGATGCGCCCCTGAACGAGCGGCCAGATAATAAAGATGGGCGCGACCGACAGCATCTGCCCCTTGAGGTTCGCTCCGACGAGGATCACGACGCCGGCGGCGAACCACCAGTCGAGGCTCGCCAGCAGGCAACCCAGCAGATAAAAGGGAACGATCCACGTATCCCACTGCGGCCACGCGTGCGCGTTGAGGATGATGTCGGGACTAAACCACAGGAACATCGCGGCAAGCAATCCCTGCCAGATGCCGTGGAAATGCCCCTGTTTTTCACCGGCGCTGCCGCGAACGACCCAGTATCGCGTGAGCAGAAATCCCGCGACGGCGGCCAGGCCTTCCAGCGCGGTGTTGAAGTGCAGCACCGGTTCGGTGAACCAGTAGGGCCGCTGCCACGCTTCGGTCAGTGGCAGGTCGGGATCGAGATGCTGATGCGATCGCACCCACGCCCCCCACTCCCGCATGACCCCAAGCCGCAGCGGATTGTAATCGAGCCACGGCGTCCAGTTGGAATCCTGCCATTCGGGAACCTCCGGAGCCATCTTGTCATATTGGTTGAAATATCCTTCAGGCCCGGTGGCTTCCAGGCCCCAGAAGAGGCCGTGATACATATCGCCGATGAAGCGAAGCGGATCGCACACCTGGTAGGTGTAATATCGAATGCGCAGACCCGCGATGATGGAACCCCACACGACGGCGGCGATGAGAACCCATCCGCCGAATCGCGCGGCATAGATTCCCCACGGCCGGCGCGATTTTTTCGCGGGCGCTTCAAGTGCGGGCTGAGTCATTACGCCATCCATTCGGATGGAAGTATAGCCGGTTAATTGGCGGCCGCCGACTGGCGGGTCGTGGCATTGGGATTAAACGTGATGGTGCACTGATCGCGAAACTGCTTGCCGTTTATATTTCCCACAGCCTGAAACTGGTTATCCCCGACGTTCAGGTGCACGTCATCCCACACAAATCGATGAATATCGTCGCCGGTTTGGGTGCCGAAGCTGTGGCCGTTGACGATCAACTCGACGCGGTCGCAGTTGGAATAAATTTTTACGGGCGACGTGCCAAAATTGCGCGGGGTAAACCGCCGATAGGTGATGTAAACAAAAGGATCATCCGACCAGTTCGCCTTGTAAAAGTAAAAAACGTCCTTTTTCGTGCGGCGGTCGTAGGTGATCATCCCCTTGTCGTTCCGACCGGCATGGTCGCCCTCATCGCGGCTATCCACGGCGAAATCGAACATGCACCAGAGAAATGATCCCCACAGCCACGGCCGCTGCTTGATCGTGCGCCAGGCCGATTCGTGGATCAACGTCTGCCATTCCTCGGGATGCCAGTGCTTGTCATTTTTTTTCGGCATCTTCGGATCGGGATCGTGCTGGAAGACGCTGGCGCCCGCGCCGTATTCGCTCAGGGCAATCGCATAATCCGGCCGCTTGGCGTGCATCTCATCCAGTGATTTCCCAAGATCGCCTGGCTTGCCGTAATACCAGCCGAAATACAAGTTGTGGCCCAGGATGTCGGTGATCTGGTTGATGGGGTTCAACGGATCGCGCACGCTGCTGGCCGCGGTGGTGAGCCGCGTGGCGTCGAGCTGGTGCGCTAGTGCATTCAGTTTTCCCACGAGCAGTGCCTGATGCGCAACCGACTTTTTGTCCCCCGAAAGCTCGTTGTACAGCGACCAGAAGCAGATCGATGGATGATTATAATTCTGCTTGATCAGCTCGCGAACCTGCTGGAGCGCGGTGTCATCAAACGCCTGGGACGCGGTGACGAAATTCACCATGCTCGCTTCGGCCCAGACGATCAGCCCGCCGCGATCGCACAAATCGTAAAACTCCTGCGGGTGCTGATAGTGAGCGAGCCGAATCACCGTGCAGCCCATCTCCATGACCAGATCGAAATCCTGATTCAGGTCGTTGCTGCGGGTCGCCCACCCCTCATCGATTCGGTCCTGGTGGCGATTGACGCCATGCAGCGAATAGGGACTTCCGTTGAGATAAAATCCGCTCGCCGGATCGACGCGGAAAAATCGCAAACCCAGCGGCTGATCAAGCTGATCGACTTTCGCCTGACCATCGTTCACCGTAACGCGCAGGGTATAGAGATACGGATCGAGCCGGCCATTCCACAGGTGCGGATCGGCAATCGTCAAATCCTGCGCGGCATCGGCGAAGCCGGCTGCGGGAACTGCCTGATCGCCCTGCGCGGCCAGCACCAATTTCCCGGATGAATCAAGCACCTGATAGACAACTGTCGCGTTTTTGCCGGTTGGATTGGCATTACGCAGGCGAACAATCACGTGAACCTGCGCCCGCTCGCGGGTGACCGAATTCTGCTCGGCATAAACCCCGGGCCCGCCATCGTCGATCGGCGAAATCGATAGCGGATCAAGCATCAGCAGCGATACCGAGCGATACAACCCGCCGAAAATCGTGAAATCGCCCGACAGCGGCGGGATATCGGCATCGTGCGCATTGGTCACGCGCACGGCGACCACATTGTCGCCCGAAACATTCAGCAGATCGGTGATATCAAACACGAACCCCGCGAACGCCCCCTTGTGCTCCCCCGCCGGCTTGCCGTTGACGAATACTTTCGCAGCCATCGATGCAGCGCCAAAGCGGAGATACACCCGGCGGCCGGCCAGGTCGGAAACTCGATCACTCAGATTCAAATGCAGTCGATACCACGCCGGCCCGCGGTAATAATTGTTTCCGCCATCTTCGCCATCGAGATTGTTCCAGGTATGCGGCAGGCTGATCTGCTGCCAGGCGGAATCATCAAGCTGAGGATTTTCGCCACTGGGAACATCGCGCCGCACGAATCGCCAGCCGGTATCAAGATCGATTACGCGCCGCGGCGAACTGCTTTGAGACGGCCCCGCCGCACACGCTGTCAGCATCATGCACCACAGCAACGCGACTTGCGAAACTCTGAAATTCAACGATGTCGATGCGGACGATCCAGCTTCCACGGTGATGTCCATGAATCCCTCAAAAGAGCCAGCGCCTGCGACATGGTTACAGTAAATGAAACCGGCGCCAAATCAATCGAGCATGGACGGCGACCGCGGATAGTCGCGAATTCATAGCGATTCGTGCGTAATCGGCGAGGGATTCGGCCGGATGAAGCCAATCATCATCAGTATCCACGCGATAATCAGGACAAGTCCGCTGACGACGTGAGCCAGCAATACGATCAGTTCCTGCCACGGCGCCCCTCCCGTTGCACCGGCCTGGCCTGCGGCGATCGGTAGAATTTTGGTCGTCCCCCACCACGAATTGGCGACCTCCGACAGAGCCATCACCCAGACCAGCCACACCGCCAGCAGCATCACCAGGATCGACTTTGTTCCCACCCGATGCGGCAGCGTCAGCAGAGCAATCGCCACGACAATGAAAAGCACCCCGCTTCCCTCAAACTGAATATGAGCCGTCAAGGCCAGCCGCGGAAACGGCGTGTGCGGCACGACCAGTCCCCACAAGAGTCCAACCAGAATGAAGGTCATGCCGTGAATAAGAATCTGCTTGCTTCCCTTGGCGGTAGTCATGGAAACTATTTTATCCACGAACCGCGAGCGGACTCAACAATCCTGTCAGATTGAATGTCACCTTTGGTCTTTCCTCATAATCAGTGATGTCCCCACCCTGTTTCCACTCTGTTTCTCCATCTCCATTCCCAATTTATTGACGTCGCAGCGGGCGCCGAGGGAAAATGGTATGTAGAAAAAGGTATGTATATGAGATGTAATACCGATCACAGTTGATTCGCGCGCAAGGCCGTATCGGCGCAGACTGACTTGATCAACTCCGGCACCAGGCACGTTGCACGCCAGGCTGCGGTGGCCGCCTGCTGCAGATCCTCCCATGTCTTGTA
>Ga0302324_100002477_pt1 | contig 42607 bp, 46 predicted proteins | sample Palsa_T0_1_FD_201949 | JGI IMG/M metagenome (GOLD analysis project Ga0302324, IMG submission 201949) | Peat permafrost microbial communities from Stordalen Mire near Abisko, Sweden - Palsa_T0_1 | ecosystem: Environmental > Terrestrial > Soil > Palsa > Peat permafrost | place: Sweden: Abisko...
CCCGACCGGGTTCACCAACTTCCTCGAGATGCTGTCGGTGTTGATCATTCCCGGCGCGCTGGTCTTTATGTACGGCAAGATGGCGGGCAATCGCCGTCAGGGTTACGCGATCTACACCACGATGATTATCATGTTCCTCGGCGCGGTCATCGTTGCCTACATCGCCGAGGCGCATGGCTCCCCGGCTCAGCATGCGGCCGGTCTGCACACCGGCGTGATCTCCGGATCGACCGGCGGGAACATGGAGGGCAAGGAGCAGCGCTTCGGGATCGCCGGATCGGCGCTGTTCGACGTCATCACGACTGTCACCTCTTGTGGTGCTGTTAACAGCGCGATCGAGTCGTTCACTGGTATCGGTGGCGCGGTGCCGTTCGCGAACCTGTCGGCGAGCGAGGTGATCTTCGGCGGCGTCGGGACGGGCCTTTACTCGATCCTGATGTATGTAATCCTGGCGGTGTTCCTCGGCGGTCTGATGGTTGGGCGCACGCCGGAGTATCTGGGTAAGAAGATCGAGGGCCGCGAGATCAAGCTGGTCTCGCTGGCGATCCTGATCACGCCGCTGACCGCGTTGTTCTGCACCGCTGTCGCGACCGCGAGCAGGAGTGCGCGTGCGCTCTCTATCTCCGCCAACGCAAAGGGTGGGCCGCAAGGCTTCTCTGAGACGTTCTACTCGTACCTGTCGCAGGCGAACAACAACGGTTCGGCGTTCGCGGGATATACGGGGTTCATCCAGCCAAACTCGGGGAACCTCGGGTCGCACGGGATCACGCTGGCGGACTTGCTCGGCGGCTTCGACATGGTCTTCGCGCGATATGCACCGATCCTGTTCGCACTCGCCGTCGCAGGCGCGCTGGCCGGTAAGCGCATCAGCCCCGCCGGCCTGGGCACGATGCGCACCGACAACCCGACGTTCGTGGTGCTCCTGATCGGCGTGATCATCCTCGTCGGCGCGCTCACCTTCTTCCCCGCCCTGCTGCTTGGACCCATCGTCCAAGGCCTCACTACCCACCTCTACAACTGAACCTTGTTATGAAACGTGATCTCATCACTTCCGCGATCGGGATCGTCGTACTGACGCTGCTGTTCGGGATCGTCTACCCGCTGTTCATCACCGGTGTCAGCCAGGTCGCGTTTCCGGGGAACGCGAACGGCCAGCAGGTCTACGTCGGCGGCAAGCTCGTCGGGTCGAAGATCATCGGCCAGAACTTCGCCGACCTGGTCTACAAGAACGGGAAGGTGGAGATGAGTGACGGCGAGCCCGTCACAACCCCCGACCCGCACTACTTCCAGACCCGACCCTCGGGAACCGTCCCGGCGGACAACGACGCGGCGACCGAGTTCGAGAACTACGGCCCGAACAGCGTCGTCACCAAGGCTGCACTCGAGGCCAACATCGCCGCGTACATCGCGCTCGACAAGGCACCCAACGGCACCCCCTACTACCCGGGAGGGCTCACCGCCGCCAAGGTCCCGGTCGACGCCGCCGACACCTCAGCGTCCGGAGTCGACCCGGAGATCTCGATCGCTAACGCCGACATCCAGGCCTACCGGATCGCGGCGGTCCGCCGGCTGTCGCTGAGCACCGTTCACCAGCTGATCTCCAAGTACACGCTCGGGCGCGGCCTCGGCTTCTCAGGCGAACCGGGCGTCGACGTGCTCGAAATCAACCTTGCCCTCAACCGCCTCTCCCCCTCCACGAGCTGACCGGCGTCTCTGACCGGCTGAGCAAAGACATCCATGTCGACAACCACTCCTTCCGAAGCGCCTAGCGCCCCTGCAACTCCGTCCGAGCGACAGGCGATCTCGCTGTTCCGCCGTGACATCGTTGTTCGTGCGCTGTTCGACAGCTTCAAGAAGCTCGACCCGCGCGTGCAGATCCGCAACCCGGTCATGTTCGTCGTCGAGATCGGCGCGACCATCACTACCGCTACTTGGCTCATCCAGGTGTTCGGCGGCAAGCCGCTCGGGGGCGGTCACGAACCAGCGTGGTACACGTTCACGATCTCGGTCTGGCTCTGGCTCACGGTCGTGTTCGCGAACATGGCCGAAGCGTTCGCCGAAGGCCGCGGTCGCGCCCAGGCCGACACGCTCCGGGCGCTGCGCCAGGAGACAATGGCGCTGATGCAGGACGGCTCGACGAAACGCGCCGCGGAGCTCGTCAAGGGCGATGTCGTAGTAGTCGACGCAGGCGAACTGATCCCCGGCGACGGAACCGTGATCGAAGGGATCGCGTCAGTGGACGAATCGGCGATCACGGGCGAGTCCGCGCCGGTGATCCGCGAATCTGGTGGCGACCGCAGCGCCGTCACCGGCGGCACCCGCGTGACCTCGGACCAGCTCGTAATCGAGATCACCCAGGAGCCCGGGCAGTCGTTCATCGACCGCATGATTGCGCTCGTCGAGGGTGCTGAGCGGCGCAAGACCCCGAACGAGATCGCGCTCAACATCCTCCTCGCGGGGCTGACACTGATCTTCATGATCGTGGTCGCCACGCTGAGGCCGTTCGGGCTGTTCGCGCACACCCCGATCTCCGAGACGACGCTGATCTCGCTGCTGGTCGCGCTGATCCCAACCACGATCGGGGCGCTGCTTTCAGCGATCGGGATCGCCGGGATGGACCGGCTGGTGCGCCGCAACGTGCTTGCCCTCTCGGGCCGGGCGGTCGAGGCCTCAGGCGACGTCGACGTGCTGCTGCTCGACAAGACCGGCACGATCACGATCGGAAACCGGCTCGCGTCCGAATTCATCCCGATGCCCGGGGTCACCGAGGCCGAGCTCGCGGAGGTCGCGCAGCTCTCATCGCTCGCCGACGAGACCCCGGAAGGGCGTTCGATCGTCGTGCTCGCAAAGAAGTTCGGCCTGCGCGAGCACGACATGGCCGCCACCCACGCCACGTTCGTCCCGTTCACCGCGCAGACGCGGATGAGCGGCGTCGACCTGAACGGCAGTCAGCTCCGCAAGGGCGCTGGTGACTCGGTGATCGAATGGGTCAAGGCCGAGGGCGGCCGCCCCCCCGCGGAGCTCCAGCCGGTCCTCGACCGGATCGGACGTGAGGGAGGGACCCCGCTGGCGGTCGCCCGCGACTCGCAGGTGATGGGAGTGATCTACCTCAAGGACACGATCAAGGAAGGGATGCGCCAGCGCTTCGACCAGCTCCGCGCGATGGGCATCCGCACGATCATGATCACCGGCGACAACCGCCTCACCGCCGCCAAGATCGCCGAAGAGTCAGGCGTCGACGACTTCCTCGCAGAAGCGACACCGGAGGCCAAGCTCGCGCTGATCAAGGAACAGCAGGCAAGCGGGCGGATGGTCGCTATGACCGGGGACGGGACCAACGATGCCCCGGCGCTCGCGCAGGCCGACGTCGGCGTCGCGATGAACACCGGCACTCAGGCGGCACGCGAGGCCGGCAACATGGTCGACCTCGACTCCAATCCGACGAAGCTGATCGAGATCGTCGAGGTCGGCAAGCAGCTTTTGATCACCCGCGGCGCGTTGACGACGTTCTCGATCGCCAACGATGTCGCCAAGTACTTCGCGATCCTGCCCGCCATCTTCGCTACGACCTGGGCAACGACGAAGGGCGGGCTGGGCCCGCTCCACGTGCTCAACATCATGCACCTCGGCGATCCTCGTTCCGCCGTCATCTCAGCGATCATCTTCAACGCGATTGTGATCCCGCTCCTGATCCCGATCTCGCTCAGGGGCGTCAAGTACCGCGCCATCGGTGCCAGCGCGCTGCTCCGACGCAACCTCTGTATCTACGGCCTCGGCGGGATCATCGCCCCATTCGTTGGGATCAAGCTGATCGACCTCGTAGTCCACAACATCCTCGGCGCCTAGAAAGATGGTCGCGCGGAGTGCTCGCCGAGCGCGATGATGGCGGTGTATGGAACCGCCCAATCCCACCGACGCCGAATCCGATCGCGGCGAGGAGCATCGAGGCCGGTACAAGATCTTCCTCGGCATGGCCGCCGGCGTCGGCAAGACGTACCGGATGCTCCAGGAGGGTCAGGCCGAGGCTGAGGCCGGACGCGACGTCGTGATCGGCTACCTCGAGCCCCACGGCCGCGCCGACACGATCGCCCAGGCAGAAAGCCTCGAGGTCATCCCCCGGCGCCGCGTCCGCTATCGCGACACCGAGCTCGAGGAGATGGACCTACCGGCGATCCTGCGCCGCGCGCCCGAACTCTGCCTGATCGACGAGCTCGCGCACACCAACGCTCCCGGCCTCGAGCACACCAAGCGTTACGAGGACATCGAGGACGTGCTCGCCGCCGGGATCGATGTCTTCTCGACCGTAAACGTCCAGCACCTCGAGAGCCTCAACGACCAGGTCGCGGAAGTGACGGGCACGCGCGTGCGCGAGACGGTTCCCGACGCCGTGCTCGGCTCGGCGGACGACGTCGTGCTGATCGACCTCACGCCGGAGTCACTGATCGAGCGGCTGCGCGCCGGCAAGGTCTACCCGCACGACCGCGTCCAGGCGGCCCTGAACAACTTCTTCACCGTCGAGAACCTCGCCGCGCTACGCGAGGTCTCGCTGCGCCAGGTCGCCGAGGAGGTCGAGCACAAGCGCGCGATCACCGAGCCGGTGCTCGGCAGCCGCGAGGAGCGGTTGATCGACACCGCCGCGCCCCAGGCAATCCACGACCGGCTGCTGGCGCTGATCACACCCACACCGAAATCGCAGCGGGTCGTTCGCCGGGCCTGGCGCTCCGCGCAGCGTCTCGGCGGCGAGCTCGACCTGCTTTGGGTAACCAACAACGAGCCCAACGAGGCTGAGCGCGAGCAGCTCGACGCCCTCCGGCGTCTCGCCAGCGTGCTCGGCGCCCACCTGCTGATCGAGCACGGCGACGACATCGCGGCGACCGCTGCGAGGGTCGCGCAGGAGCGTGGCACCACGTACATATTGATGGGAAGGCCGAAGCCCCGGCCGGCGATCCGGCGTTTGCTGCAGCCGGCGCTGCCGTTCCGCCTGCTCAGCCTGCTGCCGGGGGTCGACCTACGGATCGTCGCCGATCGCACGCTCCTCAGCGCCGGCGGCAACGGAAAGAGGGAGGAACTATGACGGCTGTGCTGCTCGTCCTGGTCGTGCTGCTGGCGGTCGCGGTGGTCTGGCTGGCGGCGATGCATCTTCAGTACCGGCGCCGTCGCCCGAGTCGGCTTCCGACTGCCGGCGCAAAGCGGATCCTGTTCCCGTTCATGGGCCGCGCGCTCTCGCAGCGAGCGCTCGATGCGTCGCTTCGACTCGCGAAGGCAGAGGACGCGACACTCGTTCCCGTGTTCCTCGCACGCGTCTCGTGGCACCTGCCAATCGACACACCGCTCCCCCGTCAGTCGAGCATCGCGCTGTCGTTGCAGGAGGCGATCGAGCAGCGGGCGACGGCCTGGGGCATCCCGGTCGACGCGCGAATCGAGCGCGGCCGGACCTACCGCCACGCGCTGCGCCAGACGTTCGAGCACGAGCGCTACGACCGCATCGTGCTGGCCGCTGCCACGCCCGGCGGCAACGGCTTCGATGCGGCCGATGTCGCCTGGCTGCTCGAGAATGCATCCGGCGAGATCGTCGTGCTGCGCACCGCTCACGACACGACGATCGAGCCGCCGCTGCCACGGTCACGCCGGCAGCGGCGCGCGATCCCCGTCGGCAGCGGCGCCCCCGTGAGCAGCCGCGCCTCCGTGAGCTGATCGGCGATCCTGGCGCACGGGGCGGTGTCAGTCGTGCAGGCGGAACGAGAGCGTCGCCACGATCACGTCGGTGCGGAGTCGGAGCGTGGTCGCGAGCAGAGCACCGCGCTGATTGTGGAGGATCTCGTGGCGGCGCTTGCGGGGCTCGATCTCGATGATCAGGACCGTGACCGTCACATCGTCCTTCGGAATCGACCCGACGTAGCGCAGAACCGAGCGCACGAGCGAGCGGTGCGGATCAACGAGCACTTCGATTGGCACCCCGGACTTCCACTGATCCCACTGCCGCTTGATCCGGTCGCGCTCGTCGTCATCGCCGGCGACCGCGACCGCGACGACGGTGTCGCCGAGTGACAGCGCGGCGCTCAGCACGCGCTCGGTGGCCAGGCTGACGGTCGTCGTCGGGACGACGACGATGCTCTCGCGCCGGCAGGGACGCGGCGGCGTCTTGCCGAGGCGGAGCTCTGCCGCCACCTCGGCGTAGTAATTCTCGATCCGCGAGAACATGATCATCAGGAGCGGGATCGCGATCGTCACCACCCATGCTCCGGCGAGGAACTTCGTCGTGACGAACACGACGACGGCGACCGCTGTCATCACGGCCCCGGCGCCGTTGAGGACCGCCCGCAGACGCCATCGCGGTGGCCGCGTCCTGCGCCAGTGGACGATCAGCCCGGTCTGGCTGATCGTGAAGCCGATGAACACGCCAATCGTGAACAGCGGGATCAAAGCGTTGGTATCCCCGTTGACCGCCACGAGCAGCAGCCCCGCAAGGATCGCGAGCGCGACGATCCCATACCGGTACACCGGCCGCTCCGCGCGCAGGTAGAACAAGTGAGGGAGCCGGTTGTCCTTCGCTAGCAGGCTCATGAGCACCGGCAGCCCGCCGAAGCTGGTGTTCGCCGCCAGCGCCAGCACGAGCGTGACGGCCAGGTTCGAGATGTAGAAAGCCCAGCCCTTGCCGAACGCACCGGCCGTCAGCTCAGCGAGCACGGTGACGTGGTTGCGCGGAAGCACGTGGTGGATCTTGATCAGGATCGCGAGCCCGACAAGCATGATCCCGAGCAGCACGCCAAGGCTGATCTCGGTCCGCTGCGCGTTCCGTTCCCGCGGCTTCCTGAACGACGGCACCCCGTTCGAGATCGCCTCCACCCCGGTCACCGCCGAGCAGCCGGAGGCGAACGCCTTCAGCACCAGCAGCACGCCGAGCGTCGCTGTCACCGGGAACCGTTCGGGCGTGCCTATGACGGCGACCGGGTGTGGATGGAACGGCCCGACGATGATCACCGCGAAGATGCTGAGGATGAACACGAGCGTCGGCAGCATCAGGAAGCGCGCCGATTCGGCGATGCCGAACATGTTGACTACGGTCAGCAGGACGAGCCCGATCAGGCACACCGCCAGCAGGTGATGCGCCAGCGACGGGAAGACGCTGCCCAGGCTCGCCGCGCCCGCGGCCAGGCTGACGGCAACCGTGAGCACGTAGTCCACTACGACCGATGCAGCAGCAAGCAGGCTCCAGCGTCGTCCAAGATCCTGCTTGGCGACCGAGTAGGCACCCCCTCCCTCGGGATGCGCGGCTATCACCTGCGTGTAGGAGATCACCAGCAGCACCAGCATCGCGGTGATCGTCACCATCAGCGGCAGGGTGAAGCGCAGCGCGCCCGTGCCCGCCAACACCAGCACTGTCATCGCCGCCTGAGGGCCGTACGCGACGCTCGAGAGCGCGTCGAGGCTCAGCGCGGCGAGGCCGCTGAGCACCGACAGCTGGTGGCCCGAGTCCTTGCCCGGGGCCGAGTGTCTCGTGTCGTGATCCGGGTTAATCGGTCCCTCGCCCGCTTACTGAATAGGTGTGTGGCCTCTAACCGGGGAGCGTCAGCATCGCGGCGCTCGCCGGTGGGAGCTCGACTGAATACTCGCCGGCGGCGGGTGTCACCTCGGTGGTCTGCGGAGTGCCGGCGAGCACTCCGGTGTCAGTCTCGGCGCCAAAGCTCTGGCCTCCAATCGTCACGCCCGTGGTGGCGGTGACGCTCGGTGCCGAGAGCCGCTCGAGCGTGGCGGACGCTGCCGTCGCCGGGATCTTCACGGCGACGAGCCCGGCCCGGGCAGTGCTCGTATTGATCAGCACGACATGGATCTGCCCGTTCGGAGCGCGCGTGGCCCACGCCCGAAGCGCCCCATGAATGGGTCCGGAGATTCTCAGCAGCCGCGAGCCGTCGGGCGCGGCCTGAGCGAACATCAGCAGACCGTAATAATCGGGGCTTACCTGTCCCTCCCATTCGCCGTTGACCTCTCGGAAGCTGAAGAGATGGCTGCTCGAGACCGGGGAGGTGTGGATGTTGACGCCGTCGACCCCGACGCTCGCCATTGCGAAGAGCGCATCGAGCGACCAGAGGCTCGAGGCGAACGTGTTGCTGACCCCGGCCTCTCCCCCGCACGCGACCGAGTTCATCTCATCGATTCGCAGCTCACGGCCGTGTGCGTGAGCGAGCGCAACGTAACGCGCGAGACCGTCGGCGAGCCCGAGCGAAGATGTCTCGGACAGGAGCTGCGCGACCGTCGGGTGGGTAGAGGTCCCACATCGCTCGAGCGGGTAGCTGTGCAGAGTGACCAGCCCGACGCGCGGCTCGGCGGCCAGGAACTGGCCCAGCTGCGGCGTCCAGGCCGGAGAGCCGATCGCGGGGCCCGCGAGCGGGATCTGCGGAAGCGCCCGGGCGATGTGCGAAAAGTCATGCGTGAAGTCCGAGAAGTCATAACCAGCGGGGCGCCCGGGGACGGCGCGTCCAGCTGCGGTGTGATACCAGGCGAAGCCGCTGTAGAGCTCCGGTTCGTTGCCGATCTCGAGCGCCTCGATCGATCCCCTTCCGATCCCGTCGATCATGGCGTTGGCCTCGGCGGCGGCCACCTCCGAGCTATCTGCCTCGAGGTTGGTGCCGAGGATGAGACGACCGTTTATCGCCTGGACGAGTGCCCTGGTTACCTGCATCCAGCCCGCGGTCAGGGTGTACCTGACCCACGGTGGGCGTCGCATTCCTGGAACCGGGTACCACGTCCAGTCGGTGCTGTCGCCGCCGATCCTCAGCACGGGATTCTGACCCGGCGCGAGGTTCCGTATCAGCTGCTCGAACACGGGGTCGATCGCCTCTGGATCCGCGCCGGCATACGACTCGATCGCCGGGATCTCGGTCGAGAGCCCGAGGAATCCCGACGGGATCGCCTGCCCTACGGTCGCGCGGCCGACGCCGACCACGGTCGCCCCGGTGTGCGCGGAGCTCGCACGGGCAGGAGCGGATCTGGCCGCCGTCGCGGCACCGAAGACGGCGAGCACCGCCAGCGCCGCGACGCCTGCGCGAAAGCGATCGGTGGACGTGTTGTTCGAGGGCCGCACAGCTACCAGCATTGGCTTTGCCAACTAGTTCGATCGAGTATGCAACTATTTCGCAGGATCGGCGCCGTCGGCAGCGATCCAGCCGAAGCCGCCCACGTAAGGTCAGGAGGCCATGTATGTTGCATCATCAGCTGGCTTGGTTCGTCGCCGGGCCGGTACTCGGACTGTGTGCGGTCGCGTGCCGTGCGCTCTTCAACGGGCGCCTCGGCGTCACGGGCGGCTTTTCCGAGCTGATCAGCAAGCTGAGCCGCGGGAGCTTCAGCTTCGATTGGCGCGGCTGGTTCGCGATCGGTGTCTTCGCCGGCGGAGCCGTCTTCCTGGTGCTCTGGGGCGGCCCCGACTTTCACGGTTACGGTTGGATGACCCGCGCTTTTCACGGCTCTGCTCGAATCTGGATTCCGATCCTACTCGTTGCTTCCGGCGGCTTGATCGGGTTCGGGGCCAAGCTGGCTGGTGGCTGCACATCCGGGAACGGCCTCAGCGGAACGGCGGCTCTCTCGCCGGCAAGCCTCGTGGCGACGGCAACGTTCTTCGGGACGGCGATTGTCGTCAGCTTCCTGATCAAGGCGGTGATCTAGATGCGTGTACGGATCGCCGCCGCCACGATCGGTCTCGTGTTCGGGATCACGCTGTGCTGGAGCGGGATGAGCAGCCCCGACGTGATCCGCGGCGCACTGCTGTTCGAGCACAGCTACCTGTTCCTGTTCTTCGCGTCGGCCGTCGGCACTGCTGCGCTCGGACTGGCGCTGCTACGGAGGCGCGAACGGCGCGCCCTGCTGATCGACACCCCACTGGTATGGACGCGCGACTCGCCGGCCCGCCGGCACATCGTCGGAAGCGTGCTGTTCGGCATTGGCTGGGGGGTAGCCGACGCCTGCCCGGGGCCGATCGCGACCCAGATCGGACAGGGCATTGGGTGGTCGGTATTCACCCTCGTGGGTACGGTGGCGGGGGTTTATCTGTTCCTACATCGATCGCTGCCCGAAACCGAACCGGCAGTTGACGTCAAACCAGGCGCGAGCCCGGCCATCCCCTCCCTCGGCGGCTGAGGATCGCGGCGTCCGGGCTCGGCTGCCAGGAGGACCGATGGTGAAGCGAGTGTGTTTGCAGGTTGCCGTTCTGGTCGCAGGCGCCGCATTCATCGCGGGATGCGGTAGCAGCAGCTCCACCTCGGGCGCGCCGGCCACGCCGCGTGGCGCAACGACCGGTTCCGTCGCCACGTCCACGACTCCGGTCGCCTCTGGTGGGACCACCTCGACTGACGTGGAGCTGTCGACCTGTAGCTCGACCGCAGCGCGGTCGCGGCTGTCGACGAGCGGTAAGGCCAAGTATCTACTCCTCTGCAAGCAAGCTGTGGATGGCTCAGGCGCGAGCATCAAGCGGGTCGCCGCGCGAGAATGTCAGCAGATCATCAAGCAGACCGTGCCCGCGGCCGCGCAGGCAGCCTTGATTGCAGGCTGCCCGAAGGCCTAGTCGAGCTGCGCGTCTACAACAGCCCGATCTGGAGCAGGACCGCAGGTAGTCCGAAGCTCGCGCCGGTCCCGGCGTGGAGCGCGTCGATCGTCGCGCCGGCACAAGCGAGATGCCAGACCTTCCTCGCCGCAGCGGTGAAGGTCCCCGTTTGTGGCATAGGACAGTTGTCGGCCAGGCTCCACCGACGCCGCAGCATGACGCTCCACAGACATCTCGCGGAGGACTACGGATCTGGCGCGTAAGCGGGTGGGTGGGCCGCGCTTGTCCGATCAGCTCAGGTGCTCGCTCTTCAACCAGTCGAGCGTTGCCCGTAGACCGTCGGCATATCCGATGCGTGGCTGCCATCCGAGCAGTTCGCTGGCCTTGCGGGTGCTGAAGTCCTGGTCTCGGCCGAGCACGTGGACGGCCTGCCGGGAGAGCAGCGGCGGGATCTTCAGCCGCGTTGTCCTGCGAAGCGCGCGGTACCCGAGCTCGAGCGTCGTGCCCACGGCATCGGCCGCCCAGTACGGCGCGCTCCAACGAACCGGGGGGCTGTCGAGACCAGCCGCGAGATCGTCGGTGAACTGCTTCCAGGTCACGTCGAGCCCGTCGCTGACGTTGAACGCATGCCCGGGCGCCCCGCTGTGGCGCAGCGTCAGCAGCGCCAGGTCGATCAGGTTGTCCACGTAACAGAGGCCGGCGATCGTCCTGCCGCGATCGATCAGCAGCATCTGTCCGCGGCGGATCGCCTGTGCCAGCTCGCCGACGACCGTCTTGGAACCGGGCCCGTAGACGGTGGCGGGTCGCAGGATCACCGTCTCCACGTCTCCCCTGTCGTGTGCCTGGCGGACATCGACGTCCGCCGCCCACTTGGTCTCGCTGTACCAGTTGGCGAAGCCGCTCGGGGCGTAGTCCTCATCCACCGCCTGATTGCCCGGGTGGCCGTAGACGTCCGTGCTGCTGAGGTGCACGAGCCGCCTGGCCGACGCAGCTCGGGCGGCGGCCAGTACGTTGCGCGTGCCGTCGACGTTGATCGCTGTGATCTCCTCTGTCGTTGCCCAGTCGGACACCAGCGCGCCGCAGTGGACCACATCGCGGCATCCGCCGGCTGCCCGACGGAGCGAGCCGGGGTCGGTGAGATCGCCGACCGCGATCTCCACCCCTAGCCGGTCCAGCGCCGAGGTGTCGCTGGTCGGGCGGACCAGGCAACGGACCTGATACCCCTCGTCCAGGAGCCGGGCCACCAGGCGTCCTCCGATGAAGCCGCTGGCTCCGGTCACCAGGCAGGAGTCATCTCGCCCCGGGTCGATCGGCGTACCCCGGAACCCTGTCGCCGCAGCCAACCGTGGCGGCTGACCGGAGATCCGCCGACGCAGCGTTGTGGTGGCGATCTCCCGCACCACGCCCCAGTTCTTCGAGCCGGTCCCACCGCAGTCGCGGAGCACCGCGTCGAAGGCCTCCAGGAAGCGGTCGACCTCCGGCTGCGACAGGGTCAGCGGCGGCAACAGCTTGATCACGTCGTTCTTGCCGGCCGCCATCGTGATCACTCGGTGGTCGCGATGCAACGGGATCACCACCAGCTGCGGGAACAGTCCCTCGCTGGCCAGGTGGATCAACCGCCAGTTCAGCTTGGCCAGCCTCGTGCTTGGCGCCCCGAGCTCAATGCCCACCATCAACCCCAGCCCACGTATCTCGCTGATCATCTCGTGCCGGGTCGCCAGCTCCGACAGCCCGTCCCGCAGCGCGGCGCCGATATCCGCCGCGTGTTGGACGAGGCCGTCGCGCTCGATCACGCGCATCGACGCCAGACCAGCTGCCATCGACAGGCGGTTGCGGCCGTAGGTCGACTGATGCACGTACGAGCGCTCGAGCGTGCCGACGGCCGCCTGGAAGATCTTTCTGGTGGTCACCATCGCCGCGACCGGCATGTAGCCGCCGCTGAGCGCCTTGCCAACGAGCACGAAATCCGGCTCGAGACCCCAGTGCTCCAGCGCGAACCACTTGCCCGTGCGGCCGAGACCGGTTTGAATCTCGTCGGCGATGAGCAACGTGCCGTAGCGGCGGCACAACTCTTGCGCAGCCCGCAGGTAACCGTCCGGCGGGACCGTGACCGTTCTGCCCTGCACCGGCTCGACGATGAACGCCGCCACGTTGCGCTTGCGCAGCTCGGCCTCCAGGCGCGCCAGATCTCCGAACGGCACCCGCCGGCAGCCGGGCAGCAGCGGCCCAAAGCCCTTCTTGAAGAACTCGTCTCCAACCAGAGACAGCGGACCCAGGGTGACGCCGTGGAAGCTGCTGTCACATGACACGAAGCGGGGGCGTCCCGTGGCCGCACGGGCGAACTTCATCGCCGAATCCACCGCTTCGGCGCCGGTGCTGGTGAAGAAGACCGCCTCGAGCCCGGGCGGCAGCCGCCGGCTCAGCGCTTCGGCGAGCATCCCGGCGAGTACCGAGTAGTGGATCTGGACCCCGTCGGCCAGGTTGGCGCCCAACGTCGCCTCAAGCGTCTCGCGCACGAGCGGATGGTTGTGGCCGAGGCTCGCGAACCCCTCACCGGTATGCAGATCCAGGTAGGCGTGGCCTTTGGTGTCGTACAGATGCGATCCCTCGCCTGAGACGAACTGCCGGTCGAAGCCGATGATCGAGAGCATGTCGACCAGCGACGGGTCGAGATAGAGCGAGGCCAGCTCCAGCGCCTCGTCGGCTCGGGCCAGCGCATCGGCGACCACGCCCAGCGAGTCATCAGTGCGGGAAGCGCGGCGTGATTCGTCCATGCGCTCCGGCCGGTTACTCGCGGTGCAGGGCCAGGACCTGGCGGTTGTCAGTCGGGTTGCCATCTCGGTCCAGGATCGACTCGAGCGCCCCCCGTACCTCACCCGCCGGGTCAGCGGTGAGCGTGGGTGCCCGCCACGCTATGTGCGCATCGGGTCTGACCAGCACGCAGCCGTCCTCGGCGACCTCGCGCAGCCGCGCCCAGTCGTCGTAGAGATCGGTGTGCTCGCGGCCCGGACCGATGACGTAGGTCGCGATTTCGATGCCGATCTGCCCGGCGACCTGTTGAGCAGCGGCTGCCCAAGCCTGGCCGGAGATCCCGGTCAGCAGCGCGAAGCGGCCCTTCCCGGCGAGGTCGTGCGTGCTCACCTTGTGACCGCGCACTCCCAGCCAGCAGTGCGGCAGCCGTGCTCCCGGCCACGTCGTCGGGTGGTAATAGAGCTCGGGGTCACGGATGTAGGGCGGCTCCGGCGAGCCGTCGGGAACGACCGCGCAGGACCGGTAGCGCTGTCCGAGCTCGACGCCATGGGCGTTGAACTCATAGTCCTTGAGCTCCAGCGCCTCGCGCAGCTGCTGACGCTGGCGCGCTGCCTGCGGCGTGTCGTCGGCCCGAGCGCGCATGTGCTCATTCATCACCTGCGGGTCGCTCGTGTTTGTGAACCCGAGTGCCTCGAAGATCGGCCCGAACTCCTCGATCGACTTGTTTGCGCGCAGGACGATCTGTCGACCGACACGCGCGCGCTCCTCGTCATAGCTGTCGAGCAGTCCTTCGCCCGCTTGCCCGCGCAGGACGTACGCCAGCTTCCAGGCAAGGTTGTAGGCGTCCTGCACCGAGGTGTTGGACCCAAGCCCGTTCGACGGCGGATGGCGGTGGACGGCGTCGCCCATGCAGAACACGCGGTCAGAGCGGTACCGCGTCGCGTACATCTTGTTGTTGCCCCACAACGAGGTCGAGCGGATCGTCACCGGGATCGAGTCGTCGCCGATCAGGTTGTGGACGATCCGCGTCGCCTCGGCGTCGTCCAGTTGCGGGGGCGGCTCGTTGATGTCATATCCCCAGACGATCAGCCACTCGTCCCACGGGCGGACCATCCGCACGAGTCCCATCCCGATGCCGCCGATGTCTGACCCCGGCTGCAGGACCCAGTACAGGACGCTAGGGCGGTGCTCGACTTTCTCGCTGAGGTCGGCGTGGAACACGATGTTCATCGAGCCGGCCAGATCCATTTGGCCCTCGAACGGCAAACCGACATCCTGTGCGATCTTGCTGCGCCCGCCGTCGGCGCCGATAACGTACTTCGCCTCGATCGCGTACGTGTTCCCAGCCACGCGATCCCGAACGAGGACGGTGACGCCGTCGGCGTGCTGGTGGAGCCCCAGGTACTCGGTGTCAAAGCGGATATGGGAGCCGCGTGCGGCGGCGTGACCGATCAGGATCGGCTCCAGCAGCGTCTGCGGCAGATCGCAGTGCTCAGACGGGCTCGCGAGGACGTAGTCGGCATGCCGCGCTGGATGGGTGCCCCACGTCCTTACGCGGCCGATCTCGTCGCCCGACAGGCTTGTGCAGAACACCGTGTCGCCCATCAGGTGATTCGGGGTCCCGCCGTGCCTGATGTCGTCCTCGATCCCCAGGTCGCGGAAGATCTCGACCGTCCGCTGATTAGTGATGTGGGAACGCGGCGTATTCGCGGTCCACGAGTACTTGGTGATCACGACATTCTCCACACCCAGGGTGGCCAGCGACAGCGCAGCGGCTCCGCCCGCCGGCCCGCTCCCCACGACGAGGACGTCGGTGTGCAGGATCTCAGTCATAGAGCTTCCTCCCGGGCGAGGCGAACGTTGAACACGAGCTTCCACCAGCGGTCGGTAAGCGTGCGGCCGCCGGGTCCGGCACCGGGCGGCTGCTGGGTGAAGGGTTCGATGAGAGACTCCTTGACGCCGAAGACGGCGTCGTCATCGAGGTGGTCGCCGCCGGCCAGAAAGACGTGGGTGACCAGCGTGCGGTGGTCAGGGGCGCTGACCATGACGTGAATGTGCGCGGGGCGCATCGGACTGCGGCCAGAGGCCGTGAGCAGCTCACCCACTGGCCCATCGCCGGGGATCGGGTAGGGGGCGGGCTTGACCGACCAGAACCCGTACCGGCCCTCCGGGTCGGCGGTCATCCGGGCACGTCCCGCGGTCCTCCCGTCGCTGTACTGGACGTCGTAGAACCCGTCCTCGTCGGCCTCCCACACCTCTATCGTCGCACCGGTCACGGGTTCGCCCCGCGTGTCAGTGACCTGGCCCTCTACCCAGCACGGCTCGCCCTGGGCGCCCTGAGCGATGTCCCCGCCGTAGCCGATCTCAGGTGCGTCTGCAACGAAGAAGGGGCCGAACACGGTCGGCTCGGTCGCGTCCGGATCCGTCGGCGCGTTAATGGCGATCGTCAGCATCGACAGCCCGAGCACGTCCGAGAGCAGGATGAACTCGTGACGCCGCTCATCGGTCATGTGACCGGTGCGCGTCAGGAAATCAATCGCGTACCGCCACTCTGGCTCTGTGAGGCGGACCTCCCGGGCGTAGGCGTGCAGGTGACGCACGAGCCCCTGCAGCAGCTCGCCCACCCGCGGCGACGCGGTTCCATCAAAGCTCCGCACCACCTCGGCGGTGAGCTCCTCCTCTCGCCGCGCCGGCAGCGACCGCTTCTGCGTCGAGTTCATCGCGTCGCGTCCAAGTCGTGTCCGTCGGCGACGAGGTCCGGAAGCCCTTGCGCCATGGCACGGATCCCTTCCTCGGCGATCACTGACGTGATCGGGTTGCGTCCCGGAGCCCGGAAGGCCTCAGCGCAGTGCGCCAGCGGGTCGCGCACGGCTCCCGCACCGAAAAAGACGTGCGATGGCAGCGCGGTGTAATCGAACTCAAGCACTACTGGTCCCTCTCCTCGTGGAACACAGTTTCTGGCGACAGCATAGCCCGCGCCTAGCGCTTGGCACTCGTCGTGTGCTAAGTGACCGGCCGGAGTGGGCCCACCTTCGGTGAATTTGGCAAAACTTTTATTCATCGGTCTTGCGGACGTCGTGAGCAGGAGTTACTATCACGCGCTACATCAACTGGCAACAGCTATGTCAAATCTCAGCAACGCATTCAATCTCTTCCCCGAACCGGCGCCGACGGCGTCGGTCATGTCGTGCCGGCATAGCTCCGATTCGGAGCGCCAGTACGGCACCGGATTCGCCCTTTCCGCGAGGTGTGCTCGCTAAATCTAGCGCAGACACCACCGCAGGTAAGGGCGACCCAATGGGTCGCCTTCTTTGTTTCTGAAGGCAATCAACAATTACCAACCAGAAGGTGATGCTCAGCTTGAAAAGTTCCAGTCCTAATTGAGGCCCCGCCTGAGAGAGAAAGGTCCTCCACGGTTCGTCGCTGGATTTCGCGTGTGACTGTACGTGTTACTTTCGCATGCTCATTTATCCAGTGACACCATCGGAGCATCGGGCTCCAACACCCCTCCACGTAGGACGCCGCGCCCCGGGCCGGCGATCCAGGGTCGAAGGGTAGGCGAGTGGCATAGACAACATCGTTGGCGACGAACCCAGCGATCCGACACGTGACGGAAGCGGGCGCGGAGCGGCCCGCATGTGCGTCGAGCTCCTGTTGGGAGCTGGACAGACACGCGAGCTGCCCGCCGAGGGTGCTGAACGGATCGATACGCGCGTGCTGGTCGACCTCGCGGTAAGGGTCGACTCCGGTCCCGAGAGGGAGAAGGCGAGGAAGTAGACCCGGGTCGCCCACCAGCATCGCCGTCGACTCCATGTCGATGTGCGTTGTCATGTCGGTCGTCATCTGGCTGTGGGGGAGCTGGCCACCCCACCGGGCCTGGAACCCGGAGATCGCAGCTTCGAGTCCTGCCAGCCAGACCTTGCGCGGTAGACTCCGGGTCGTGATCCCGGCGACGCCGGTTCGATTCCGGCCGGCCACCTCATCTCCCGGCATCTCCACTACTCCTCTGGGCTGCCCGCCTGTCGAGTGGCGGCCCCGCCCTACTTCGCCGGCCGCGCCGACGGTCTGACGCCGCTTGCGGTCTCGCCGCGCCAGCGGCTGGACGCCGCGGTCAAGACGGTCTCCGGGCTGCCGTTCGGCGACACCGACTGCGCGCTGCCGATGCTCTACGCGCAGGCGATGGAGCGAGAGATCGACACGTTCGTGATCTACACCGACTCGGAGACCTGGGCGGGTGACATCCACCCCGTCCAGGCTCTGCGCGACTACCGCCGTGCGTCGGGTATCGACGCGCGGCTGGTCGTCGTCGGGATGGTCTCGAACGGGTTCTCGATCGTCGACCTGGCCGATCCGGGGATGCTCGACGTCGTCGGGTTCGACACCGCGACGCCGCAGCTGATCGCCGACTTCGCCCGCGGCGCGCTCTGACCCCAGAGCACGACGTGGGCGAAACGAAGACGCGCCGCCACCCAGCATCTTGAGGTGGCGGCGCGGCCCAGCGGGCGTGGTGAAACCAGGCAGACGCACCGCTCTGGGGCAGCCCGCTCGGCATCCAGCCTCGCCAACGGCGGGCTGCCCCAGAGTCATCCGGCTGCCCATGAGGGTTCGACTCCCTCCGCCCGCACCTACCCCAACCGGGCGGCGCTTTCAAGAACTGCTGCCGTCACGACGGCGGCTTTTGACGGCGCAGGCCGCCATGACTGCTACCGCGAGCGCTGACCGCGCTCGCCTCCCCCGGAGGTGACCTACGCCCTCCGGTCCCGCCTTCGTAGCTCAGAGGAAGAGCGCCGCGCTTCGAACGCGGAGGCAGAGGTTCGACTCCTCTCGGGGGCTCTCGACGACACCGTGGCCGAGTGGTGAGGCACGCGCCTGCAAAACGCGTCGACGGCGGTTCGAATCCGCCCGGTGTCTTGCGTGAACGACAACCACAAAGGAGGATGAGCGCAGTGAAGATCAAGACTTTCGGCCCCGTCGACGAGCGGAGCCTGAAGCAGCTCGAGCGCTGCATGGAGGCCGGCGACGCTGAGTTCGGCGTCCTGTGCGCCGACCACCACCCTGGCTACAGCCAGCCGATCGGCGGCGCGATCGCCTACGAGGGCCACGTTTCCCCGTCCGGCGTCGGTTACGACATCGGCTGCGGCAACAAGGCCGTCTCCACAGAGCTGACGAGCACAGACCTCGACGCACTCGGCGGCGTCGATCGGATCATGCACGAGATCACGCGACGCATCTCGTTCGGGATGGGTGTCCCAGCCGTCGAGCGGGTTGATCACCCCGTGCTCGAGAAGATCCGCGATGCCGCGTTCGAGCCCCAGCGCAAGCTGGCGCAGAACGCGGCCAACCAGCTCGGGACCGTCGGATCCGGCAACCACTACGTCAACCTGATGGAGGACGAGCAGGGCCGGGTCTGGGTCGGAGTCCACTTCGGCTCCCGCGGCTTCGGGCACAAGACGGCCTCCGGGTTCCTGGCGCTCGGGCAGGGCCTGCCGTTCGACAGCCGCGCTGTCGACGGCGAGATGGACTCGCCGCCGGTGCTACTCGAACTCGGCACCGAGCTCGGCGAGGCTTACATCGAGGCGATGCAGCTCGCCGGTGAGTACGCGTACGCCGGCCGCGACGTCGTCGTCGGCAAGGTCCTCGAGATCCTCGGCGTCGACGCGATCCACGAGGTGCACAACCATCACAACTTCGCCTGGCGCGAGGAGCACGGTGGCCGCACCTACTGGGTGATCCGCAAGGGCTGCACGCCGGCGCGCCCCGGCCAGGAGGGGTTCGTCGGCGGCTCGATGGGCGACAACTCGGTCATCCTCGAAGGCGTCGAGTCAGGCGAGTCAGTGGAGTCGCTGTTCTCGACCGTCCACGGCGCCGGCCGGGTTATGAGCCGCACGCAGGCCGCCGGCAAGATCCGCCGGCGCAAGCGCTGGGCCTGCGCACACCGCGACTGCGACCGCGTGTTCGAGATCGACGGGATCAGTGCGAACAACCCCGCCCTGAAGCATGGCCTCTGCCCGGACCACCCGGACTCGCGCGTGCACAAGGTGTGGATCGACGAGCAGCTCAAGCCCGGCAAGGTCGACTGGCCTGCCGTCCAGGCACGCCTGCGCGAGCAGGGCATCGTGCTCATCGGCGGCGGTGCGGACGAGGCACCGGAGGTCTACAAGCGCCTCCCCGACGTGCTCGACGCGCACGCCGGCTCGATCCGCGTCAAGCACACGCTCCGCCCCCTCGGCGTGGCCATGGCCGGCCGCGATGTGGTCGACCCGTACAAGGACTGAGGGGCCGCCGTCCGGCGGCCCCTCAGCCGTTCCGGCGCCGCAAAGGACCGGGCGACAGGTTTCGCGGATCCGAGGGCGAGCTCACCGAACCGGGCCGGCACGGATCGTTGCGATCTGGCGGCAGTGCGGCGCTACGCCCGCAAGCGCAGCCCGATCCCAGCCTCGCGAACCCGTGTCAGCGGCGAGCAGCGGTCAAGGCCGACCGCGTCGAGGAGATGGTGCTGGACGCGGTCCGGGGGTACTCGGCCACGGCCGACGTGCATGGACGCGCGTCGCGCAGGCAACAGATGCGCGAGGCGGACGAGGCGATCGAACGGGCGAACGCGGATCTCGATGACACGATCCGGCAGCTCGGCGAGTTTGGATTGTTGGGCAGGACCGCGAGCCAGGAGACCTTGGGAAAGCTGACCAAGGCCCTCGATGACGCGCACACCGTCCGGGCCCGACTCGGCGATCGGGGCGAGAGCGATGTCATCGGTCCTGAGGACATCGATAAGCTGCGCGAACCCGCGAAGCGGTTGGCGGCCTGGTGACGGCTGATCACCGACACCGTCGACTCAGTTACGGTCGCGCCGGCGATGACGGCGGATGGGCGCCCCAGTCGCCTCTGGGACCCTCGCCGCATCGACATCAGGTTCCTTGGCCAGCATCCATAAGAAGCCGCCAGCAGAGGCTCCTGTTGGCGGCAGCACCTCTCGGGTCGAGCACGCAGGGGGCGGACTCGGCCACGACGGCCCCATTCCACCGAGAGCGGAAGTGCGGTGCTCGTGGCTTCCCGCGCAATCCGAGACCGTCAGCGTCGCCATCAGGATGCCCGTCCGCAAACCGAAGCAGGGCCGTCCGCGACTGGCACTTGTCGTCACGAGCGCAGCCGGTGGCTCACCCGCGCAGATCGGCAGCGGTGCGCGCCCAGCCATCCGTTGCGGGGCAGGCAGCGTCACGTCCGGGATGCTCGCCGTGGACGCAGAGCGGGGCTCTGGTGACCGATCACCGCTTCTCAGCGCCAACGGATCGGCCTCCGCCGCTGCGGTCGTGTTAGTGGGGGAGCTTCCCTTCCGAGCCTCCGTGGTGAGCAGGCTGGCTCGGTTGCGGTCCGTGGGATCAGTGTGGTGCGATCAGTCTGGTGACGGCGTCGATGACGGCGAGTCTTCTTGTCGTGCGGTCGGGGGCTGTGGTCGCGTTGAACTCTGGGTTTAGGGTTGCCCAGGCGTTGGCGATCGATACGACGAACACGAGGATGGCGGTCGCGTCCCACCGGTTGGTCAGGTTGCCGGCGGCTTGAGCTTGGCGTAGCTTCGCTAGTCGGGTTTCGTTCGCGTAGGTCACGGCGTCATGGCCTGGGCTTCCGGATCGTTCGAGGCGGTACCAGGAGGCGAGGCGGATGACGGTCGGGTCGTCTTCGAGGATGTCGAAGAGGCGTCCCGCGTAGGCGGGGAGGTCGGTCGCGTCGAAGTTGACGCGGTCCAGGTGGGCCGTGACGTGGGCTGCGAAGGCGGCATCGAAGAGCGCGTCCTTGTTGTCGAAGTAGCGGTAGATCATCGCCTTGTTGCATCCGGCGGCGGCGGCGATTCGTTCCACGCGGGCGCCGGCGATGCCGTACTCGGCGAACTCGTTCCGCGCGGCGTCCAGGAGCCGTGCCTTGGTGCGGCGGGCGTCGCGCGTGCGCGCGGGCGGGACGTCTTCTCCCATCAGCCAAGTTTAGCAACCAACCGGTTATTGACTTCGGTCGGGTGATGTGCTTTGCTGCCGCGGTATGCAACCGGTTGTTTACTTAGGAGGGTTCTCGTGAGCAGGACATGGTTGATCACGGGCAGCTCGCGGGGGTTCGGGCGCGAGCTCACCCGAGCGGTTCTGGAGAGCGGCGACCGGGTGCTAGCGACCGCCCGGCGCCCTGAGCAGCTGACCGATCTGCTCGCCGGGTTCGGCGATCGTGGTCGGGCGGCCGCGCTCGATGTCACCGATCCCGTGGCCGCGCGCGCCGCGGTACACGCGGCTGTCGACGCGTTCGGGGCACTCGACGTGGTCGTCAACAACGCCGGCTACGCCAACAGCGCCGCGATCGAGGAGATGGATGAGGACGACTTCCGCGCCCAAATCGAGGCGAACTTTTTCGGAGTGGTAAATGTCACACGTGCGGCGCTACCGGTGCTCCGCGGGCAACGCTCCGGCACGTTCGTCCAATTCTCGTCCGTTGGCGGGCGCGTCGGCGGCACCCCGGGGATGGGTGCCTACCAGGCGGCCAAGTTTGCGGTGGAGGGGTTTTCCGAGGTGTTGGCCAACGAGGTGGGGCCGTTCGGCGTGAAAGTCATGATCGTCGAGCCCGGCGCGTTCCGCACCGACTGGCAGGGATCCTCGATGCGGCTCCACGATGTCGGCGCGGACTACGAGCCCAGCGTTGGCGAGATCAACCGCATGCGGGAGCGGACCAACGGAACGCAGCCCGGGGATCCCGCGCGGGCCGCACGGATCATCGTCGAGGTCGTCGGATCTGACGACCCGCCGCGCCGGCTATTGCTCGGAGCGGGCGCCGTCGCTCAAGCACGGGACGCCGCAACGCAGCGCGCGGCCGAGCTCGAGCAGTGGGCGGACCTCAGCGCGACCGCGGACTTTCCGCAGCAGAGCGCGTCAGCGGCATAGGCGCCGAGCGACAGCAGTGGGCGGGGTTGAGCGCTTCGGCGGACTTCCCGTCGGAGAGCTGACTCGCGCCCGCCCGAGGCTGCCTCGACGGTTCGCTCGTTCTGATGTCAACGCTAATCACGGTTTGAAAGGGAAGAATCTGATGGACACAGCAACATGGCTGATCACTGGCACATCGAGTGGGCTCGGGTACGCGCTCGCAGAGCATGTTCTCCAGCAGGGAGACCAGGTTGTGCTCGGCGCTCGCACGCTGGAGCCGATGGCAGCGTTGATCGCTCGTTATCCGCAAACCGGTCTCTCGGTCACGCTCGACGTGACCGATCCGGGCCAGCGGATCGACGCGATCCGCCAGGCTGAGGAGCGGTTCGGTGCGATCGACGTGTTGGTCAACAACGCCGGTATCGACTTCATCGGCGCGATCGAAGAGCAGGAGGAAGAGGACTACCGCGCTCAGTTCGAGGTGAACTTCTTCGCAGCCGCTGCGATGCTGCGTGGTGTGCTTCCCGGCATGCGTGAGCGTGGCCGCGGCACCATCGTGAACATCTCCTCGATGGACGGGATCGCGAGCCTGCCGGTCAACGGATGGTATGCGTCGAGCAAGTTCGCGCTCGAAGGGTTGACCGAGGCCCTGTGGCAGGAGATTGAACCGATCGGTCTGCGCGCCCTCCTAGTCGAGCCGGGCTCGTTCCGCACCGGCATCGAGACGCGCACCAAATTCTCCGGGCCGATCATCGACGCGTACGCGGCAACTTCAGGTGCATTCCGCGAGATGATGAAGACGGTCACGCCGGACATGTTCCCCGGCGATCCGGTCCGTGGCGCAGCCGCGATCTACCAAGTCGTCAACTCAAACGAAGCCCGTCACTGGGTGATTCTCGGGAGCGACGCTCACCGCCGGATCGGCGTGAAGCTCGACATGCAGCGGGCCGAGTACGACGCTGGCAGAGAACTCGCGTTCAGCACCGACTACCCCGGCCAAACCGGCCCCACCGTCCTCTAACAACAACTGCGATGGGGAGGAGATCGTCGAAGGCCTCGACCCGCCGGGCTGTCGCCACCACACGTCGCCCCGCCCTCAATGCCGCCTCCACGATCGCACGGCCGAAACCCCGGGAGCCGCGAAGTTCTGGACCAGCGCAGACCGAGCGATCCAAAGAGAGAGGAGGCTCCGATGAGTTCCAGACCGATTGTCGCGATACCCGCGGCGTACAAGCGGCGCTTCGCGCGCATGCATCCAGCACGGCAAATGGTCGGGCTGATGCTGTGGTTGCCCGTCTCGGTCGTGATCCTCTTCTCGCTTTGCTACATCGGCGCGCTCCACGCCCCGGCGCCCCACGACGTGCCGATCGGAGTGGTCGGCGCATCGACTCATGACCAACAGCTCGCGAGCGACCTTCAGGCGTCATCCAAGGGAGCGCTGCGCGTCAGCACCCTCCCGGCAGCCAACGCGGCCGCGGTCCGCTCGGGAAAGCTCGCCGCCGCATTCGTGCCAGGGTCACCCGGCCACCCGGCGACGGTGATCATCGCCTCAGCCAACGGATATCAGCTAGCCCAGTATGCCCAACAGGCACTCGCACCCCTTGCGGCCACTGAGAGGACGACCGTGCGCGTGGACGATGTGGCACCTCTGCCTGCAGGCCACGACAACCTGGGCACCGTCTCGTTCTTCATAACGCTCGTCGCCACGCTCGGCGGCTATCTCCTCGGAGTGTTCTGCGGGCAGCAGGGCGCTCCGCTGCCACGCCGTGATCGCTGGTCGGTCGTGGCTGCGATGGGGGCGCTGCTTTCACTGCTGGTGACCGTCATCTCAGGTCCGATCCTGGGGGCCTTCACGGGCCACTTCTTCGAGGTATGGGCAATCACGTATGCGACCGTGCTCGTGGCCGGCCTGGTCACCGATGCGCTGGGCTACTACTTCGGTCGGTTCCTGATCGTCCCAGCGCTGGTCCTGTTCGTCTTCATCAACGTCCCCTCGGGCGGCGGCACCTACCCCGTCACCTTCGTGCCAGGGATCTTCCGCTGGTTCAATCACATCGTGCTCAGCAGCTACGACGTACCGCTCATGCGCCACGTGTTGTACGGGGCCGGCCCGCATGTCGCGCGCGGCATCTACGGACTCGCCGCCTACGGCGCGACCGGAATCATCTTGGCAATCGCCGGCCCGTACTTCGTGATGTGGCGCCAGCACCGCCGCACAAAGCTCGGCCTATCTCCCCGCGGCATGATGGGAGACGCAAGCCTGCAGCTCGCCCTCGGCCCCAGGACGTCTGGGCCGGACAACGTGACCCGCACCGCCGACGACCGCTCCATTGTGATTCGGGGGATCCTTGAACAGTAGGAGTGGTGAGCGCGGCCGTAACGAGCCGCCGAAGGCACCACGACGCACGCCTGTTGCCGCCTTCGGCGCGGTTGCATTGATAGCTGTATTGGTCTCCTCAGACTTCTACGCAAGTCAGTTCTGGCTAGGCCATCCTGTGACGACGGCGATCCTCGCGTCTCTTACCGTCGTCTTGGTGTCAGTCACGGTGATCGAGGTCGTCCTCAACCGGCGGTCTGAACGCAGATGGCGGTTGCTCGCCCAATACGCGCTCCTGGAGCTGGCCGAGGCGGCTCACGGAGCGTGGGGTGTGCTGCTTGTCGTCATCGCAGAAGGAAATAGCGGCAGCGATGCTGTAGCTGACCCCTCTCGAGTCATCGAGGTTCTCCATTCGCCGGCACGGGCGCCGGCGATGAAGCGCAAGATTGACGCGATGCTGACCGATCCGGTCCGGCGGGATGAGTTGCAGAAATCGCTAGAGCAAACCCTCGCCACATCCCGCGAGCTCATCAGTCGATGGGGAGCCGTCATGACCGGCTCCACCAGTTTCTCTGAGCTTTTCGATCGTCACGTCGAAATGATCGGACGTATCCACGGGCTGTGGTACTTCCTGACCTATGGCACACGAAGGGGGAGCCGGTTTCGGTCCCCCGGAGGCAGCCACCGCGACGACTGGTTCGTCGACAACCTCTTATCGATGACTCGCATCGCGATTCGCCTCGAAGATGAAACCTGGGCGATTGCGCTGCGCGTCGTACCACCCGACTGGTGGGACATGCGAACGGATGAACTCGCCGCGCCGGCACACGCTGAACACAGCTAACCACTCGTCGGACGACGCCGGTCTCGCATGTCCTAGACGGCGAGCTACGACCGCCACGACAAGAGTTCCGCCCGGGAGCTAGTCAGCCCACCAGTTGCGCTGACCCTGCACGTCCTCGCGCACATGCTCGCCAAGACTGGGCGCACCGAAGACGAGGATCTCGAGGCCCTCCGCCCCGGCCTCGTAGCCTCGCCACGTACCGGGTGAGACACGCACCACGTCCCACTCCTTGAGCTCGACGACCTCATCGTCGAGCTTCATCCGCCCGCTCCCACGCAGGACCACGTACACCTCCTCCTGGGTCTTATGCGTGTGGCCAAACGGGAAGCGGTAGTCGGGCGGGACGCGCTGGTAGCTCAGGCCGGACTGCTCGAGGCCGAGCGCCGCGCTTGCGTGGCGAAATTCCAGGTCCGGTGGGCCGTCGAAGTTAGACCCGATATCCGTCAAATCTTTGAGGTTCCTCACGCTGAACGCCATCGATTCCCTTCGCGTCCGGTTGACCATCTTTCGATTAGACCAGACCCCCGCACCGAACTCATCGGCGATGGCACGCAGAGCGCTTCCCTCGCGGCACACGCCGCGCCGCCGACAAGGTACTCCGTGCGACGAGTCAAGCGATGTCGGCAAAGCAAGACCCCCGCCTCTCCGCGCGTTGGCCCTCCCCGTCGCCAAGGGTGCGCATGCGGTGCTTGCCGGCCCGCACCGGCTCCGTGCTAGCACCGGGCTCGATCGAACGGGCGCGACCTGCGCTATTCGGTCTTTGGGGCGGCGCCGCCGACGGCGACCGCGTGGCCGCCCCCGCCCACACGGGAAAGCCCGATGAGGTCGCGTGGGTGCGCGACCAGTCGTAGGAGGACGGCGCAGCGCCGTAGCGCGCTCGCCATGCGCGCATCGCCTCGCGAACCCGTTCCCGTGTCCATTCGCGCGCAATCGCGCCGGGATGGCAGCGTTTGCAATATACGTCTTGATGGTTGCCTCTGCGCGCCCCAGCCGACGAGCGATCTCTGCGATCGACAGACCCTCCTGGTCGCGATAGTGGCGGGCGAGTTGCGCCGCCCGGCGCCGTTCCGCGACCCGGTCGAGCATCAGAACCCCAGGCCTAACAAATGTGCTGGACAGCCCAGTCGAGCGCAAAGAAGGGTCCGGCGGGGCTGGATCTCCCCTCGTGCCGCCGCGGCCGGCAGGTGACTCGAGAATTCGCGACCTCCCGCCTTGGCCACCCGTTCCTGGCTGAGCGCTTTGTTAGCATCGGTCGGGTCGTAGAAGTACGCCTTGATGGTCGCCGGCGATCGCCCCGGACGGTCCGCGATCTGCTTGATCGAGAGGCCCTCGAACTCGCGGTAATGGCGCGCCAAGGCGACTGCCCGGCGACGCTCGAGAACCCGATCGGTTCCAGCGTTCGACGCCTTGCCCGTCACACCGTGTCACGCTACCCCGCTCGATTGGCGTTTTCGTCGAGGTCGCCGGGTAAGTGCGAACGCACCGGCTGGACCTCCTACCCGCGCTGAGCAGGGCTCCCAAAGGATCGCTCCCGCACCCCCTCCTCGCCTCAGTGGCGCAGGAGCTCTGGCACGGACGCCCCGAGCTCAGTGTCAAGCGCCGAACTCGCACCGTCGGCGCAGAATCCGCATCAGTCTTCGCGATCGTAATCCAGCAGCTCGTCAGCCCGCACAAGATGTAGCTTCACGGTCGGATGGCGCCGCCGCTGGCGCCGCTGCTGAGGGACGGGCGGTAGCGCGTTCACGCTCGCCCACCGCTCGCGCACGACCGCCGGGTCGAATCTCAGGCGCGGTCGTGGTCCAGCCCCGAGGCGGATCGCCCCGAGCTCGTCGGCGTGCGTGTAGATGAAGCGAACGCCGACGGCATAGTGCGCCGCCAAGCGTGTGGCCGTCCACAGCTGGCCGGGGTCGTCGTAGTCGTGAAGAACGACGTCTCGCTGGTTATCCAGGCTGATTGCACCGAGATCCGCATCCCGCGTTTCGGGGTGCGCCTCGAACGCCTCGACGAGCACGGTGCAGATTCGCTCCAGCCGCTTCTGCTCCTGGGCGGGTGAAGTCGCGCTATCCATGGGGCCGGATCACGGCGCGCCTGCCCGCCCGCTGCGTCGGCATGGATCTGGTCGAGGCTAGAGGCCGAACATGCGCCGCCACCGCGAGATGGTTCCCCGGCGGCTCGCGGCCGCGTACAGGGCACCCGCGCCAGCATCTTTGAACTCGGCAGGTGTCGGCCACGTCGAACGGCCAGCAAGGAATGCCCGGAGTCCGCGCTCGACGCGTTCGTCGCTCCATAGCGGCGGGCGGCCTCTGTTCGACTCCCCCGGTCGGCTATCCAGCGACGCCGCGAACGCGTAGCGCGTCGCTGAACCGGCGCCCCGCGGAACGAGAACGCCGTGCTGGACCAGCTTGGCTATCTCTGCCGTCGCGGCGGTCCTGGCAACACCAGCGGCCTCCTCATAGCCCCGGCGGGTGAACTCGCGCAGGCCGGCGATCCGCAGCGCCGCGAGCGCACGCTCCTGCCCGGCGGTCAGGCGCAGGGGCTCCCGCCCACCAGCAGCTGCCAGCGAGCTCAGGTCAGCGACCGTCGATGCGACGCGCTCATACTCCTCGACGAGGCCTCGAAAGAAGTACTCCAGCCAGTGCTCCATGTTGTACGTGTTGCGACGCACCGATCGCAGCGCCTCGTAGTACGCCCCCCGGTCCTCGGCGTAGTAGCGCTCGAACGAGAACATTCGTCCCGGGAGGACGTCTCGGGCCATCAGCAGCGCGGTCTGGATCAGCCTCGCCGCGCGGCCGTTCCCGTCGGCGAACGGGTGGATATCCGTGATTCCGTAATGGATCACGCCGGCAAGCACGAATGGGGGCTCTTCGCCCGAGGCAAGCTTCCGCTGGAGCCAATCGAACATCGCCTCGATCAGACCTGGGACCTCGTCTGCAGGCGGGCCCTCGTGCATGATCTGGTTGGTCATGCGGTCAACGACGACGGCCACCCCGTCACGCCAGCTGCCCTCGTGATGTGGCTTGAAGTGTGGATCGTCGGCTCTGCCGAGTCCCCGCATTGCGGTGCCGTGGAGTTCCTTGAGGAACGCCGGCGTGATGTCCAACGCATCGTCCGCCAGACGCTCGTCAATCAGATCCAGCGCCGCCACGTAGTTGACGAGCTCGATCTTCGCTCGTGTGTCCGGGGCGAGTTCCCCGCGCGCGGCGCGCTCGGCCTCAACGAACGGCAACTGGTTGCCCTCGATCAGATTCGAGTAGTGCACCGTCCCGGCCTTCGCCGAGGCTCGGAGCTGGTCAGCGACCGCCGGCAGAATGCGCGCTCCTCCAATCGTGCCGAGCGCAGCCGAGATCCTCATCAGGAGATCGGTGGCCTGGGGCGTGTAGCGCCGATAGTTGGCGCTGAAGGGTCGAGACGCGGTCGACATCGACAGAACAATCTACCGCATAGAAGCAAAAATAGATGTGCTGTTTTGCTGGCAAAACGTGCTGATCTACCGTATGCCAACGAAAGATCGACCGCCGAGCTCGGTGGACACGTAACAAGATCTTCTGCCGCTCAGAAACGAAACAGACCAGCTCGTCGGGTGGCCGGGAGCGTCGCAGCTCCCGGCTCCCTCGGATCCCGGCGTGACAGTCTCCCGTCACCGGGCTCTCCTCACCAGCCCGTCAGTACGAGCGGATCCACTGCCACTGGGCGAAGCGACTTGTCGTTGGGCCTTGGCTTGCTCATCTTCGTTTCCTCCCGGCAAAACGCCGGTTGAACGACATGGACATTCCTGGTGAGCCGGCTCCTTCGCTCCACCACCACCCCAGCGAGCAGTGGCTTCCCAGCTACTACGAGCCGGTCCGCCAGCGAGCGCCGCGTCGGTACTCATTGCCTTCGGTGTGACAGCCTCGGCACGCTCCCTCTCGCGACCTTGGGACCTGCAATCCCGGTCGACATATCGAGCTGTTCCGCGCCGCTGCAGCGGCCGCGAACGAGTCGCTGTCGGAGTTTCTGGTGGAGAGCGGGCGGGAGCGGGCCGAGCGACTGCTCGCGGACCGAACCCGGTTCGTCCTCTCGCCGGCGCAGTGGCGGAGGTTCACGGCTGCGCTCGATCGTCCGCCGCGGAAGATCCCGGAGCTGGTCGAGCTTTTCCGCCGCCCGCGCCCGGAGCAGTGACGAGGTTCGGCGATGATCCCGAGCCGCTCGGCCCGGGCCACGTTCTTGCTGGCTTCGACTGCGGCCGGACGTCCTTGAACGTGTGGCTCGAGAGGTACGCGCGCCGGGCTGCCGGAGTCGGCTCAGCACGCACCTACGTGATCGTCGATGCGCAGCAGGAGCGCGTCGTCGGCTATCACGCGCTCACCGCTGCCGCCCTCGAACGCGAGGCGGCGACCGCGAGGGCTATCAAAGGGATGCCGCAGTACCCGATCTCGGTCGTGCTGCTCGCTCGGTTGGCGATCGACCTTTCAGTAGTTCGGCGCGGCCTCGGGGAATGGCTGCTGCGCGACGCGATGACGCGTACCCTCTCTGCGCCAGGAACTGTTGGCGTGCGGGCGATGGTGGTCCACGCCATCGACCAGCAGGCTCGTGCGTTCTATCTGCGGTACGGGCTCGAGCGCTCGCCAACCGACCCTCTGCACCTAATGATCCTGATCAAGGACATCATCGCGGCGTTGGACGCGGCGAGGAAGGATCCGTAGCGCTTCTCAAGCTGGGCCGCACGCGCACGGACACCCGCGCCTCCCGTTCCACTGGCGTTTGTCGTCCCATCTACGACGCCTGGTGGTACATGCTACTACGCGATGTCGTAGACTTCATGCATGAGCAGATAACTGAGCAACCAGCTCGCCACGGCCATTCGACGCGACGACGGAGGACGCTCGCCGGCGCTGTCACGGTGGCCATCGTCGCAGTCGTGATTGCGATCACCATCTCCAGCGGCGGCGGGACTGCGACCGCGACCGGATCGGCCTCCCGCCGGGCCGCGGCGTCGGTCGCGGACCGGGCCGCGGTGTCGATCCCCACCGGTGACTGGCCTCAGTTCAACTTCACCGCTCAGCGGGCCGGGGTCGGGCCGGCCAACACGGGGGTCACCGCGGGCGACCTGAGCCAGCTCCAGGTGCGCACGGCGAAGCTCCCTGGCACCGCTGACAGCTCCGCGATCGAGTTGCACGGGATTCGGATCGACGGCCGCGTACGGGATGTGCTGGTGCTCACCACGAGCTACGGTCACACCCTCGCCATCGACGCTGCCACCGGCCGGAGCCTGTGGGAGTTCACGCCGTCAGACATCGGCTCCTACGTCGGGAGCGCGCAGTTCACCACTGCGACCCCGACCGCCGATGCGGACCGCAAGTATGTGTACGCAACGAGCCCGGACGGGAAGATTTACAAGCTGGCGAAGCCGCGCTCGAGCAGGCGACCGATGTCGCTAATGCGCACGGCATCGACTCAACGCCGTCGTTCCTGATCGGCGAGGCCGGCGGTCTACTACACCTATTCCAGCCCACCACCCTGACCTCAGCGCCGTTCGCGGCTGCGTTCGACGCCCTGCTGAAAGGATCACGATGACCGACACGGTACTGCGCCGTATCAGCGAAGGGCTGTGTCTGCTGGGAGTCGGAAGCGCCGGCTATCTGACGATCGTCAGCAGCTGCCGCGTGCTGCGGGCAGACCGCGCTCGCGCATCTGCCCTCGCGCCAGCCTGACGGTTCGAGCGACCTCCGAGCCGTGAATGGCTCAGCTGCGGCCGAGCCGGCGCCGTAGCAGCATCGCGAGGCTTCCGAGGACAGCCGGAATCGTCGCGAGGACAACGATGCAGGGCTGGTGCGAGATGAACGGAAGCGCGAGCGTGGCGGAACCGCTGGCCAGCCGTGCGGCGAGCAGGCCGATGGCGGCCAGCAAGATGATCACCGAGGCGGCCGCCATGCAAAGCAGGGCAGGAAACCGCCAGCTCGGCGGTTCGCCGAGCAGGTAGTCGACACGTGCCGGATCGATACCCGTCGAGCCGGCCGAATCTGGCGCCTCGGAAAAGCTGAGCATCGCGCGGGCGAGCGCCGATCGATTGTCCGGCGCCGCGCGCAATGCGCTCTCGTCGGCGCTCAGCTCGGCCAGCGCCTGCTGACGTTCGACGAGATCGCCGAGGGCGGGGACGAAGAACAACGCGCTAGCGAGAACCCGACCAGCGGCGAGCCGGAGCGGGTCGTGGCGGTGGGCGTGGTGAGCTTCGTGCGCAAGAACCGCCCGCAGCGCATCGTCATCGAGAATGTCGACCGCGCCGGTCGACAGATACACGCGCGGGCACACGAAGCCTGCACAGAACGCCCGGGGCTGAGCGTCGTCGATCACCAGCGCGCCGTGGAGCGGCACTAAGGCTTGGCCGGCGAGGTAGCGTTGCAAGCGCCGGGAGGCCCGAAGCTCCCGCAGCCCGCCGTATACGGCCCGGGCGGTCACGACCGCGCCAAGCGCCGCGAGGATCATTACCACGATCGCGTCGAGGTTCGCGGCCGGGTAGCTGAGCTTCAGGCCGAAAATCGAAACGCGGTTGGCGGCGTGTGAGGAGACTCGCCACGTTAAGAACAGCCGCGAGAGGACGATGATCGCCGAGGCCAGGCCAAGCCCTCCGAGCGCGAGGCCGGCGAGAGAGACTCGGGCGGCGGCGGTGGCGGCGGGAGCTGGAGCGCTCGCGGCCGGGTCGTGACCAACGCCGGAACCGGTGCCGATGGCGGCCGACCGGCTGATCCGCTGCTGGGTGGAGGTCGAGATGGCCATCTCCTACGTGGAATCGTAGACTAGTCGCCGCGGCATTCGCCCGTAATGCTCTTCAATTCGAGCTTCTGGACTTCGTCGACCGCGCCGAAGCATTCGCGCGTGAGCAGCTCAGCCGGCGTCACCGGCGCCGCGCGACGGCACCGGTGCAATAGCCGCACCACCAGTCGGCGCCACCAGCGAGCACAAGTCTGCTTGATCACCGTCAACGGGGTCCGACCTCGGTTCTCGGAAGCTAGGGCAGTTCTACGACATAGAGTAGTACTTACCGACGAGCGGGCGGAGAGCAGGCTATGTTCCCTTTCCGCCGTTCGACTGCTACACTGAGTCGTAGATGGCGCCACGCAGAGCCAAGACGGCACCGCCCGCCGCTCCGCCGCCGCTGCACCCGCTGGAGGCGGAGGTAATGGAAGAGCTCTGGAGCTCAGGTGAGGCTCCGGTACGAGCTGTCATGGACGCACTCAATAAGCGCACGAAGCAGAAGCGCGCGTACACGACGTACATGACGATCATGGCGCGGCTGCATAAGAAGGGCGTGCTCGTCCGCCGCCGCGAGGGCAAGACCGACTTCTACGCTCCCAGTCAGACCCGCGACGAGTACATGGCGCTCCGAGCACGCGCTGAGGTCGAGGGCCTCGTAGCGCAGTACGGCGATGTCGCGTTGAGCAACTTCGCGCAGCAGATGGCCGGTCTTGACCCGGCGCGGCGCCGCGCGTTGCAGCGCCTCGGGCGCAAGAGCTGACCTAGCTCAACTCCGGGCCCGCCCCGGGCCCACAGACGCGTCCTACGACAGGTCCGCAAACGTCCTACTATCTTTTGTAGTAGTCAGCTCCAGTATCTGCTACGCTGCATAGTAGATACTGTGATGAGTCCCACTGGCCCTGATAGCTCACCCGCGCCGCGGCCATGATCTCCGCCCTTGGTTCGCTTCCCTTCGGCGCGACCAGCCATCTGACGGCTGGTCGCGCCCAGATGGGCACGTCGCTGAGCTTTCACCTGTTCTTCGCTGTGCTCGGAGTTGGATTGCCGCCGATGATGCTGGCCGCTGAGGGAATGCATCTGCGGACGGGCGACCCAGTGTGGCGGGCGCTGGCGCGGCGCTGGTCGAAGGTGTTCGCGATCCTGTTCGCGGTCGGGGCGGCGTCGGGCACGATCATCAGCTTCGAGCTGGGACTGCTGTGGCCGCGGTTCATGGCCTTCGCGGGCGGCATCATCGGACTGCCGTTCTCACTCGAGGGCGCCGCGTTCTTCATCGAGGCGATCTTCGTCGGCATCTACCTGTACGGGTGGGATCGACTCAGCCCCCGCACGCATTGGCTGTCGGGGATCCCGATCGCGATCGCCTCGGCGGCGTCGGCGTTCTTCATCGTCACGGCCAACGCCTGGATGAACGTGCCGCGCGGCTTCAAGATCGTGCACGGCCACGTGACGCACGTGAATGTGCTGGCGGCGATGTTCAACCCCGCGTGGGCGACCGAGACCGCGCATATGGTGCTCGGTGCCTACCTCGCCACGACGTTTGGCGTCGCCGCCGTTTACGCGGTCGGGATGTTGCGCGGTCGCCGCGACTCCTATCACCGCAAGGCGATCACCGTTGCCCTCGCGGCGGCTGCGATCCTCGCCCCGATGCAGCTTGCGGTCGGGGATCTGCTCGGTCGTACCGTGGCCCAGCACCAGCCGGCAACGCTCGCGGCGATCGAGGGCGTGACTCATACCGAGAGCGGTGCGGGTCTGAACCTCGGCGGGATCGAGCTACCCGGACACGCCACCACCTTCCTGAACATAAAGATCCCGAACCTGCTCAGCGTCCTGGCCTACGACAAGCCGAACGCGCCCGTGCGCGGGCTTGACACCTTCCCCAAGGCCGATCGTACGCCGCTGGCGTGGGCGACGCGGCTGGCGTTCATCGGGATGGTCGGCATCGGCACCGGCCTGATCGCGCTTGGCCTGTGGTACTGGCTGCGCCGACGTCGCAACGGCCCGGGCCCAGAGGACCGGTTCACGCTGCTGGCGCTGGCCGGCGCGGGGCCGGCGGCCTTTCTGGCCAACGAGCTCGGCTGGCTCGTGACGGAGTTCGGACGTCAACCATGGGTCGTTTACGGCGTGTTTCGAACCTCGAGCGCGATCACGACTGCTCCGGGGCTGAGCGCAACGTTCACCGGGTTCACGCTGCTCTACATCGTTCTCAGTGCGCTGACGGTCTGGGCTGTCCGGCGGGTCTCGACCGGCACCCCACAGCTGCTCGCAACGCCGACACTCAGAGTGGCCTGAGATGAGCCTGCCGGCCCTGATCGCGATCGTCCTCGGCCTCTCCTTGACCGTTTACGCGATCTTTGCCGGTGCCGATTTCGGGGCCGGGATCCTCGACCTGTCAGCTCGCGAGAGCCCCGAGCAGCGGATCGCGCTTGCGCACACGATCGGACCGCTGTGGGAGGCGAACCACGTCTGGCTGATCTTCTCGATCACGATCACGTTTTCAGCCTTCCCGACGGCATTTGCCGCGCTCGGAGTCGTCATGCTCGCGCCGCTCACACTCGCCGTGATGGCGATCGTCGTGCGTGGGGTCGCCTTTGGCCTGCGTGCAGAGCCCGGTGGGCAAGCGCGGAGCCAGACGCTGCTGAGCGCCGCGTTCGGAGGCGCGAGCGTCGTTGCGCCGCTGCTGTTTGGAGCCTCGGCCGGGGCGCTCGCGCAGGTCTCGAGTAGCCGCCGGGTCTCGGCCACCCCGTTGTCGGTCCCCTGGACGGGGTTGTTCGCGAGCCTCGTCGGGCTGCTGGCGGTCGCACTGTGCGCCCAACTTGCGGCGAGCTTCATGACCTGGAGGCTCTCGCGCACAGGACAGTCGGAGTCCGCCGAGCGCTTCCGCCGTCGCGGCCTGCAGACCGGGACCGTGGTGCTCGCGCTCGGCCTGCTCGCGCTGCTCGCCGGCGCCTGGAAGGCCCCGGCCCTGTGGCACCGGCTGAGCACCGCCGCGCTGCCATTGCTCGTGATCTGGCTGCTGGCGATGTTGGCCTCCCTGTATGCGTTCGCGCGCCGGCGCTACCTGCTCGCTCGCGCCTCCACGATGCTCGTGGCCGGCGCGATCGTGTGGGGCTGGCTGATCGCGCAGGCACCGCACCTCGTCGGGACCCGCCTGACGATTCACGCCGCGGCCGCCACCCACGCTGCGCTGACCGCGTTCGCGATCGCGGGCGGCGTCGTCCTGCTCGCCGTGCTCCCCGCCTTCTACCTGCTCTACGTCCTGTTTGGACGCCCAACACCGGAGATTGCCCAATGAAACAGTTACAAACACACCTCGAACAACGAAAACTGAACCTCGCAGCCGGATCGCTGCTGCTCTGGGTCGCCTTGGCTCCCTGGATCTGGGGCTACTCCAGCAGTCCCTCCGCCGTCGCCAGCCACGTCTTCTTCTTCTTCGCGTTCGGACCCCTGACGCTGCTGATCCTCGTTCTCCGCCCCGCCGCGTTCGTGGTGCTCGTGGCCGGCGTCTGGCTCGCGTTGAGCCCATGGCTGCTCGGCTACGCGACCAACCACTCGGCTTGGCTGAGCGACGGGGTCACCGGCATCCTGCTCAACTGCGTCGCTTCGCACGCAGTCGGGTTCAGCCTCTCGGCGGCTGTGCCCAAGTGGGCTAAGCGCCGCCGGTCGGCAGCCGCCTCAGGCGAGCTCGAGACGGCCGGCTCACGCCCGTAGCGGTCTGACCCGATGCCCGGCGCTAGCCCCCACCCAGAGACAGCAGCGGACCGGCGGTCGTACCGATGGCCGTTTTGGGCTGCGGTAATCGCGGTCGCGGTCGCCGTGGTGTTCCTCGTCCTGCCGGATCTCGCCGGCGTTCCCGCCCGCCTGGTCGAAGGCTGTGGCAAGTGGATCGCGGCGGCCGGCGTCTTGGAGCTGCTCTCCGCAGTCGGGTTTGTATTCCTGTTCAAGCTGGTATTCGCCGCGCCCGTGAGCTGGCGGCGAAGCGTCCCGGCCGCCTTGCGGGCGCTCGCTGCGAGCACGATCCTCCCAGCCGGAGGACTGATCGGGCCAACGATGGGCGCGTGGTCGGCGAGTACTGAGAGGCCCTCGCTCTCAGCGTTGACCCGCTCGACGGCCACATTCGTGATTCTCACCAACGCACCAGGCGCGATCGTGCTCGCAGCGCTGGGCACGCTGCTATGGCTCGGGTTGCCCGGCGATCCCCATCAGATAGCACTGACGCTCCTTCCGGCGGCGCTGGCCAGCGGCCTCCTGATCGCCACCTGGCTCGCGGGCCGGCCCTCGCGACGACAGACATCGCCCCCGCACCGCGGTAGGTTCATGCGCAGGCTCGCCAAGCCCGTGAGCGACCTCAGCGACGGGATCACCGAAGCCCGCGAACTAGTCACCACAGGTAACTGGAAGCTCACCGGCGCGCTCGCCTACTACGCCTTCGATAGCGCCGTGCTATGGGCAGCCTTCCACGCATACGGCCACGCTCCCCCGGTCGGTGTCGTCGCGATGGGGTACCTCGTCGGCTCGCTCGCGGGGGCGCTGCCCATACCCGCCGGCCTCGGCGTCGTCGACGGGGGCCTGGTCGGGGCCCTCGTCCTCTATGGAGCACCCGTGGCACCAGCGGCCGCAGCGGTGCTCCTATATCGCGGCATCTCGCTCTTGCTGCCGCTTGCCCTCGGCGCCGTCGGCTGGCTGTCTAGGCCGGCCGCAAACCGACAGCTGAGCGCCCACGAGCGGCGCGCCGGCCTCGTCGGCCTCGCACGAGCTCAACGCCGCGTAGAGCTCGAGCTCGTAACTGCGGACGCGGACTAGCGCACCCAGAGGCGTTTGACGCGCTCCAGCACGTCGTTCCCCACAGGAGGTTTGACCATGAAGAATTGTGAAAGGCGCATCCCGTGCTACGACGCCCAGGCCCATCACGCTTCTGCATCCGCCGTACACAGCGTGGCATCTGAGCTATGTCGCGCTGGGCGCAGCGGCGGCCCCGAGAATCCACGGCGACCGAGTGGCGGCTGCGCTGCTCGCGTTCTTCCTCGCCGTGGGCGTCGGCGCGCACGCGTTCGACGAGCTCCACGGTCGGCCCATGCGCACCGGGCTCTCGAACCGTACGCTCGCGCTCTCCGGGGGCGTCGCGCTCCTGAGCGCAACCGCGATCGGAGTCGCGGGGGTCGTGACAGTGTCGATCACGCTTGCCCCGTTCGTCCTGTTCGGCGCCGCGATCTGCCTCGCGTACAACCTTGAGTCGTTCGGCGGGCGCTTTCACAGCGACGCGTGGTTCGCGCTCGGCTGGGGGCGTTCCCAGCACTGACCGGCTATTGGGTGAACGCGCCCGGCTTCACGCCGGCGGGTGGACTCGTGGCCGGCGCGTGTTTTGGCCTCAGCGTTGCCCAGCGGCGTCTGAGCACCGCGGCCCGGCTACTCCGACGCAGGACAGCGTCGGTGACCGGCGAGCAGCGGCTCACGGATGGAACCACGCTCGAGCTGTCCCGCGCCGGCCTGCTGGCACCACTCGACGGTGCGCTCCGGGCGACGTCGCTCGCGATCACGCTACTGGCCGCCGGCCTGCTCGCGGCGCGACTTTCATGATCTCCGCGCAACGCGCCGCCGTTGACCTCGACCGCCGGCTGCCCGACCCGGCGGTGCGCACCCACCATCGACGCGAGGCGGCCACTGATCCCGCGATCTTGTGGGCGGCCGCGGAGAGCGTGCGGATCGGTGAATCGGGTCTCCTCGGGCGACTGGTCCGCTGGCGCGTCCCGGGGGCCACTCGTGACCAAACCTACCGCGAGATGTTCACGACCGATCCGTTCCTCGTACTCGACGAGGGCGAACACTATTTGCTGGCGGGTCTGTGCGGCACGATCTGGACGACTCATCCACTGCTCTCCCCTCTCACCAGACCGTCCGAATTCCGCGAGTGGCGCGTGCCGGGCACCGTCCGAGTCATGTTCGCGCAGTGGACCGAGCCGGCGCGCGATGGCGCAGCCTTGGTCAGCGAGGTTCGCGTGACCCCAGTCGACCAGCATGCGCAAAGGCGACTGCGCGGGCCGTGGCCACTAATCGGTCGTTTCGAAGGCCTAATCGGCAGCGAGCCCCTGCGGCTCGCCGTATGCCGGTCGCAGAAACACGTCTGACCGCTCCCGCCTACTACGCTGCATCGTAGGTTAGCCACGATGGACGGGAAGGTTTCCACGGCGGCGGCGTCATTGGAGGTGGACACCTTCTACTACGACCAGTCGTAGAGGGTCCATCTTCCACATCTATATAGGAGCTCTCCCAATGATAAAGCCCGCACTACTTGCCTTCGCACCCGTCGCCGCCGCCGTGGCGATCGCCGGCTGCGGCGGTTCGAGCAGCAGCAGCAGCAGTCACTCGACAGCCGCCCCGAGCAAACCAGCTGGCACCGCCACGGCGGCGGTCACGCTGGCCCCCTCCAAGTTCGGCAAGATCCTCGTCGGCCCGAACGGCCGCACGCTGTACGACTTCGTAGCCGACAAGACGATGAAGAGCACGTGCTACGGGGCGTGCGCGAGCCTATGGCCGCCGCTCACCGTCACGGGCACGCCCAAGGCAGGCCCGGGAGTAAAGGCCTCGCTGCTCGGCACGACCAAGCGCACTGACGGCACCACCGAGGTGACCTACAACGGCCACCCGCTGTACTACTACGCCGGCGACAGCGCGCCCGGCGACACGACGGGTCAGGACATCAACCAGTTCGGCGCCCTGTGGTACGTCCTGCTGGCCAACGGCATGCAGGTCACCCATGGCTGAGCGAACCCGCAACCGATCCCTCACCGCCACGCGAACGCTCGCCGGCATCACGCTGCTGCTGATCGGCGGCATTCACTACCAGCAATACCACTACGCGTTCTACTCGGCCATCCCGACCATCGGCCCACTGTTCCTGCTGAACTTCATCGGCGGGACGGCACTGGGGCTGTTCCTCCTCGCACCCGGCAAATCGAGGCTCGGACGCCTTGGTAACCCGCTCGAACAGCTGACAGCGCTCGCAGGCATAGGCCTCGCGGTGAGCGGAGCCGCCGCGCTGGTGATCAGCGAGAACACGCCCCTGTTCGGATTCATGGAACACGGCTACCGGTTCGTGATCGTGCTTACGCTCGCCTCCGAGGCCGTAGCAGTCGTATTGCTGACGCTGTTCCTGGTCCTTGCCCGCTCCCGGGCGCACGGACGCGGGGCGGCACCCACGCAGAACCCATCCGCTGGCCGGCCGGCCCGCGAACCCATCAACCAACGACCCGGCACGCCGGCGGCTGAGAGGTAGCAATGCAAAAGCTCTACGAGATCACGATCCCGGGCCTTTCGATGACAGCCGACTTTCCAGCCGTACGCCACCGCCTGCTCGCGGACTTCCCCCGTGTGGTCGACGTGCTCGCGATGACCACGCCAGCCACCGTGCTTGTCGTGTACACGGGCGAACAGGAAGTCGACTGCTGGATCGACGCTCTCAGCGACTCCGTGGCCACCCGACGTATACGTCTCCCCCACCCCCATGTCTACGACTCGGGTCGAGATGGGGCTCAAGGAGCCGCCGACGGGTTTGGCCGACTGTGTAGTCGAACTGGGGAAACCGGGCCATCTGTTGGTTGACGAAACGGATGAATCTCCCTGGCTCGGGCTCGATTCGGAGTTGGTGATCGACGCTGTTGAGGAGGGCAAGGTACGCGGAGAGTGTGCGACGTAGCTCGGCTCGCTTGGAACCGTTTGCCTGGGCGCGATTGATCCCGTAGTTGGAGGCGGCCACGATCATGCCGCCACCGATCGCGCTTCCGCCAGCGATGATCGCCGTCACAAGCTCGGTAGGCATCTACGCGGCGTGTTGAGTGGCTGGCGCGAGGCATTGCATGGAGCCGGCGACGATCCGGCTCGGCGACCAGGTCGGTCGTGCTCCTGTCTCTCCCACGGCATGACCTCTAGACAATGACGGTCGCCGCGGACGCATCGTTTGGATCTTCGACGAAGGCCGAGCTGCTCCCCTCCAGTCGCCCCTCGCGAATCGTCGACATTGGGCACCTCGAGGGCGGAGGCGTGCCAGTTACCGCGCGGCGACGAGAATCTCCGCCTCGTCGGTCCGGCACGAGCCGACCATGCTGTTGGTCTGCGCGTGCTTCGTGAGGTTCCTTGCCGGCCACCTCGCTGGTCGGACGTCGATGGTGAACTCGATCCCGAGGCGCGACGCGATCCGCATCAAGGTGTCGATGCTGGGGTTCATCTCGCCGAGCTCGAGCCGCGCAACCTGAGGCTGCTTCATGCCGAGGCGCTGTGCGAGATCGCGCTGCGAGTGCCCGTGCTCAGCGCGGTAGTGGACGATGACGACCGCTACCGCCCGCGCCAGCGCGGTCCGCTCCCACTCGGCCCGGAACTCCGGGTCGGAGCGGAGCTGCTCGGCGATCAGCTCGTCGTTGGTCTTGATCTCGCTCAGCCTCATCTCACGTACAAGAACACTGCTGTTATCGGTGATCGTCAGTCCGGACCTCAAATCCGCAGCATTGTCCGTACCATTGACGTTACGATTCGCGTACCACCTGTGTTACGCTGTCCAGCGTCATGAAGAAGGCCGAGACCTCCCCCGCCACGAGCTACCACGACCGCCGTCTGGCTATCCGTCTCCAGGATCCCGAGTTTCGGACTGAGTTCGAGAAGGCCAGCAGAGAAATCAAGGCGATCGATGCGATCGTCAACGAGCTCGATGGGCTCCGCCAGGCGCATGGGATGACAAAGGCGGAGCTTGCCCGCGAGATCGACAAGAACCCAGCGAGCGTCCGGAGACTGTTCACGGCGCCGGCGAACCCGGAGCTGAGGACGATCGTCGCCATGGCAGACGCTCTGGACGCCGACGTCGTCATCGTGCCGCGCACTCGCCGGGGCCGCCGCAATTCCTCCGCCGCTGCCTGACGGAACGGGAGACATCAGGCCCGCGGGCTATCGTCGCGCCTGTGCAGTGGGGAGTCGCGTACTACCAGGCGGCGAACGGGACGATCCCGGCCGCTGACTTCCTCGACTCCTGCCCGACGAAGGTCGACGCCAACTTCGCGGCAGTGCTCGAGGCCGTGCGCGCCGCGCCTCCGCCAGCTTTCAGCGGCGGTGGGAAGTGGGAGGCGATGCACGGGACGATGGCCGGCTATTACGAGATCCGTGGCACCGGCCCGGGCCGCATGCACTATCGGCTCTTCTGTCGCCTCGAGAACGGCACGCCCGCCGAGCTGAAGGCTCTCGGCTTCGACAGGCCACAGATCGTCGTCATCAACGGCATGGTCAAGAAGAATGCCGAGCTATTCACCGACGCCGAGTACAGGAAGCATGTCCGATCCAAGCAACAATGCGCCAGACTACCCGGACCCCGCCCATCTCGGTTCATACGTGGGGGGCGGGTAGTCTGGCGCGCCGGAGCGCAAGATCCCCAATGGCGGCGGGGCGGAGGCGGCCTCAGGTGTGTAATCCGATTACACACTTCCGTACACACCCGAGGGGTCAGCCGCGCCGCCCGCGACCTCGAGTCCAGACGCCCGGAGAGGGGGGTTCTCAAGGCTGTTCGCCAGGTCGCGCATCGCGCTCGACAGGTCCTCCAGCGTCCCGGCCACCGTGCTCGCGGACGATCCCTCCATCGCCGCGCCGAGCCGGGCGACGACCCGGTCGAAGCGATCCCAGGTGTCCTTCGGGCCCGGCCGATTGCCGCCCGGTCGCAGCTCGTAGGAGAGCGTCATCCCCGCTGCCCCGGGGATCGGCTTCCACTCGAACCCCGGCTCGTCGATGCAGTCTTTGATCGTGATCGCTCGCGCCGACGCGGCCTCGGCGACGTGACGGATGCGGCTCGCAAAGCGCGCGTCCGGTGGCGCCATCCGGCTCTGCTCCAGCGCGATCTCCCACTCGTAGGCAGCCACCGAAACCTCAGTAGCCACTCGCTCCCGCCGCCGGTCAACCCACTGCTCGTACGCGAGGTCATCCGACTCCGGTGGTGGCGTCTCGTCGAAGCGCCAGCCCTCCTCCGAAGCGGCCACGGGCGGCGGGGGGACGGAGGGCGCACCGCCGGCCTCCAGCATCCGGGTCAGCTCGGACCGGCGCACCAGCCACTTCCGTTGCCCAGCCCGCGTCGCCTTCAGCTGACCCTTCGTGATCCACGACCGCACCGTCACCGGTCGCATCCGCATCGCCTCGGCGAACTCGGCGACGGTCATCCAAGGATCGTCAGGCGAGCCGGTCACTGCGTCGGGTACCCGCTCAGCCACGAGATATCAGAGGACAGTGGAGGTCAGCAGAGGTCAATTTCGCCAATATTAGCGCTATCGGAGCGATCAGCGCTAAGGTTCTCCCATGAGTGCCTCGCCGGCGAATGTTCCCCGGGTTGCGTTGAGCCGCCAGGAGGCTGCGCTCTCGCTCGGCATGTCCCTGGACTCCTTCGAGCGGCACGTCCAGCCCGAGCTGCGACTGATTCGGCGGGGCAAGCTTCGCCTCGTCCCGGTCGCCGAACTGGAGCGGTGGGCGAACGAGAGCGCCACGGGGGTTCTGAAGTACCGCTACCGGGATTCGAAGCC
>Ga0302324_100002478_pt1 | contig 42604 bp, 34 predicted proteins | sample Palsa_T0_1_FD_201949 | JGI IMG/M metagenome (GOLD analysis project Ga0302324, IMG submission 201949) | Peat permafrost microbial communities from Stordalen Mire near Abisko, Sweden - Palsa_T0_1 | ecosystem: Environmental > Terrestrial > Soil > Palsa > Peat permafrost | place: Sweden: Abisko...
GGCCATGCTGGCCGAGCTGCTGCGCCGGGCCGCTGCCGAGCCCACGGTCAGGACCGTGCGGGCGACGATCAGTCCCGGCAACGCCGCGTCCCTGGCCACAATTTCCGGATTCGGCTTCGCTGAGGTCGGGGAGCAGTGGGACGACGAAGACGGCCTCGAACTCATCTTTGAAATCCCCGCCAATCGCAGGCCACTGCAGTCGATAGCCTGAGGATCCGGTCGGCGGGCGCGGCTGGGTGCCCCGGCTGCGTACCGCGGCTGGGTGCCGCGCCATCGGGTGATGCGAGCAGCGGAACTGTCGGCCCTGCCTGTCACTCTGAGCCCCGTGAGGCCAGCGCTTAAACCAGGTCTGCTTCCCGTCTGGCGGGATCGCGACACCCTGCAGATCGGCATCGATCCGCGCCGCGCCGTGGCGCTCACCGGAATGGCCGGTGTGGCCTGGGTGATCAGCTTGCTCGACGGAAGCCGCGACCGCGCGCAGGTAATAGCGGCAGCCGCTGATCGCGGAATGCCGGCGCAGCTGGCCGACCGGGTGCTCACCCTGCTGGCCGCGGGCGGCGCGCTGGAGGACTTCCCCGCTAGCACCTACCGGGTGCTGCCCAGGCAGCTGCGCACGCGGCTGGCCCCCGAGTTAGCCGCCGCGTCCCTGGCGCATGGCTACGGCGACGGCGGTGCGCGGACGCTTGCGCGGCGGCGCGCGGCGCACGTCCGCATCCTGGGGGGAGGCCGGCTGGAGCCAAGCATAGCGGGCATCCTGGCCACGTCAGGGATAGGCCGGGTGGACAGCGAGGATGCTCAGCCGCCGGGATCGGCGGCCGCTCAGCCCAGCCGGGCGCGGGGATCGGCGGGCACTCCATCCGGCATGGCGCAGTCGCAAGTGCCCGCGGCGCAGGTGCCCGCGGCGCGGGTGCATTCGGCGCGGGTGCATTCGGCGCGGGTGTATGCGGCGCGGGCACGGGCGCGTGCTGCCCTGCCGGACTTGGCCGTGCTTATCGGAACCCCGGACCCGGAACTAGCCGCCAGGCTGATGCGCGAGCGGACACCGCACCTGGCTGCCTCGGCGAGCGAGGCGATCGGCGTGGTCGGCCCGCTGGTGATTCCTGGCAAGTCGGCATGCTTGCGCTGCCTGGACCTGGCCAGGACCGATCGCGACCCGGCCTGGCCGCTGATCCTGGCGCAGCTGGCAGGCCGCCAGCCCGATCCCGCCGCCTGCGACGCCGCTCTCGCTGCGGCGGTGGCCGCTCAGGTCACCGCCCAGGCGCTTGCGTTCATTGACCGGCCAGCTCAGGCCGGCCCGGTGACCAACGGAACACTGGAGCTCGTGCTCCCCGGATGGCAATGGCGCCGCAGAACCTGGCCGCCCCACCGGGACTGCGCATGCGGCAGGCGCTCCCCGGCATAACGACCCGGCATAGCGACCCGGCCTAACCCGGACTGCGCACTGGCAGGCGCGCCCCGGCATAACGACCCGGCATAGCGACCCGGCCTAACCCGGACTGCGCAGTGGCAGGCGCGCCCCGGCATAGCGGAGAATAGAGATCATGAGCGATCTGCCCCGCCGCGCCGTCACGCGCACAGCGAAGCTGGCCACGCTGCCGGTCGGGCTAGCAGGCCGTACCGCGCTAGGACTCGGCAAGCGCCTCGGTGGCCGGCCGGCTGAGCTGGTGGCCCAGGAGATCCAGCAGCGCACGGCCGAGCAGATCTTCAGGGTCCTTGGCGAGCTCAAGGGCGGCGCCATGAAGCTTGGCCAGGCGCTATCGATCTTCGAAGCCGCCCTGCCACCGGAGATCGCCGGACCCTACCGGGCTACCCTGGCCAGGCTGCAGGAATCCGCGCCGCCATTGCCAGCCCGGGCCGTCCACAAGGTCCTCGCCAGCGATATGGGCGAGGACTGGCGGGCCAGCTTCGCCGAGTTCGATGACAATCCGGCAGCCGCCGCCTCCATCGGGCAGGTGCACCGTGCCGTCTGGCAGGACGGGCGGCAGGTCGCTGTCAAGATCCAGTATCCCGGGGCGGGCAAGGCGCTGATCAGCGACTTCAACCAGCTGAGCCGCGTTGGCCGGCTTTTCAGTGCGCTCATGCCCGGGCTCGACGTCAGGCCGCTGCTCACCGAACTGCGTAACAGGGTGGCCGAGGAACTCGACTACCGGCTGGAGGCTACCTCCCAGCAAACCTTCGCCGATGTCTATGCTGACGACCCGGACGTCTCTGTCCCGAATGTGATCGCGGCGACAGACCACGTGCTCATCAGCGAATGGATGGACGGCACCCCGCTATCGCGGATCATCGCCGACGGCACAAAGGAAGAGCGGGACCGGGCCGGGATCCTGATCGTCCGCTTCCTCTTCTCGGGTCCCGCCAGGGCCGGCCTCCTGCATGCGGACCCGCATCCGGGTAATTTCCGCCTGCTCGCCGATGGCCGGCTCGGCGTACTCGACTTCGGTGCGGTGGACAGGCTGCCGGACGGCTTCCCGCCGTTCTTCGGCAAGCTGCTGCGGCTCATGCACGAAGACGGGAACCTCGAGGACGTGGAGCACGAGCTCCGGGCACACGGATTCCTCAGGGAAGGCGTCAGCGTCGATCTGGCGGCCCTGCGTGCTTTCCTGGCACCGCTCGCCGAGCCATCCAAGGTGGAATCCTTCAAGTTCAGCCGCGAGTGGCTGCGCGGCGAAGCGACGCGGTTCACTGACCTGCGTTCATCAAGCGTCGCACGGCGGCTCAACCTCCCGCCCTCCTACGTGCTCATCCACCGCGTATCGACGGCCGGGGTGGGGGTGCTCTGCCAGCTCGAGTGCGAAGGACCGTTCCGGGCTGAGGTGCTCCGGTGGATGCCCGGCTACACGGAGCAGGCTGAGCCAGGCACAAAAGGATCCCGGACCCCGGATGAGCCGGGGTCCGGGACCTGCGCCCCGGGGCCGAACGATGAACCAGCCGAACAATGAGCCCAGCCAAACGTGAGCCCAGCCAAACGTGAAACCAGCCAAACGTGAAACCAGCCGAACGTGAAACCAGCCGGACGATGAACCCAGCCGGACGATGAACCCAGCGGTCAGGGGTTCAGGCGCAAGGCCAGCTCCGCGCGCAGCCGCATGGCATCGCAATGCGCACGAACCAGATTCCGCTCGGCCCGCTCGGCCCGGCGCGACGCCCTGTTGAGTGCACGCAGCCGCCGGGCCTGATTCTGCTCCTGGGCCGCCTCCTGCATGCGGCGCTGTCGCTGCATGGCGACTTCATGATCGAGATACATCCTGCACCACCGTCCTGGTCCTTGCCCAGCCGGGGCTGGGCACCTCTCGTCTGCGGCCGGCGCACGGCGCCGGCCGCCCTCGTCCGCGACAGGCCCATGGCCCGGGCAGCTCCCGTCGGCGACGGGAACTGCCCAGACCCGGGCAATCCGGTCAGGCAGCTACCTCGGCCTTCCGCGGGCGTCCGCGCGGTCTCTTGCGCGGCACGATCTCACCGCGCAAGAACAGCTCTCCGCCCCAGACGCCCCAGGGCTCGCTCCGCTCGACCGCACCGGACAAGCAGGCGATCCGGGCCGGGCAGCCCCGGCACAGCGCCTTGGCGCACTCCACGTCCTCCGGCGACTCGGCGAAGAACAGCTCCGGGTCGTCCGTGCACGGCAGGTACTGACCGCCCGGCAGTCCAGACGTGGCTACCGTGGCCGCAACTGCCGACGGAGCTATCTCGGCCGACGGAGCTATCTCGGCCGACCGACCTACCCCGGCCGACGGACCTACCCCGGCTGGCCGGAAGACCTGCTCGGAGTCGGCCGGCCGGACAGCTGTTACCGGCAGTGGCGGAGCCCCGGCCTGCCGGGCGACCGTGCCCGTTCTGGTGATGACGGCCGCTCGCGCGACCTGTGCCTCGAACCCCGCCGGTCCCTCCAAGACGGCGGTGGTGCCGGGCGAATGCATCGGAGCCAACCCCTCTCATCTGCTCGTCGCAGCGTCTCTCACACGTCTGACAAAACGGTGGGCTCGCATGACAAAGGCCGCGAACCCTTGTCGGGTCCGCGGCCTTGAGGGGATCAGGCCGGTCGTTCTAGACCGGATCCCTCGGCGGAAGCGGACCCAACGCACCGCCACTTGCGGCGGCACTGCGGGCCTGGTTCGGGTACTGCTTGCGGACGGACGGCTGCCCCTGCGGGAGCCCGGAAACGGCCTTCGCGAGGCCATATCCCGAGACCCCTGCACCCTGAATGGCCCGCGGACGCACGAAGGTCACGGCACCACTGGGGCACTGGTGAGCCGCATCGACAGAGCCGGCCATGAAGGCGCCCGTAGCCGGCCAGCACTTAACCGCGCGCGCACCGGCGGCAGCCGTAGCGTCGGAGATCGAGTTCACCATCACGAGCACCCCCTTCCGGACATCGTCAATGGGCCCGTGGACATGGATGCAGCCTACGTAGCCGCGACGGGCCGGGGCAACTCTTTTTTCTGCGCGCTGTCGCGCGGGTCCTCTGCGCGCTGTCGCGCGGGTCCTCTGCGCGCTGTCGCGCGGTCCTTGCACGCGGCTGCCAGGACGGGCAGCGGCCTGGCTGCGGTGTTGCGCGAGCCTTCATGTGCCCGCCGGGGCAGGCTGCGCGGGCGGGCGGGCCCGGCTCCGGATTAGCCCCTCCTGGACCACAGACACCACAAGTTCGCCCTCGGAGGTGAAGACCTCGCCACGGGCCAGTCCCCTCGCGCCTCCGGCCACTGGCGAATCCTGCGAGTACAGCAGCCATCGGTCGGCGCGGAACGGCCGGTGGAACCACATCGCGTGATCCAGGCTGGCCCCCTTCGTCCGCCCGTCCGCCCAGGACAGCCCGTGCGCGAGCAGGACGGAGTCGAGCAGCGTCATATCCGAGGCGTACGTCATCAGGCAGACGTGCAGCAGCGGGTCGTCCGGCAGGTCGCCGTCGGCCCGCAGCCAGACCAGGTTGCTGGTGGCGCGCAGCGACGGGTCGCGCTCCGCCTCGAAAGTCAGCGGCCCGATATGGCGGATGTCGATCGGATTGCTACGGAGAAAATCACCCGCCTGCGGGCCGAACAGCCGCAGCATCCGCTCAGCGGTCGGGGTAACCGACTCCGGCGGCGGGACCGCCGGCATCGCGATAGCGTGCGATACCCCCGGTTCCTGGTGATGGAACGAGGCGGACAGCGTGAAGATCGTCTTCCCGTGCTGCACCCCGGACACCCGGCGGGTGGTGAACGACCGGCCGTCCCTTACCCGTTCGACCAGGTAGACGAGCGGCACCGCGGGGTCACCTGGCCGGATGAAGTAGGCGTGCAGCGAATGCACGGGCCGGTCCGCGGGGACGGTGCGCCCCGCCGCGACCAGTGCCTGCCCGGCCACCTGGCCGCCGAAGACCCGCTGCCTGCGCTCGCCCTCGGGGCTGCGGCCACGGAAGATGTTGAGCTCGATCTGCTCCAGGTCGAGGAGGGCCACGACGCCGTCCAGTGCCTCGCTCATGGTCACCCGCCGCCCGTCTGCGCCGATCCGGCGCACAGCGCCAGTACCGCGGCACCGTATCGGTCCAGCTTGACCTGGCCGACACCGGGGATGGCGGCAAGTTCCGCAGTGCTAGCGGGCCGCCGGTCGGCGATGACCGCCAGGGTCGCGTCGGAGAAGACGACGTAGGCGGGCACGCCCTGCTCCTTGGCGATGCCCCGCCGCCACTCCCGCAACCGCAGGAACAGCGGGCTGCCGGGCAGGCCGGGCGGCGGGCTGCCGGGCAGGCCGGGCGGGCGTTCCGGCGAGGCAGGCCCGGAGCGGCGCTGACCGGAGCGGGCCGGGCGGGCGGCAGGGCGCACCCCGTCCAGGAACCTGGACGGCTGCCTGGTCCCGCGGCCGCCTGCGGACCTGGCCAGCGCCCACGACAAGTACAGCCGCAGCCGGGCACGCGTCACGCCGACATAGAGCAGCCGCCGCTCCTCCTCGATGGCCTCGTCGGTCTTCGCGTAGATGATCGGCATCGTCCCGTCGGTCAGCCCGGGCAGGAACACCGCTTCCCACTCAAGCCCCTTGGCTGCGTGCAGCGAGCCGAGGGTCACGCCATCCAGCGCGGGCGCCTGCCCGATGGCGCTGCGATGGACGAGCTCGGCGGCGAGATCGGCGAGCGACGCCCGCGGGCTGGCCGCGAAGAATTCATCTGCCAGCTGCGCCAGCGCCTCCAGCGACTCCCAGCGCTCCCTGGCCTTGCCGCGGCCGGCCGGGCCGGCGGCGGTCAGGCCCGTGCCGGACAGGATCGGCCGCACATGGCCCGCCGGGTCGTCCTGCGCCGACGCGGACCGGGCTGCCGCCCGGATCAGCCCCACCGCCTGGCGGACCTCGGCCCGGTCGAAGAACCGCTCCGCGCCGCGCACCTGAAAGGCCACGCCTGCCTCGCCGAGCGCCTGCTCATAGGCCGGCGTCTGGGCGTTCGTACGCAGCAGTACGGCGATCTCCCTAGCGGGCAGGCCAGCCTCGATCAGCGCCGCGGCGCGCCGCGCCACCGACGCCGCCTCGGCGGGCTCGTCATCGAACTCGTCGAACTCTGGTTCCGGGCCCGCTGCCCGCTGAGCCACCAGCGCCGTTCCCTGCCTGGTCCGGGTGAGCCGGCCCGCCAGCCCGCTGAGCGCCGCGACACCGAGCGGCGAGGCGCTGAGCCCCGAGACACCGAGCCCCGAGACACCGAGCCGCGAGGCGCCCGTCATCCCGCTTACCCGGTTGGCCAGTGCGACGACCTGGGGGGTGGAGCGATAGTTCCGCACCAGCTTGATCACGGTCGCGGCCGGGAACTCGACGGCGAAGCTGGTAAGAAAGGCAGGCGTGGCCCCGGTGAACGAGTAGATCGTCTGGCGGGGATCGCCGACCACGCAGAGGTCGTCGCAGTCCCCCAGCCAGGCGTCGAGCAGCAGCTTCTGCAGCGGGTTGACGTCCTGGTACTCGTCCACCACGAAGTAGGAGTACCTTGCCCGGACCGAGGCTGCCGCCAGCGGGTTGTCGGCCAGGATCGCGGCGGTGAGTTCCAGGACGGACTCGAAGTCCACCAGGTGGCGTTCCCGGCGCAGCTCCTCGTAGCCGGCGTAGAGCCTGGCCAGGATGACCGGGGTGAAAGGCCCCGTTCTGGCTGATTTTGAACTTGCTTCCGGGTAGTCGTCCGGGCGGACCTGGCTGACTTTCGCCCACTCGATCTCGGTGGCCGCGTCGCGCAGCTCGGGCAGGGCCGCCGACAGCCGCAGCCGCCGGGCTGCCTCGGACACCAGGCTGATCTTCGAATCGAGCACGCGCGGGGGCGGGCCGCCCACGGTGGACGGCCAGAAATGAGTGAGCTGGCGGAGCGCCGCCGCGTGGAAGGTCAGTGCCTGCACGCGTTCCATCCCGGCATCAGGCACGGCCGAGCTGCCGAGCTGCCGCAGCCGGCCCCGCAGTTCCCCGGCGGCGCGGGTGGTGAAGGTCACGGCAAGGACGCGGCCAGGGTCGACAACGCCGGTCGCGACCGAGTAGGCAATCCGGTGCGCCACCGCGCGGGTCTTGCCGGTGCCGGCGCCGGCCAGCACGCACACCGGCCCCCGGCTGGCGACCGCCACCTCGCGCTGCTCAGGGTCGAGCGACGCGAGCACGGCCTCCGGCCCGGTGAGCACTGGGCCATCCGGGGAGTCCACAGCGCACCTCCTTGTCCGCGTCATCTTTCCGTATCACACCGACACTCGCGGGAATCCGGCGGCAGGCTAGGGCGTTACTGCACACGGCTAAGACGGGCAACGACGGGCAGCGAGGGGAGCTGACGGCACATGGCACAGCCGCTCACCATGTACACCACACCATGGTGCGCGTTCTGCAGGCGGCTGAAGAGCCAGCTCGCGCGGGACGGCATCGAGATGCTCGAAGTTGACATCGAGCGCGATCCTGCCGCTGCTGACTACGTGATGCTCGTCAACGGCGGGTTCCAGACCGTTCCGACTGTCGTATTTCCCGACGGGAGTGCGCTCACTAACCCGTCGGCCGCCCAGGTTAAGGAACGGCTGAACGAGCTGGCCGTCAGCTGATGACCGGCGACGGCAGCCGGGCGCCGGGCGACAGCCGGGCAGGGGGCGGCAATCGGGCGGGGGGCGGCGATCGGGCGGCCTGCGATAACACCTCCTCTGCCGTCGCCCCGGGGGCAGTCCTGCGCCGGACCGCAGCCGGGTGGAGCGTCGGCGACGAGGACGTTCCCGACCTAACGTGCGCCATGGTGCTGGCAGACCTGATCGCGGCGGAGCTGACGGATTCAGCTACTGACCCGTCAGGTTCCGCCGCCACGGCCCGGGGCGCTGCCGCCGGTGAACCCGCTGCCGGCGGTGAACGCACTGCCGCCGGTGAACCCGCTGCCGGCGGTGAACGCACTGCCGCCGGTGAACGCACTGCCGGCGGTGAACGCACTGACGGGGGGGCCAGCGACGCCGTGGCGGGTGCGGGGGCTGCCGATGGCACCGTAGGTGACGCCGCCGCTGGTGACGGAGGCGGCCACGATGAGGCACGGCGGCTTCGGGCCACGGTCCGCCAGCTGGAACGTGCCCTGGCGGTCCGGATCCGGGTCGAGCAGGCGATCGGGATACTGGCCGAGCGGCACCGAGTCCGGCCGCGACAGGCATTCGAGCAGCTCAGATCCGTCGCGCGCGGCCGAGGCCAGCGGGTCGCCGACATCGCTGGCGAGGTGATAGCTAGCGCCACGAATCCACTGCTGCCCCTCCCCGAGGAGCTCTCCAGGCCCAGCATGGCGCAGCGCCAGCGAGCCAGGAGCAAGCGCCGATCGAGAGACGGTCTTTCCGGGGACGGCCTGTAGCGCCTTCCCAGCAAGGTTCCACAGCCTGACCTGCTTGGCTCCGCGGCCTGACCTGGGTGGCTCCGCGGCCTGACCTGGGTGGCATCGCGGCCTGACCTGGGTGGCATCGCGGCCTGACCTGGGTGGCATCGCAAGAGTGACCTGGGTGGCATCGCAGGTGACCTAGGTGGTTTGCGACCCGACCGGACGCAGCGGGTACGCAGCTGGCGAGGAGCCGAGTTCACCCGCCGCGGAGAACAGCGCGTCCTCGCGGCAGCGGGGTAGTCACGACCGGCGGAGAGTACAGCATGGGCCGCAGGGCCGCATTGGCCCCGGCCAGCCGCGTTGCGACAGCACGGCGCCGACCTCAGCGGCGACGGAGCATGGCCGCGTAGTGACGTCGGACCAGCTGTAGCGCAGAGTGATGATCCCGTCTGCGGCCGCGGCGTTGTCTCGGTGCACGTCGCCCCACCTGGCCTCGGCCGGGTGCGCTAACCGACCGTCGGTTTCCACGGCAACCAGGTACTTCTTGTAGAGCACATCCCGGTACTCGCTGCGGTTGCCGCGGACTACCCGGATCTGCCGTTCGGCGCTCGGGAGTCCGTGCGGACGCTCAACATCGCGCAGGTAACGGCGTTCCAGAATGGTGTGCACGCCGCCGGTAATGTCGTCAAGCGCCAGTTCGAGCGCATCCCGGAAGCGCACCCTTGCGCGCTGCGACATCGCTGCGCCAATCCGCTGGGGCGTCGTCAGCCGCCCGCCACACGCGGCAGATACCCAGCCGAACGCGTCGTCAAAGGTCCGCGCTAGCTGCGTGAGGTCGAGCACGGTCTCCTCGATCCGGGTGCGCGGCGGCGACTGCGCGGGATGGCGCGCGGTCAGGATCCGGGCCGATCGATGAATGACGATGCCAGGGACCCGCCGGACCCGGCGGTCGGCGGGCACCGTGACGTGCACCAGCTGCGGCGGCTTGCGTGTCAGGCCGTGCAGCTCCGCTGCGGTGTGGTGGCTCAGTGCGGCTCCCGGGCCGGCCCACAGCACTGCTGCCCACAATGCAGCCACACGGCATGGCTCCCCGCTGAAGACGGCGAAGACCCCGGGGTAGACGCGCTGCCAGCGGCCACCGTTGATCCGGGCCCCGATCGCGTCCCTGGTCAGGCCAGCCCCGAACGCCTGTCGCCGCGTGATCATGCCTTGCTGGGACTCCGCCAGCAGCTGAAGGCTCTCGGGAAGATTGGGCACGTCCATCAGCGTCGGCTACCGCACTGTCATTCGGCCACCTCAATCTCGCCTGCTGTGGATAACCTCGGCCGGCGGCCCCCGGCGACTCGCCCCGGCGGCTGACCCGAGCGGCACCCCTCCTGCGGCTCGGCCCGGTGGCTGACCCGAGCGGCACGCCCCCGGCGACTCGCCCCCGAGCGCACCCCCGGCAGCTGACCCGAGCGGCACCCCCCGGCGGCTCGCCCCCGGTGGCTGGCGCGAGCGGCACGCCCCGGCGGCTGACCCCAGCCGCTCGCCCGGCCAGATGATCTGCTCTTTCGATTAGCGCGGAAATAAAGACGCGCTTGAACCCGTCCTAATTTCCGTGCTAATGAAACGGCGCGGCCAGTACTGGGTGTGACTTGGCATCGGGACGGGCAACTGGCGCACGCTGCGTGCCTGGACAGGCAGCGTGACTCGGCGCCGGGGCGCTGGCCACGGGCCGGCACCCGGAGGTGAGTGCAGCACAATCCGTCGCGCGGGCAGTTGCCGGCTCAGCCAGGACGTCAGCCGATGGCGCTGCGGCCGCTGGTCAGCGAGCGGGCGATCACGGTGCGGAGGATGTCGTTGGTCCCCTCGCCGATGACCATCAGCGGTGCGTCCCGGTAGAGGCGCTCGACGGTGAATTCGCTGGAGTAGCCGTAGCCGCCGTGTATCTGCATGGCCGTCGCCGCGCACTCCATCGCCACCTCGGACGCGTAGACCTTGGCCATCCCGGACTCCATGTCGGAGCGCTGGCCGGAATCGGCGCGGGACGCCGCCCAGTACACCAGTAGCCGCGCTGCCTGCAGCTTCATCGCCATATCGGCCAGCTTCAGCTGCACCGCCTGGAACCCCGAGATCTTCTGGCCGAACGCTTCCCGCTCCCCCGAGTAGCGCAGTGCCTGGTCGTATGCCTCCTGGGCGACGCCAACCGCCCGGGCGGCGACGTTGACCCGGCCGGTTTCCAGTGCGGCGAGCACCTGCTGCAGGCCCCGGCCCTCGGTGCCGCCGAGCAGCGCCGAGGCGGGCACCCGGACCTCGTCGAGCACGACCTCACAGGTCTCCGGGCCGTGGTAACCGAGCTTCGGCAGATCACGCACGACCTCGAACCCCGGCGCGGCCGCGTCCACGAGCAGCACCGACATTCCGGCGTGCACCGGCACCGCGGCCGGATCGGTCCTCGCGAGCACCGGCAGCGGGTCCGCGTGGCGGGCGTTCGTGATCCACGTCTTCCTGCCGTTCAGGACGTAGCCATCGCCTTCGCTGCGCGCCGTGGTCTGGATGCCCTGCAGGTCGCTGCCCGCTCCCGGCTCGGTCAGCGCGATACCGGTCCTGCGCTCGCCGCTCGCAAGCGCGGGCAGGTGGGCGCGCTTCTGCTCATCGGTGCCGTACCTGGCGATCATCCAGCAGGACAGCGAATGGCTGCCCAGGATGCCGGCTACGCCCATCCAGCCACGGGAAATCTCCTCGAAGACCAGGGCGAGCGACACCATGTCGGCGGCCATACCGCCGTACTCCTCGGGCACGGTCAGCCCGAACAGGCCCATCCGCCGCATCGTCGCCACGATCTCGTCCGGGTAGCGCCCGGCTGCCTCCCACTCGCGGGCCACCGGCCGGATCTGCTCGTCGACGAACGCGCGCAGCGTGTCGCGGAAGAGGCGCTGCTCCGTGGTGAGCTCGAAGTCCATCTGGCCTCCTGACTTCCGGGCGCAGCAGCAAGCCGACCGAGAATCATGCCGGGCGCCCGCGTAGATCCCCAGAGTCTCATGCTGTGGCGGAGCGGGCGGTCAGCCGCCGGGATGATTGTTTGCCAGGCGGCGGGTCAGCCGCCGGGATGATTGATTGCCAGGCAGCGGGATGACTGATTGCCAAGGCGGCGGGCCAGCCGCCGGGATGATGATTGCCTGCGGAGGGTCAGGCGCCGGACTCCTGGCCGGTCAGCACGACGCCCCGGTGTGCCCATGGACGGGTGAATCCGACCGGATCCCGGTCGCGGTAAGGCGCGACGCGGATCGGGAAGCCGGTGGCGTACGCCTCGATCATGAAGCCGCCGCCGATAACGATGCCCACGTGGCCCGGCGCCGCGACGGTGCCATCCGAGCCGACAAAGAACGCCAGGTCCCCCGGCTCGACCTGGCTGGCCGGGACTCGCGGCCCCCACGTCCACTGCTCCTGCGACGTCCGCGGGATGTCAATCCCCGCCGCCCGGTACGCCATCATTACCAGGCCGGAGCAGTCGTAGGCGTCCGGGCCAGTCCCGCCCCACTGATAGGGCTTGCCGAGCTGCTGCTCGGCGAAGGCGATGGCGGTGCCGGCGGCGCTGTTGGCCGTCTGGCCGACGCCGGGCAGGCAGTCCGGCGCGTCGTCGAGCGTCACCGGGCTGACCGAGAAGCCGCCGGCCGCGTAGGTCCCGGCCCAGGACTCCACCGTCTGGACGTAGGACTCCAGGTGGTTGTAGGCAAAGATCGCGGCGGACACGTTGTCGAGCACGCCGTGCGCGAGCAGGTACTTGGCGGCGCCGGCGACGGCATCCGCGGGCTCGTAGACGCTGGCCACGCCATCGTGGTTGGCGTCGGTCGCCACGCCGTCGACCCGCTCGCCCGCCGGGTGCACCGGCGCGCCACCCCAGGTATTGCCGGCCGCGCCGCCGATCCCGATCTGCATCGGGCCAGCCGCGCCGAAGGCGTTCGAGCCGCTATGCACCCCGGGCAGCGTCGTCCGGCCGTCGTTGCTCTCGACCTTGCCAATGCCGGCCAGGATCACCCACGGGATCCCGTACTTGCGGCCGGTGGCCTTGAAAATTGCGAGGTAGTTGGCCGGGATCGAGTCCTGGGCCTGCTGGCTCGGCGGGGGCTGCCCGGTGCTGCCACCCCTGGCGGCAGAGCAGCCAGAGCCGGACTCGAACAGCACGCCGCTGCCGGCGAAGAGCAGCATCGGGGCCACGATGAGGCCGAGGCCGAGAAGCCCGGCCGCGCAGACAACCGCGATTACTACGCCGCGGCTACGGCCGGACTCGCCGCCCGTGCCCATCATGTGTTTCCCGCCGAAGCCAGCTCGATGTCGCTGACCTGCCAGCTGCCGCCGGAGCCTGCCACGGTCACCGCGTACTGCCCGCTGCTCCGGCTGACTCCCCCGGTGCTGGTGATCTTCTGGCGGATGACCACGATGAACGTGATGCTGCCGGAGCCGAATGCGCGCAGCGAGCTGATGCTTGAGGTGCCCGTGGAAACCTGTTTCGCCCGGACCCGCGGCCCGGCGACGCCAGGGGTGGCGTAGGCGCGCGCCAGTACACCGGAGAGCTGGGCGGTGATCACGTTCCGCATCTTCTGCACGTATCCGGTCGCGCTCTCGCTGTAGGAGAAGGTGCCGTAGAGATCACCGAACCTGGTGGCCACTGAGGCGGCCCTGGTCAGGCCGGACGGAGTGAAGGGGAGCCACTGATAGATGCCCGGCGTGCCCGTTGATGCGGGATCGGGCGCCGGCGTGGCGGCTGGCGCGGGCGTGGCGGCAGGCCGGGTCGCTGTCGCCGCAGGGCTGGCCGGCGTCGTGGTCGCCCCGGACGCGGCCGGAGACCGGGCGGGCGCGGCGGACCCGGACGCGCCCGGCCTGACCAGGAAGATGCCCAGCCCTGCCAGGGCGAGAACGATGACAACGAAGGCAGCCTTCCGCTGGCCCGGTGTCGGATCCATGGCTGCCCCGCTACTTCCGGCGGCGGATCGGCCGGAGCCAGAACGGGGTCGGAGGCGCTGGTCTCTCGCCAGCGGCCTGGCTCCCGGCAGGCGGTGCTGCCGCGGGACCCGCTGCCGGCCGGCCCTGACGTCCGGCCGGGAATGCCGCAGGGCGGCCCGGCGCGGCAGCATGGCCCGGCGCGGCGCGGCGGCCCGGCGCGGCCGCATGGCCCGGCGCGGCGCTGCGGCCGCCGGTGCCTCCGGCGGCCGGATCAGGCCCGGAAGCGGAGCGGGACGCCAGCGGCCTGGCCGCGGCGGCGGGCCGCCAGCCGGGGGCAGGCGGAGGGCTGGCGGCCGGGGAACCGGCCGGCCCGGCCTGGCGGCCCCCGTTGCGGGCTGCCACGCCGCCGCCGGCTGCCACGCCGCTGCCGCCGCGGCCTGGCGGGCCGGAGCCGTCGCGCGACGGGAGATTCAGCGGCGGGGCAGAGCGGCCGGAACCGTCGCCGGACGAGGCTGCCCAGGAACGAGCGCGGGCCGCCACGCCGGGGCGGCTGCCGCCGTTCGCCGCGTCCGCACCGTTGCCCGACGCGCCATGTCCCGCTACGCCGTGTCCTGCCGCGCTGTCGGCCGCCGCGGCGGCAAGATCTGGCGGGTAGCCATCCTGGACGGCTATGGCGCCAGAGCCGTCCGGGTCCGGCATGCCTGCCGCGCTGCCCTGAGCCGCTGCCCTCGCCGCGCCCGCGCCTGTCACCCCGGCCGTCCCGAGGCCTGCGGCCACGCCCGTGGCCTGGCCGGGATTGCGCCGCGCCCAGCGGGCCGCCCGGATCGCGGCGAAACCGGGCACTGCGACGCCGGCCGCGTCACGGGTGTTGCCGCGCAGCGTGGAACCGGCGCGGGAAAGGCTGGCATCTGCCCGTTCCCTGGAGCCGATGACACCGTAGCCGACGGCAGAGAACAGGTGCTGGAACGGGCGGCGGTAGATGAAGACCGCGACCGTCACGAGCGCGATCATCAGGATCTTCAGCGCCCATGGCAGCACCGCGTCACTCGTGCCCATGATCAGGGCATAGCAATACAGCAGGACGCTCAGCACGAGTGCGACTGCCGCCTGCTTGAGCAGCACGCCGACGAGCAGCTCGAACCAGCGCAGCGCCACCACCCGCCCGAAGCCGGGATGGGTCCCGATCAGCAGGAAGAACGGCCCCACCACGAGCAGCAGCAGGAATCCCAGCTTGAGCAGGATGAGCGTGACGGCGATCAGCAGCACAAGCACGCCGGCGACGACGGCGGCGAACAGCGCGGCGAAGGCGATCTCCAGCCGTGTCGTCCATTGCTTGCCCTGGAAGAGCGGGTAGATGCCCGGATCGCTTTGCTGCATGTCTTTGGCGATTCCGGCATAGGTGGCCTGCTTGGCCTGTATCAGGGCAGTTGTCGGCCTCTCGTTGACGGCGATGGTCTGCGCCCAGAGCAGTTGCCGCGCGTATTTATTGACCAGGGTCTGGTGCCCGCCCGGCGTGGCGGCGAAGTTGGTCGTGCCGAACTCGCCGTCCAGCCAGGGCTTGCAGACCAGCACCGCCCATAGCTCCCCGGCGTTCTGGTCGACAATGTTGTTGCCCGCCGTGTAAGCGAAGCTGGCCTGGGCCTGCGGATCGTTGCGCTGCACGGGGACGCAGCCGCCCTGGCCCGGGCTGGGCAGCCGGGAGAACGCGGCGTCGAGCGACTGGGTGATGCCGTCGGAGACCGTCTTGCCCATACCGGTGAAATCGGCAGGCCTGCCGATCAGCCAGATCGCCGCCGCGCACGCCACGACCATCCAGATAGTTCCCTCGAGCGTGCGGGTGCCGCGCTTGCGGATCAGTCCCTGCCAGGCCAGCCAGATGGCGCCGATAATGACGACCAGGGCCAGGTAGGGGAAGTAAATCGCGTTGCCGAGGCTGGTGATCAGGCGGTCGACGGAATTCTTCAGCCAGCCGAGTATGCCCTCGCCCGCGGCCGACTGGTAGACGGTAATCGTGACGCGGTCGATCGATTTCGCTATGTCGAACATCATGCCGGCGACGTTGTTGCCGATCAGGGACGTCATGTCGGAGCACTGCAGGTTGGTGGCCGCCCAGTACTGGCCGGCCACCCCGTACTCGTTGTACAGGGTCTTGGGCAGCGGGCCCGTCTGGGCTGGCGGGCGGACCAGCGAATCGATGCCCGCCGTTGCCACTTCCGGATCGGGCAGCGAAGGCTGGCAGATGTTATTCAGGTCGCCGGTCAGGCCGCTGCTGCCCAGCGAGCAGAGTCCGATCAGGCCGCCGATGTCGCCGATGCCTGGCACGGAGCAGACGCCGCCGGCAGCGACGGCAGCTGACGCCTGCCGGGAAGCCAGCCCGCTGACGTCGGGCGACTCCGCGGCCAGCAGGACTGCGGCGGCAGGGTGCGCCGTGTGTGCAGTGACCACCGCCGCGCGCGCGGGCACTACTGCCGTGTGTGCGGGCACGGCCGCCGCGCGCGCGGGGACCGCCGCCTGCGCCAGCCCAGGCGCGCCGACAGTGGCGGCGACCATGGCAAGCACCAGCACGGTCCTGCGCGGGATGCGGCGGAGGAGGCTGACCATCGGGGGGCTCCTGGGGGGTCAGGTGGTTCAGTACCTGGCTAGCTCGGTGGCGGCTGGACGCCGGGCCGGTCAGCGCCCGGCGCCGGGCCCGGTACCCTCGCCGGGCCCGGTACCCTCGCCGGGCCCGGTACCCGCGCGGGGCCCGGTACCGGCGGCATGGGTATCTCGTCGGGCCGGGCCCGGGTGGGGTTCGTGTCCAGCCACTCCGTCAGCTCCGGGGAGATGAGGTCGACGCCGATCCGGCCTGCCCGGCCATCCAGGTCGCGGAAGATGCACTCGCCGTTGCCAAGGCCACGCAGCACCGCCTTGTGCTCATCGGATGGCTCCACCCCCAGCAGGGCCATCACGCTTGCCACTTCCGCCCGTTCGGAGGACCGGAAGGCGAATACTCCGGAGATGCAGTTCGTCACCTGCTCGTTCAGCAGGTCGCCCGCGTTCTGGGAGACGAGGATCAGCGCGGTGTTGCGGGACCGGCCCATCCGCGATACCTCGGGAATCAGCTTCGCGCCCTGCGGCGTCGAGGTGATCGCCCACGCCTCGTCCAGGATGATCGCCTTCGGCAGCCGGCGGTCCATGCCGTTCAGCAGCCGCCGGGCGAACTGGGACACCAGGTAGAGCAGCGCCACGGACAGCCGCTGCTCGTAGGAGTAGTCGTCGCGCTTGACCGCGGAGTCCGGCAGGGTGAGGCCGGCCAGGGTGAAGACCGTCGTCCAGCCAGCGGCGTCGATCCCGAGGCCGCCGGACGGGGCGAAGCACAGCCGGGCGAGCCGCATCTCCGACATCGAGCGCAGCACCGCCCCGAGGTTCATGGACGCGGGATCGGCCGATCGTTCGAGGTGGTCCACGACCTTGCCCAGGCTGGGGCGCTCCGCGGCGGCGATGGCCCCCACGGCCTGGACCATCGCGCTTTCCCGCTCCTCGCTCATTCTCGGCAGCAGCAGCCGCAGCGTCTCGGTGGCCATCGTCCGCTTCTCGGCCAGGTCGTCGCCGAACGAGAACGGGTCGAGCAGGCCGGGCGCGGCGTTACCGAGCGGCAGCACCCGAGCCTGGCGGCCGCGCTCCTGCAGCAGCCGGACCAGCGACTCGGCATCGCCCTTCGGGTCGATCACCGCGACCGTCACCCCGCGCAGCGCGAGCTGCAGGATCAGCAACAGCGCGAGGGTCGTCTTGCCGCCGCCGGGCTCGCCGGTGATCGCGATGGCGGTCGGGCGGTTGCGCGCGGCGGCGACCAGCGGGTCGAAATTGACGACCGACCTGGCCCGGCCGAGCGTCTCGCCGATGTACGGTCCGGCCCAGCCGGCATCGTCGGCGACCCGGTCGCCGATGTCCACCGTTGCCGTGGGCATGCCGCCCGCGATCGTGTAGAGCGGCTGCCGCTGCAGGTAGGAGCTGAGCCTGACCTTGTCACCTGGCAGCGATTCACACAGCAGCGAGAACTGGTCTCCGGTGGAGTTGACGACATCGATGCCCGCATCCCGGTAGTGCTCGGTCACCGCCTCGGTCCTGCGCACGCAGAGGTCCCTCGTCGGGGCGGTCACCATCAGCCGGTGGTGGCCGTAGACGAAAGGCAGCCGTTCCTTGGTGATGCCGTGCTCCAGCAGGCGGGCGGCCTCGATCTGCTCGGCCAGGGCGATCGGCGCTTCCACGCCGGCCTCCCTGATGTGCGCGTCCATGTCCCTGGCGTGCGCCAGCCTGCGGCCGACGTCCTTGCTCGCCTTGGCCGGCGGGATCAGCTTCATCCGCAGGCTGACCTCGACCGGGAACGGGAGCGAGTCGGCATAGTGCAGCCAGGGCTCGCCCTCGGGGAAGTACATGACGTCGGGGAAGCGGGCGAAGGACAGGAACGCGGCGAACGACTCCCCCGCTGGCTGCTCAAGCCGCAGCAGGGTCCGCCCGTTGTGCACCTGGCCTTCCAGCAGCGACTCGATCTCGCCGGCTCCCCATTGCCGCCGCTTGGCGGCCGACGGCCGAGGGTCGCCCAGGGTGCCCATCAGCGTGTGCCGGAACAGCCAGGCGATGTCGTCGGAGGTCGCGTGGCGGGCGGCCAGCGCGCTGGAGCCTAATGCCCGGCCGAGCCGCTCGGCCTGATCGGTCCACCGGGCGATCTCGGCGGAACTGATTGCCTCATCGTCCATGCCCATGGCCTGCTCGCCGGCCCGGTAGATGTTGATGAACTGGGAAAAAGGCCCGCCGGACAACTGGGCGCGCATGCCGCGCTGGCCCAGCCGCACGCCCAGGTAGATCTCCTTGGCCCAGAAGTCCTTCGCCCACACGTGCCGGTACATCTCGTCCAGGTACTCCAGCCAGCCCGGGCCGCCGTCCGACGTCGCGTCCAGCCCGGTGGCCCACTGCGCGGCCGGGTAGGGGCGGTGCGCGATGCGCAGGTGCACCTCGGCGTCGGTCATCCGGATCGCGGCGAGCGCGACCGTGATATTCGTGGCGAGCGATTCCCGGTCCTGCGGGGTGGTGAACTCATACGACACGGTCGGCAGCCGGTAGTAGGCCCACCCGTGCGTCTCGGTGAGCAGGATCCGGTCATCGAAGTACCTGACGGCGAGCCGGCTCCGTCCCGCGGTCCGCGCGCTCATCGCCGCTCCCCCCCGCACTCGGGCGCGGGCAGCGGCCCGGGTGACCGCCTCACAGCTGGGCACTCCGCAGCTCAGGAGCGGCCGCGAGGCCAGCGACAAGCACGCCTGCCAGCGCGGTATAGGCCTGCACGGCGGCCGGGCTCAGCAGCCTGGCGCCGGGCCGGGCGGGCGATGCCAGGGGACCGGCGCCTGATGCTCGTTCCGGCCCTGGTTTTCTCAGCTGATCGTCCCAGGGCACGCGGACGATCGCGCGGCACCGGCCCCGTGCCACCGCCTCCGCCTGCTCGACATGGCTCATCGTCTGCCTGCTGACGCCGTTGATCACCGTGGCGGAACTTCCGGCGAGGCCGGCGTAACCGTGTGCCTCCAGCCATTCCAGGGTCATCGCGATCGCCCTGGCGGCGTCCTGGCTTGCCGGGGCAACCAGGACCAGCTGGTCGGCGATGGCCAGCACCCGCGGCACGGCCGAGGCCGCAGGGTCAGCGAGTGACAGGGAGTAACGGGCGGAGAGCATCTCGAAGATCTTGGCGACATCCCGGACGGCGTCATCGGACGGGCCGCCCGCCTCGGTGACTTCACTGCTGATCACCGCGAGCCGCGACGGGGCCGGCGGGTGATGCAGGTGCTCGGGTCCCGCTGGCGCCTGGCCCGCCGCCACGGTCGGCATCGAATCCGCGCGCGCCGCAAGCGAGCCCTGACCCGGATTGAGATCAAGGACAGCCACTGGTTCGTCCCGGACGGTGGCCAGCACCTCCCCGGTCATCAGCGTGGTCATCGTCTGGCCGGCGCCGACTGTGCAGCCGAGTACCACGATCCGGCGGGATCCCGCCACCGGCAGCTGCGCCCGCGTGCGGTCGCGCTGCTGGAAGTCGGGTCGCCCCGGCCGGTGGCCGCCGGGGACCACGACGACACGGTCATGCCATCCGTCGCCGCGCTGGTCGGCGGGCCCGCGCAGGGCGCGCTCGACAACCCGCAGGGGGCGGCCGTCCGGCCGGTCGCCGGTTACCGTCACGGCCGGAGGGCTGACCACCGGGCGGGGTGGCACAGGGGGCAAGGTTTCAGGGAGCGTCGGTTCAGGGAGCGTGGGTTCAAGGAGCGTGGGTTCAAGGGGCGTGGGTTCAAGGGGCGTGGGTTCAAGGGGCGTGGCCGCGACGGGGGAGAGTGCATACGGAGCAGGCGCAGGGATGGCCGGAGCCGGCGGAGCCTGCGCGGGCGCAGCGGGAGCCAGCGGAGGTGGTGTGGTGACCGCGGGAGCCAGCGGAGGTGGTGTGGGCGCAGCGGGAGCCAGCGCGGCGGGAGCAGGCGGAGCAGGCGGAGGTGGTGTGGTGGCCGCGGGCACCGCCGTAGGCGGCGGCGGGGCCGAGGGCGCGGGCCGGGCAGCGGGCACGGCGGGCAGGGCCACGGGCCGGGCCGACGCCGCGGGCGGCAGAACCGCGGCAGGCCGGGCTGCGGGAGCCGGGGCCGCGGGGGCCGGGGCCGCGTGCCGGGCCGCCGATGGTGCGCGCTCCTGTGCCGGGGGTACGGCGCGGGCCTGCGTTGGCCCGCGCCCGCGTGCAGGCAAGGCGACCGGCTCGCTAGCGTGCGCGAACGTGGCCGACCGGACCGGCTCTCCACCGGAGCGCCGGGCCGCCACCAAAGCCCAGGCCGGGACAACCGGGGCGCTCGGGACGGTCTGCGGGTCCGGATTCGCGGCGGCTGACCCGGCCGTCGCCGCGGCAAGCCCGGCCGTCGCCGCGGCAGGCCCGGCCGTCGCCGCGGCAGCCCGCTGCGGCGAGACCAGCTCTCGGCGGCCAGCTAGCCTGATCCGGTGCCGCGCCGCCAGTTCGGCCGGCTGCTCGTCGGCACGCCGCCATACCCGGGCGACGACCAGGATCTCGTCCTTCTCCGCGAGCGGCGCCAGCCGGCACCAGCTACGCGGCTCGCCGAGATAGCGCAGCTGGGACAGGATGAGCTCGGGGAGCCGCTTGCTCTCGAGCACCGGCCGGGTGGCCAGCCACGCCAGGACGCCCGGGGGCAGCACATATAGCCAGAAAGACGTGTGACTAAACGGGAGTCCGAGAACTGTGAGGATAATCACATAGGGAACGGCAATAGCCGTGAATACCGCGATCTGGCCAACCGGCAGCGGCATAGGCAGCCGAAAATCATACAGCTTGTAGAGCCGCTTCTCGATCCGCCAAATATTGGTATAGGTGGGCAGATCCACCAGCTACACCCCTCCCGCCTGCGCGGATATCAGTGGACACCGAGCGCGTTCGCGATGCCGGTAGCAAGCGTTTGCACGATGCTCGGGGTGTAGAAGATCACAGCGATCGCTACCGCAAGGACGACGAACTGCACGAACCGGATTATCTCACGAGTGAACAGAAAGAAAATAGCTACGATACCGACAATCCCAAGGAACAGCGGCCCGAACAGACCCTGCAAATAGCTCACAAGGCCGGTAGTGCTCAGCGCTGCCGGGGATGCCGTAATGATCAGGTGCGACGACATCTATCTACTCCGGGGTGATGGTGGGTGCGACGAGCCAAGCGGGCGCATGCTTTCAGTGAAATTCTCATCATGGCGGCGCCAGTGGCTGGGGCGATGGACCGATTGCCGCGACATACCAGCTCCCATCTTGCTGGACGACGGTCATCTGGTACGTCATTTCGAGTCCGGCCGGCGCGGTGGTGACCGACGACGACCTGTTTGCCTGTCCGGCGAAGTTCCAGATCACGCTGACGGTGATATGACGCGTCGCCCCGCCCGGTGGTACGTCAATCCCGGAAATGGAACCGTATGTTACTGCACCGCCCAGTCCCGTGACAGATGCACCCGGGGCAAGAAACCGGCCGAGGGTGACCGGATCACCGCTGGCGTAGGCGCCGAAGAAGGCGGGCAACTGCCTGCTGAGCGCGGCCTCCGTGGCTGGATCGGAGGAGGTACTCTGCGTCTGCGGTGGTACGGCGTTAGCCGGCGGGGGGAGCAGTGACGGTTCTGCCGAGATTGCCATGCCGCCATTTGCCGAGTAGACCGGTACGCCAAGTTCCATCAGCCGGCCGTTGGCCCGCACGAGAAGCGTCACGACGGCGTGCTGAGAGTCTCGCACGGTAATACCGGCAACCTGCTCGGACTGCAGCTGCAGGGAACCCGCGCCGTTCCAGCCGAGCTGCGCATCGGATCCGGCCGGGAGAAAGACGGCAAGCTGCCTGGCCCGCTGCACCGCTGTGGCCGGGCTGAAGTTCAGGTACACCTGACCGAACTGCAGCGCGTAAGCCTCAGCCAGGCTGACCGGGAACCCGTGCGCCGCGGCACCGGGGGCGGCGCTGACCGGAGCGGCCGTCTTGGGCTCGGTCACTATCGCGGTCACGCCGCGATAGCCAATGACCAGCAAAACCGCCCACAGCACCGCGCGGGAAGCCCAGACAAACCAGCGGCCGCCCGATCCCCGCCAGCGCGACCCGCTGCGCTCCGCCGTCTCTCCGGCCGGGTCTGGTGCTCCGGGCGCGGCCTCGACTCCCGCAGCGTGCGCAGTCGACTGCGTACCGCGATCGAGGATTGCCCTGCGAACCATCGCACCTCCGCCCGATCCTGCGTCTAAGCAGCAAGGACTTGCGGCGCACCCTTGCCCGTCTCGTGCACCATTCTGCGGCAAAACGCCCTGGCGATGACACCCTTTGGGCCAGCCGGCGTGCCGCGGGGTCGCCGGGCGGCCAGGCCATTCGCGCGTCCCGGACCCGAGGGCATTGCCGTCGGATAGGGTCTGAGCTGCGAAAATGGTATCTGGCAGCCGCGCATGGGCCAAATCCGCCGGGACCGGAGTTCCGGCGGAGGTTCGCTGATTCTTTCGAGACATCGTCTGTGTCCTCCGGGCGCCTGCCCGGCATAAGGGGCCGCTGAGGCCGCTGAGCAGGCGGAAACAGGCGGTAGCAGACCACGGCCGGTGTCGACATGCCTGTGACACCCGCCCGCAGCAGCAGGCTTTTTCGGGCCGCTGCCAGCTCAGGCTCTCGCAGGCTCAGGCAGCCGCGGGCGCAGGCTCCCGCGGGCTCAGGCAGCGGCGGGCTCAGGCAGCCGCGGCGCCGGCGGTGCTGGCGATCCAGGCCAGGACGAAGGCTTCCTCGTGCCATGCGTCGTACCTGCCGCTCCGGCCGCCATGACCGGCCGCCATTTCTGTTTTCAGCAGGAACGGGCCACCGTGGCCGGCCGCCTGGAGCTTCGCGATCCATTTGGCCGGCTCGCGATAGAGCACGCGCGTGTCGTTCAGGCTCGTGATGGCCAGGATCGGCGGATAGGTCAGGTCGCCGATGTTCTCGTACGGTGAGTAGGACTTGATGTACTCATAGGCCTTGGGGTCGTGCAGCGGGTCGCCCCACTCCTCCCACTCCGTGACCGTCAGCGGGAGCGACGGATCAAGGATCGAGGTGAGCGCGTCCACGAACGGCACCTGCGCGACGATGCCGCCGAAGTCCTGCGGGGCGAGGTTCGCCACGGCGCCCATCAGCAGTCCCCCGGCCGATCCGCCCCGGGCCACTAGCCGTGACGGCGCGGTCCAGCCCTGGCTCACCAGGTGCTCAGCGCACGCGATGAAGTCGGTAAACGTGTTCGCCTTGCGCAGCAGCTTGCCCTCGTCGTACCAGTGACGGCCCATCTCGCCGCCACCGCGGACGTGCGCGATCGCGAAGCTGAAGCCGCGGTCGAGCAGCGAGAGCCGGGAGATGGAGAAGCCCGGATCGATGGAGATCTCGTAACTGCCGTAGCCGTAGAGCAGGCACGGGGCGCTGCCGTCGCGCCGCGCTCCCTTGCGGCAGACCAGCGAGATCGGGATCTGCGTGCTGTCGCCTGCGGTGGCCCACTCGCGGTGCTGCTCATAGTCGGCGGGGTCGTACTCACGGCCGTCGGGGCGCGCCAGCACCGGCTGCCGCCTGAGCAGGCCGAGCTCGCCGGTCGCCATATCGCAGTCGTAGACGGAGTTCGGGGTCACCAGCGACACGTAGCCCAGCCGGAACTTGCCCGAGTAGTACTCAGGGTTGGAGCCAGGGTGCATTTCGTAGACCGGCTCGCCGAACGCGATCTCGTGCTCGGTGCCGTCGCCGCGGATGATCCGCAGACCGGTAAGCCCGTCCCGCCGGTAGTAGACCGCCAGGTAATCAGCGAAGGCGTCGACGTCGACCAGCCGGGTATCGGCCCGGTGCCCGATCAGCGGCGTGCTGGCGGCCGGGTCGGCCAGCGGCGCGACTGCCAGCTCGAAGTTCTCCGCGTTGTCATTGTGCAGGATCAGCAGCCGGTCGGTGCCGTCCGCGCCGATCTGGTGATCGACGCTGTATTCCACGCCCTGGCGGCGCGGCATTACCACGCTGAACTCGCCGGCCGGCTGCGCCGCATCCAGCAGCCAGACCTCGCTGGTCAGCGTGGACATCGCGGCGATCTGCAGATAACGCTCGCTGCGGGTCAGCCCGACGCCCAGCACGAACCGCTCGTCCGCCTCCTCGAAAACGATCACGTCATCGGCTGCCGCGGTACCGACGATGTGCCGCCACACCCGGTACGGCCGCCAGGCCGCGTTTACCGTGACGTAGAACAACGCCGAGCCGTCCAGCGACCAGGCGAGCCCGTAGTAGGTGTCCGGGATCTCGTCGGGCAGCACCGTGCCCGTTGCCAGGTCCTTGATCCGCAGCGTGTAGCGCTCATTTCCGGCGAAGTCGGTGGAGTACGCGAGCCAGCTGCCGTCCGGGCTCGTCGCGAACGCACCGAGCCGGAAGAACTTCCCGTCGCCGGCCAGCTCGTTGCCGTCGAGCAGCACCTCTTCGCCATCGAGCGCCGCGCCGTCTTCCGTCATCGGCGGCCCGGTGTCACCGGGGCGGACTTCCCTGCGGCAGTGCACCGCGTACTGCTGTCCCGCCACCGTTCTCGCGTAGTACCACCAGCCGCCCTTGCGGGAAGGCACCGACAGGTCCGTCTCCTTTGTGCGGGCCTTGATCTCGCCGAAGATCTCGTCGCGGAGCGCCGCCTGGCCCGCGGTCGCGGCCTCGGTGTAGGCGTTCTCGGCCGTCAGGTAGGCGATCGTCTCCGGGTTGTCCTTGTCGGCAAGCCAGGCGTACTCGTCGATGAACGTGTCGCCATGATGAGTGCGCTCGGTCGGTATCCGCCGGGCTGCCGGGGCGGCGGCGTTGCCTGCCTCGGCGCTTACTCGCTCAGTGGTCATGGTTCAGGATTCTACGGAGACGGGCCCCGATGCCCGCCGCCGCCATGATCAGCCGAACCGGGCCGCCGGCGGCTTCCGGCGCCGCGATGTCACAGCCGGCCGGCGACTATGCCCGGGTTAGGGTCAGAATGAGACCTCTGGCACCTGAATGACGCGCTGAAAGGAACCTCCATGCCAGCGCCACCGAGTTACGGCTCCGACAGCGACAACGTGGTTGCTGCCGCCGCGGCTGTCGAAGCGCAGCAGGCCGGGACGGCACCCGTCTGGCTGCTCCCGTCGGGTGACACGACAGGCGTCACTGACCTGGCGAACATCCAGGGGCTGGCGAACATGGGCATCGCTGTCAACCTGGGGCCCGGCGTGTTCTGGACCGACGGCCCGGTCGTCACCCCGCCTTCCGGCCGCCTCATCCTGCACGGCGTCAAGGGGGCCACCCAGTCAGGGTCCGGTGCCGGAGAGAACATCGGCACCGTGATCAAGCCGACAGCCACCTGGTCCGCGGCCGGGCTGCCGGTGACCGGCGTGATCACCGCAATCAACGGCACCGGTACCGGTAACACGGCGATCGATGAGGCCCTGGACATCCGTGACCTGTGGATTGACGGCACCAGCGCGCCCGCCGGCGTGGACGGCATTTCCTCGTGGGGCGCAATGAACGGCCTGCAGATCTGCAATACCGGCATCTACAAGGCAACGGGCACCGGTATCAACATCGTCAAGAACGCCAACTTCACCTCGGCCAACTTCACCCTCGGCACGTACGTCTCCGACGTCCTGATTCAGAGCAGCGCAGGGTGGGGAGCGATCCTCTCCGGCAGCGACGGCACCTGGACCAACGTCCATACCCAGGAGTGCCTGTCCGGCGGAATCCAGGTCACCGGCGGGCACAACCAGTTCATCGGCTGCCGCCCGGACCTGTCCGGGTTCGTGGCCGGAGTCCCGCAGGGCAACCAGGCTCCGGGATGGAAGATCGACCAGCCGGGCGGCGGCGGCTTCCTGGACGCCACCATGATCCTGGGCGGCTCCACGCAGCGCAACGACGGCCCCGGTCTGCTGGTCACGAACAGCTCGGCGAACGGCACCGCCCTGCGCAGCCCGGTCGTCGTTACCGGCGCCACCTTCGACGGGGACTGGGTGAACGGCGGCGCCGGGGCAGCAGGCCAGGGCGCCATCCAGGTGCAGGGCCGCAACGAGGTTTTCCTGTCCAACGTCTGCACGTTCGTGCACACCGAAGACGTACCCGGAGGCTGCCCCGACTACGGCCTCAGCACCCAGGCGATCGGCTCTGCGCCAGGCTCCCCGATCTCCGTGATCTGGCAGTCGGGCTACATCAACGCGATCGTCGGCGACATCCTGGACTCGGCCGGCATCGGGAACTCGCTGCGGGTCGGCCCGAACGTCACCGAGACCATCGGCAGCCAGCTTTCCAACTCCGTCAGCCAGCAGTTCCTGGCCGTGCAGTCCGTCGCCAGGCTCTTGTTCGGGGCGGCCGGGGCAACCGACATCACCCTGCAGCGCACGGCCACCGGGCAGCTCCAGCTGATCAGCACCGCGTCGGCGTCCCCGCAGCTGCAGCTCCTGGCGAGCTTCTCCAACGCCACGCAGGCGCTGCTGCAGATGATCAACAATGCCGCGGGTGACCTGGCTTTCAGCGCCCAGGTCAACGGGGACAGCAACAGCCGGTACCGCGTCGACTCCAACGGCCAGACAAAATGGGGCTCCGGCGCTGCCACTCAGGACTGCGTCCTGGACCGGCAGGCCGCCAACATCATGGAGTTCACCGGCTGTGACCTGGATATCGCGACAGCCGGCCGCGGACTGCGGATCAAGGAAGGCGCCAACGCCAAGGCCGGCCTCATCACCCTGGTGAGCGGCCGGGCGACGGTTAGCACCACGGCAGTGACCGCGAATTCCCGGATCATCCTGTCTAGCCAGACCGCGAACTCCACCACGCCAGGAGCGCTGCGGGTGTCCAGCATGACCGCGGGCAAGTCCTTCGTGATCAGGTCAACCAGCGCCACCGACGGCTCGGACGTCTACTGGCTGATTATCGAGCCGGGCTGAGCCGCGCGGGGCTGAGCCGCGCCGGGTACTCGCCTGAACGAGAGCTATGCGGGCACGGCGGGACACCTTCATGATCTCGAAGGATGCGCGTCCCATCTGGCGCCGGATCCTTCGCCTTGCTGGGTTCCCGAGCAGCGGTCGTCGGCCTGGATCCTCGCGCCGAGCTCGTCGAGGCTCGTTCCGGTCAGCACCGCGCCGACCGGGCGGCCGCGCGGCCCGCGCCGCTGCGCCGTGTAGCCGTCCGCGGTGCCGCACACCTGCCAGTCCGGATGGCAGTCGATGAACCGGCCGATCGCGAGCTTCATCGCCGAGCGGGCCTAACGACAGCGCCTCCCGTCGGGCACGGCCGCATGGATCTGTCCGGTGCCATCAGATCTGAGCCTCCGACAGGCTGCTGACCTGGGGTGGCTCAGTGTTAGCAGCAAGGCCTTGTGCAGTTGCAAGCGCCCGTCTGCCAGCGGATCGGCGATCACGATTACGTGGCCGTGCGGCTCGCGCGGCGTTTCGCGGTGAGTTCGCGGGCTGGGTATCGTCATACCCGCCATGACGTACGCACCGGTGAACGGCCTGCAGCTCTATTACGAGATCCGAGGTAGTGGCAGGCCACTCGTGCTCCTGCACGGCGGCCTGCTGACCATCGACCTCAATTTCGGGCCGTTGCTCGAACCCCTTGCGGCGAGCAGGCAGGTGATCGCGGTGGAGCTGCAGGGCCACGGGCACACCGCCGACACCGGCCGGGCGATGACGATCGAGGCGCTGGCCGGTGACGTCGTCGCGCTGCTCGACCAGCTGGGGATCGCAGAGGCCGATCTGTTCGGTTTCAGCCTCGGCGGTCTCGTCGCGTACGCGGTCGCGCTCGGCGCGCCCGCCCGGGTCGGCAAGCTGATCGCCGCCTCGGCGGACGCCCATCGCCCGCCGGGCCGCGAAAGCGCGCCACCCGGCGACGACCGCATGCCGACGCCGGCCGACTTCCAGGCGTGGCGCGACGCCTACGAAGCGGTCGCTCCCGACCCTGCGCACTTCGACGAGTTCGCGGCCAGGACATCGGCAATGGTGCACGAATTCCCGGGATGGACCGGCGAGCTGCGATCACTGCGGTCGCCGACCCTGCTGATCTTCGGCGACCGCGACTTCTCACCGCTGCCCGACGTCGTGGAGATGTTCGAGCTCCTGCCGGACGCGCAACTCGCAGTGCTCCCCGGGACCACGCACGTCGGCGTGATGCGGCGGCCCGGCGAAGTGCTCGCGCTGATCACGCCGTTCCTCGACGCGCGCTGATGGCTCAACTGTGATGGCAGGAACCTGCAGATGGCTCAGACACGCTGGCGATAACGAAAAGCCCCGCCAGTCCCGGAGGACGGTGAGGAGCTAAGGCTCGATTGCTGCATACTCGACCACCACTCGATGCCCAGCGCCCGGAGACCCCTTTCATGATCACGGAGAATCGGGCCGGCCAGAGCGTGCCTAATACTCCGTGATCATGAACGGAGGCAAGTAATGCACCGTCCAGTGCACCCGGACCGGGTTATCCACAAGACGAAATTGACGTGGCCGGGTGACGGTGCACTGAGCAACCCTGAGTGACATGTCCCAGTTACCGGAGATCCTGCGGGAGCAGGCCGAGTCCCAGCGCGGCATGATCACCCGGCGGCAGGCACTCAATGCAGGCCTGACCAGGAGCGCGATCGGAGCCCGGATCGGCACCGGCCGCTGGCAGCGCATCTACCCCGGCGTCCTCGCCACGTTCAGCGGCGAGGCAGGCCGGGAAGCGCTGCTATGGGCGGCCGTGTTACGAGCCGGCCCGGGCGCAGCACTCAGTCACGAGACCGCCGCCGAACTGCACGGCCTGGCCCGCAAGCCAGCGCAGCTGATCCACCTCACGGTGCCCGCCGACCGCCGGGTGGAGCCGGTCCCTGGCCTCGCTATCCACCGATCGGCGCGGATCGCGCAGGCACGTCATCCGTGCCAGGAGCCGCCGCGCACCCGGATCGAGGAGACCGTGCTCGATCTCGCGGACACAGCACGGACCTTCGACGATGCCCTCAGCTGGGCATGCGCCGCCTGCGGCGGCCGGCTGACCACGCCGCAGCGGATCGCCGCAGCGATGAACCGGCGCGCGAAGCTGCGCTACCGGAACGCGCTCCGGCTGGCACTAGACGACATCACCGCCGGAGCGCACACCATCCTTGAGCACCGCTACCTGCATGACGTCGAGCGCCCGCACGGGCTGCCCCGCGCCGAACGTCAGGTCCGGGTGGTGCGCGGCGGCCGCAGCCAGTACCGGGATGCGCTTTACCGGAAGTACCTGGTCGTGGTGGAGACCGACGGCCGGGTCGCGCACCCGGCCGAGGGCCGGTGGCGTGACGTGCACCGGGATAATGCCGCCGCGGCGGTTGGCATCACCACGCTGCGCTACAGCTGGTCCGACGTCACCACCCGGCCGTGCGCCGTCGCCGCCGAAGTAGGTGCCGCGCTCGCCCAGCGCGGCTGGCCTGGCCCGCTACGGCCCTGCGGGCCCGGCTGCACCCTCCCCTGTTCATGATCACGGAGAATCGGGCCGGCCAGAGCGTGCCTAATACTCCGTGATCATGAAAGGAGGGCAAGGGTTAGACGTTGAAGCGGAAATCGACGACGTCGCCGTCGCGCATCACGTAGTCCTTGCCTTCGATCCGCGCCTTCCCGGCGGCGCGGGCCGCAGCGATCGACCCGGCGGCCATCAGGTCATCGAACGACACGATCTCGGCCTTGATGAACCCGCGCTGGAAGTCGGTGTGGATCACCCCGGCCGCCTCCGGCGCCGTGGCGCCGGCCGGGATCGTCCAGGCCCGCGACTCCTTCGGCCCCGCGGTCAGGAACGTGGACAGGCCCAGCGCGGCGAACCCCGCACGGGCGAGCTGCGCCAGTCCCGGCTCGCCAAGGCCGAGCTCGGCCAGCAGTTCGGCGGCTTCGGTCTCGGAGAGCTCGACCAGCTCGGACTCGGTCTTCGCGTCCAGGAAGATCGACTCCGCGGGCACGACGAGCGCGGCAAGCCGATCCCGCAGCGCGGCGTCGCCCAGCCCGGCGTCATCGACGTTGAAGACATACAGGAACGGCTTGGCCGTCAGCAGCTGCAGCTCGCGCAGGTCAGCAAGGTCGATGCCGGCCGCCGCCGCGCCGGCGAACATGGGCGTCCCGCCATCGAGCACCTGCTCGGCCTTCGCCGCGGCACCGGCCACCCGGGCTCGTTCGGGATTCTTGGCGAATTTTGTTTCCTTAGCCAGCCGCGGCACGGCTTTCTCCAGCGTCTGCAGGTCGGCGAGGATCAGCTCGGTCGCGATCGTCTCGATGTCACGTCCCGGCGAGACGTCGCCGTCCACGTGGCTCACGTCCGGGTCGGCGAAGACCCGCACGACCTGGCAGATCGCGTCGGTCTCCCGGATGTGGGACAGGAACTGGTTGCCCAGGCCCTGTCCCTGGGATGCACCGCGGACCAGCCCGGCAATGTCGGTGAACCGGACGGTGGCCGGCACGATCCTGGCGGAGTCATAGAGCCCGGCCAGCGCGGCCAGCCGCGGATCCGGGATGCCGACGATGCCGACGTTCGGCTCGATGGTGGCGAACGGGTAGTTGGAGGCCAGCGCGCTGGCCCTGGTCAGCGCGTTGAACAGGGTGGACTTGCCGACGTTGGGCAGGCCGACGATGCCGATGGACAGGCTCACCCGGGCGAGTCTAGATTGCCCGGCAGGGTAAGCCTGCCCGCGTGCGGCGCCAGCGGGGCCGCCGGCAGTTCACGGCTGCCCGCCAGCGTGTCAGGCGGGGAAATGTCGGGCCATCCTGCGAGCATGTCCAGAATGAACGCGATCTCGCTGCTTGCCGGGCTTCTGCTGGGCATCGCCCTCGGGGCCGCGATCGGCTACCTGCTGGCCAAGGGGCGGCTGGCAGCCGCCGCCGCGGACCTGACCGGGCAGGCCCGTGCCGCCGAAGAACGGGCCAGGGCAGCGCAGGACCGGACGGCGCAGGCCGAGCACACGGCACGAGAGCGTGCCGCGCTGATCGACGGGCAGCTCGCCGAGCGGTTCCAGGCGCTGTCGGCCGAGGCGCTGGACCTGAGCACGCGGCGGTTCCTGGAGATCGCCGAAGGCCGCCTGAACGCGGCCAACGTCACGGCAGCGGGCGAGCTGGACAAGCGCCGGGCCGCGGTAGAGCACCTGGTCGGGCCGCTGAAGGAGACCCTGGCCCGGGTCGAGACGCAGCTGCGCGAGTCGGACGCGGAGCGCCACCGGTCGCACGCCGCGCTCGCCGAGCAGGTCACGATCGCCCGGCAGAGCTCGGACCAGCTTCGCGCCCAGACCCAGGCGCTGGTCACGGCCTTGCGCCGGCCGGAGGCCCGCGGCCGCTGGGGCGAGATGCAGCTGCGCCGCGTGGTCGAGCTGGCCGGGATGAGCGCCCGGTGCGACTTCGACGAGCAGGTCGGCCTGAGTACCCCGGACGGCATGCAGCGCCCGGACATGGTCGTCAGGCTGGCCGGGGGCAAGAACATCGTGGTGGACTCCAAGGTCACCCTCGCCGCCTACCTGGAAGCCGCCGAGGCCACCGACGAGGCCGTGCGCGACGCCCGCCTCGACGCGCACGCCCGGCATCTACGCGACCACGTCGACAGGCTTTCCGCCAAGGCCTACTGGGCTGCCCTCAGCACGTCGCCGGAGTTCGTGGTGCTGTTCATCCCGGGAGAGGCGTTCCTCGCTCCGGCGCTGGAGCGCGATCCGGGACTGCTGGAGCACGCGATGACGCGAAAGGTGCACATCGCGACGCCGACCACGCTGGTCACGATGCTGCGGACGGCGCAGTACGCCTGGCAGCAGGCCGCGCTCTCTGACAATGCCCGCGCCGTCTTCGACCTCGGCAGGGAACTCTACGAGCGGATCGCGGGGTTGGGGAAGCATGTCGACAGCCTCGGCAAGGCGCTGACCAGCGCGGTGTCCACCTACAACCAGGCGGTCGGCACGCTGGAGAGCCGGGTCCTGGTCAGCGCGCGCAAGCTGAACCAGCTCGGTGTCGTCGAGGCTGCGCTTGAGCCGCCGCGGCTGGTCGAGGAAACCGCCCGCGCGCTGTCTGCGGCCGAGTTCAGCACCGAATCCGGCCCGGAACTGCTGGCCGGCCCCGAACGCGGTGCCGTGGCCGGCGGGCAGCTGCTGCCCGGGCCCCGCGCCGTCAGCGCGGCCCGCTGAGTTCCCGTGCGGCGGCCAGGGACCTGTCATGTCGGGAGCGTGACGGAGCCGCGCTGCCGCAGCGCGGATGGCAGCTGCGCGCGTGGCAAGCGCACATGACAGCAGAACAGGAAACAGGAAGAACGGATGCTCCGGGGCACATCTCGCATCCGGGCCCGGACGGCTCAGGCGAGCTGCCGCCGGCGCCAGCGGCGGACCGGGGGCCGGGTGCGGCCAGCGATCACGGCGAGCCCGCTAGCCCCGACGGCAGCGGCGCGGCCCCGGCCCGGCTGACCGCCCGCGGCGCCGGGCTCGTGATGTTCACGGTGTTCTTCCCCGGCACGCTGACCGCAGGGTGGCTGCATCTGACCGCGCTCGCCGGGCTGAGCTTCGTGGCAGGCTGCATCCTCGCGGGCCTGTACACCAGGCGGGCTGATCTCCTGCTGGTGATCACCACGCCGCCGATGATCTTCCTGGTCGCGCTGATCTGCGTCAAGGCGATGACCTCGACGGGAAGCACGCTGATCTCCACCGCCGAGGGCTGCATTCTCACGTTGTCGGCCGTCGCGGCATGGCTATTCGGCGGCGTCGCGGTCATCCTGGTCATCGCGCTATTCCGCGGCCTGCCGCGGACGGTCCGCGAGTTCAGGATCGCGCTGCTGCGCAGCAGTCTTGATTCCGATGATCCCCGCGATGCGCGTTACGGGTCTGGTTAACGGTCGTCTGGCCGGCGGTCGTCTGGCCGGCGGTCGTCTGGCCGGCGGTCGTCTGGCCGGCGGTCGTCTGGCCGGCGGTCGTCTGGCCGGCGGCGCAGGTCGTGCGGCAGGGCGAAGACGGTGCCCTCCCGGACCGTCTCCACCTCCTCGACCGTGCCGAACCCGGACTCGGCGAGCCAGTCAAGCACCCCGGAGACCAGGTCCTCAGGAACCGACGCGCCGCTGGTGACTCCCACGGTGCTGGCGCTTTCCAGCCACTCCTTGCTGAGGTCCGCGGCGTCGTCGACCAGGTAGGCGGCGGGGGCGCCGGCCTCCAGGGCAACCTCGACGAGGCGCACGGAGTTGGACGAGTTCCGCGAGCCGACGACGATGACGAGGTCAGACTCGGGCGCGATCTGCTTCACCGCGGCCTGCCGGTTCTGGGTGGCATAGCAGATGTCGTCGCTCGGCGGGTCAAGCAGCTGCGGGAACCTCCCCCGTAGCGCGGCCACGGTCTCGCTGGTCTCATCAACGGACAGCGTGGTCTGGGAGAGCCACGCGACCCTGGCCGGGTCGCGGACCTGGACGCTGTCGCTGCCGCCGGGCCCGTCCACCAGCTGAATGCGGGCCGGCGCCTCGCCGGTGGTCCCGACGACCTCCTCATGACCCTCGTGGCCGATCAGCAGGATGTCGTAGTCCTGCGCCGCGAAGCGCCTGGCCTCGTTGTGCACCTTGGTGACCAGCGGGCAGGTCGCGTCGATGGTGCGGAGATGACGGTCGCTCGCATCCTTGCGCACCTGCGGAGCGACGCCGTGTGCGGAAAAGACGACGACCGAGCCTTCGGGCACCTCCGCTGTCTCCTCCACGAAGACCGCGCCGCGCTCCTCCAGGGAGCGGACCACGTGCGTGTTGTGCACGATCTGCTTGCGCACGTAGACAGGTGAGCCGAAACGCTCGAGCGCCAGCTCGACAGTCTGCACGGCCCGGTCAACGCCGGCGCAGTAGCCACGGGGCCTGGCGAGCAGTACGCGTCGATTCGGATCGGGCATGAGTCCATCGTAGGTGACCATCGGGAGGACACGGCAGGACGCCGTCCCCGGCCCGCCCGTTTCACGGTCGTGCGCCGAGGACGGCGGTATGCAGCCGCTGGGCAGGCACGGCCGTATCCCGCCAGCCGCGGCCCGCGGCTGCAACCCGCCGGGGGGTTCCGAAAAAGCCGCGGCGCTGCGACAATGGCCCCCCTTGCCGCGAAGCATCGCCGATGACGAGAATCATCCGGAGAAGTGCCCGACACGCAGCGGGGAACCGTAGTCCCCTCCGGTAGGCACATCCCAGGGCATGTTCAGAACACGTCCAGGAAGAAGGATCGATATGCGCGTCCCGCAGGTGACAGACCGCATGAAGGAGGCTCCGGCACATGCGCTGCGGGCCGTATTCGCCGGGATCGGCCAGGTTCTTCTCGTCGCCGACCGGATCAAGAACCGCACCGCGGACACCGCTAACGCCACGACTGCGGCCGCCCCGGCGCCCGCAGCATCGGCCCGCGCAGCCGTCCCCGAAGCTGCGACCCCCGAAGCCGCCGTCCCCGAAGCTGTGACTCCTGAAGCTGTGACTCCTGAAGCCTCGGCCCCTGCTAGCACTGCTCCCGTAGCACGTGCCGCGTCTGCCGCCGCGGCGCCCGCCCCCGCCGCTGCGCCCGCGGCTGAACCGGCCGGTGCCGCCGCCGCGCCGGCGGCCGGCGACCTGCCGGTCCCCAACTATGACGAGCTGTCCGTTCCCTCCCTCCGGGCCCGGATGCGCAGCCTCAACGCCGCTCAGCTGCAGGTGCTGATCGACTATGAGAGCTCGCACGCGAGCCGGGCCGCCGTACTGGCCATGTTCGAGCGGCGCCTCGCCAAGGTCGAAGGCGGGGAAGCCTGACCAGCCGCAGTTATCCCGGAAGCTGACGATCACTTATCCCGGAAGCTGACGATCGCTGCCATGCCGCTCGAGAATTCCGCTGATTCGCCCGTCCCTGTCCGCACGGTGCTGCGGCTCGTCGGCGACTGGATTGGCCGCCTTGGCAGGATCTGGGTCGAAGGCCAGATCGCCGAGCTGACACGGCGTGGCAGCACTGTCTTCCTGACGCTGCGCGATCCGGTCGCGGCCGTTTCGGTACGGGTGATATGCGCACGGGCAGTACTCGACGCGAACGACCCGGCGCCGGCCCAAGGCGCCCGTGTCGTCGTCTGGGCGAAACCGGACTTTAACATCAACCGGGGATCGTTTGCCCTGGCCGCCGTCGAGATCCGGGCCGTTGGGATCGGCGAGCTGCTTGCCCGGCTGGAACGGCTGCGCCATTCGCTGGCCGCGGAAGGGCTCTTCGCCGCCGCGCGGAAGCGACCGCTGCCGTTCCTGCCCGCGACGGTCGGGCTCATCTGCGGACGCGAGTCGGCGGCCGAGCGGGATGTCCTGCGCAATGCCGCCCGGCGGTGGCCCGCGGTCCGGTTCCGGGTGGAAAACGTCGCTGTCCAGGGCAGCTACGCGGCCAGCGAGGTCACCGACGCATTACGGCGGCTCGACACGGACCCGGCCATCGACGTGATTATCATCACCCGCGGCGGCGGTTCGATTGAGGATCTGCTGCCGTTCTCCGATGAGTCACTGATCCGGGCGGTCGCGGCGTGCCAGACCCCCGTGGTCAGTGCCATTGGCCACGAACAGGACGTCCCGCTCCTTGATCAGGTGGCTGACGTCCGGGCCTCGACCCCGACCGACGCCGCGCGCCGGGTTGTTCCCGACGTCATCGAGCAGAGTGAACTCATCTCCCAGCTGCGTTCCCGCGCCCGCCGCAGGCTGGCTGGCCGGCTGGACCGGGAGCTCTCCTGGCTGATGGATGTCCGGTCGCGCCCGGCTATCGCCGCTCCGGTCCGGGAGATCGAGAGACGCCAGGAGCAGGTGCTGGGGCTGGCCGAACGGGCGCGCCGGTGCCTTTCCGCCAGGCTGGACCGTGCTGCCGATGACATCGTCCATACCCGTGCCAGGCTGGTCGCCCTTTCCCCAGCGGCCACGCTGCACCGCGGTTACGCCATCGTCCAGCGCCCTGATACCAGCGTCGTGCGCGCTGCGGCCGGAATCGCTGACGGCGAATCGCTGACGCTCCGTTTCGCCGAAGACCAGCTCGCCGTGACGGCACACCAGTCACGCCAGGACGCTCAGTGACGACGGCGTGATTCCCCCCGCCCGGCCGCGGTAAGCCTGCCACTACGGGCGCCGTCGCGCGACGCCACAGCTAAGGTGGCACCGTGACGGCACGCAGCGGTGCGCAGGACCCATCCGGGGCCGCAGCGGAGCGTGCGCAGAATCAGGCCTCTCCAGACCGGACCGCGGCCGGTCAGGCCCCAGCGGGCAAGCCAGCCGCCAGTGCCCCCGCGGCCGGTCAGGCCCCGGCGCGCAAGCCAGCCGCCAGTGCCCCCGCAGCCGGCCAGGCCCCAGCGGGCAAGCCAGCGGCCGTCGCCGCTGCAGCCAGCCGGGCCGCAGCGCCGGGCCAGGCCTCAGCGCCGGGCCAGGCCGCCCGGCTGCCCTACGAGCAGGCTCGTGACGAACTGACGGACCTGGTCAAGCGCCTTGAGGCCGGCGGCCTCACGCTGGAGCAGTCGCTGGAACTCTGGGAGCGCGGCGAGCGGCTCGCCGACATCTGCGCGGAATGGCTCGAAGGCGCCCGTGCCCGGCTGGCTACCGCGATGGCACGCCGGGACGACACGTCCGCCGACGCGGCGGCACCGTTCTGAGCGCGGACGCGGACTGAGCCCGGCCAGCGCGGCATTTCACAACCACGGAATCCCGTTCTGAGCGCGGACGCGGACTGAGCCCGGCCAGCGCGGCATTTCACAACCACGGAATCTCGATTCGCGACAGGACCTGGATCACGCCATCGACGATCCGGCGCGCGCGTTCCTCATCCGCGCCGAGCGAGATCTCCGCGACCGCCAGCATCAGCGCTCCGGTCATCACGATGGCAACCGCCTCATCCAGCGGTTCGCCGCTGCGAGCGAAGAACTCGGCGTTCCGCCCTGACCACTCGGCCAGTCGTTCGCGTCGCACCAGGTCGAATCCTGGCGGGCCATCCCCGCGCACGAAGAGCGCATTCAGCTCACGCTGCTGCACGCAGCCGTCCAGGTAACCGCGCGCGCCGGCCAGGAAGAGCTGCCGGGGATCGCCGGCGCCCGCGTCGCGGGCGCGCCGGACGGCGAGCCGGGTCCGCTCCACCTGATCCCGGTGGAGTTCCTCGAACAGCGTGACGTACAGGTCGGCCTTGCCAGAGAAGTGGTGATAAAGACTGCCCACGCTCGCGCCAGCGCGGGTGACGATGTCCGTGACGCCAGCCTGCGCATAGCCTACGGACGTGAAGACCTCGCGGGCCGCGGTCAGCAGCCCGCTCCGGGTGGCCGCGCCGCGCTCCGACGTCCGCGCGACGGGCTGTGCCTGGTCTGTTGTCATCCGGTTCAGCAGCGCTCCTCACGGTCAGCCGCTCCGGGCAATAGGCTACGCCGGCCAGTCAGCAGCGCAGGATCGCGCCACGGCCTAGAGGGAGGGCACATCCGCCATGACGGAAAATGAGACTGCAACGGGTGCGGAGTCCGGTTCGCCCGGCCAGACTGTGCCCGAGCCAGAACGGCATGCGCCGGATCGCAACCTTGCGCTGGAGCTGGCCAGGGTAACCGAGGCCGGCGCGATGGCCGCTGGGCGGTGGGTGGGGCGCGGCGACAAGAACGACGCGGACGCCGCAGCCGTCAACGCGATGCGGCTGCTGATCAACACGGTGTCCATGAACGGCGTGGTGGTCATCGGCGAGGGCGAGAAGGACCGCGCCCCGATGCTGTACAACGGCGAGCAGGTCGGCGATGGCAGCGGGCCTGCCTGCGACGTCGCCGTGGACCCGATCGACGGCACCCGCCTGACCGCCAACGGCATGTCGAACGCGATATCGGTGCTGGCCGTCAGCGCCCGCGGATCCATGTACGATCCGTCGGCGGTTTTCTACATGTCCAAGCTCGTCACGGGCCCGGCCGCGGCCAGCGTCGTCGATGTCGAGGCACCAGCGGCGTACAACATCGCGGCCGTCGCGCGCGCCAAGGGCGGTTCGCCGCATGACGTGACGGTGGTCATCCTGGACCGCCCTCGGCACGCGAGCCTGATCGCCGACGTCCGTGCGGCGGGCGCCAGGATCAAGCTCATCACCGACGGGGACGTAGCTGGAGCGATCATGGCGGCCCGCGACGGAACCGGAATCGACCTGCTGCTCGGCATCGGCGGCACCCCGGAGGGCATCATCGCCGCCTGCGCGATCAAGTGCCTGGGCGGAATCATCCAGGGCAAGCTCGAGCCCCGTGACGACGCCGAGCGCGGCCGCGCCGTCAACGCTGGCCACGACCTTGACCGGGTGCTCACCACGGACGAGCTTGTCGCCTCGGACGACGCGTTCTTCGCGGCCACCGGGATCACCGACGGTGAGCTGATGGCCGGAGTGCGGTACCGGGCCGGGGGCGCCACCACCCACTCGCTTGTCATGCGGGCGCGCTCCGGCACCATCCGCAACATCCGCAGCGAACATCAGCTATGGAAGCTCAGCGCCTACAGCGCCGTCAATTTTGACGGCGACGACTGACCCGCGAGTGCCGCCGACCGGCCTCGCTGACTCCCGGCCAGCGCTGCCTGCGGTGGGCCAGCGCTGCCTGCGGTGGGCCAGTGCTGCCGCGGGCCAGCCCTGCTGCCTGCGGGCGAGCGCTGCCTGCGGGCCGGCGCTTCGCCTAGCGGCCCTTGCCGCCCCGGCGCAACCCGGCGAACCAGCTGCCGCGGCGCGGCGTCACGACCCGCACCCGCACCCGGCCGCCGAGCGCCAGGCTGCGGATCTCAATCACTGGCGTCCCCGGCCGGGGCGGCGGGCCGTCGCCGGCGTGCCTCCGGCCAAAGACGGCCGTCTCCGTCATGACGACCGCGATGCCGTCGGGCACGATCAGCTCCACGTGGCCGCCGATCACCGTCGCATAGATGGTGACATGCCGGCTCTGCAGCAGTGCCTCGCGCAGATCAAGGATGACCTCGCCGAAGACCGCGGTTACCGCCAGGCTCTCCGGCACGACCCAGCGCCCCGATCGGCGTTCCCTGGCGAATATCCCCGCTACAGACCGCCGGGCATCGACCCGGATCGGCTGGGCAGACGGCACCGCCAGGTCAGCAGTCAGCACGGTGAGATCGCCTAGCGTCCGGGCAGAGTAAGCACGCTCGGCCCGTTCGGCGTGTTCTCCGAGAGTCAGCCGGCCATCGGCAGCAGCCTCCGTGAGCACGGCCACCACGCGCTCCCGGTCGGCGTCAGAGGCCCGCAGGTCGCGCGGAGGCGGACGGGATGCCACATGCCGACGATACCGGACCGCGCCGCGGCGCTCGCTGCTCAGGGAGCGGGGCCGCGGCGGTGTCAGGTCCAGGTGTCGCCGTAGTTGCCGGTGCCTATCTCCGTCACCTCGCCGCTGGTACTGGTGAAATACAGGTGGCCATGGCCTTCGCCCCAGGCAACCATTGCCGGCGCGCCGATGGCCGGCCCCGGGTTGACGGTCTTCCACGCTCCCCACTTGCCGTCCCAGCGAATGGCCTGGACAACCCCGTTCTGGCCGAGCCCAGCCACCACCGTGAAGCCGTTGTCCCAGCGAACGGAGGAAAGCGGGGACGTGATCGTCCCGCCAAGTTTCTTCATGTCTGGCCTCTTCGGTTTTCCGAGGTTCGCGGACATATCGGCCCGGCTCGCAAATTTTGCCAGGTCACGATCGATCGTCCCGCTGATGTTGTACTGATGCATGGCCCACGTTGTCCATGGCCTGGGCACCTGCGGGTGGCCCGGCCTGGCAGAGGGATCGGCGATCCACAGCGGGTAATCGCCGAGATGGGCGCAGTTTCCCTCCTCGGCGAAGGAAAGGAACGTGTAGACCACCGGCCGCCGGCCGGTCTTCTTGTGCAACCTGGACGCCACATCGTCGCACCAGGCGGCGACAGCCGACGGATCACGGCCGTCCGTGACCTCGATGTCCAGGGCGATAGCATCGTGGTCGCGCAGGCCGAGCTTGCCGATCTCGGCAAGGAAAAAGGACACAGTGTCGTCGGCGCTGACCGAAGGATGCCCGAATAGGTAACCGATCCGGACCTTCTGATGACGGTCCAGCCAGGACCAGTCGTCAGCGGCGTCCGGGTTCACGTACCTAACGTCGCCGGGCTGTAGTTCGGTGATCTTGACAGCCGCCCAGGTAATGGTCCCTGCCTCAGATCGCCATACCTCCGGCCGTCCCTGGAAGCTGGAGACATCGACGCCGCGCAGCATTTTAGTCGAAGCTTTGCTCGCGGTTCGGCGAGTGATTCCTCGCAGCCAGTCCACCACGGCGCGGGCAATCGGCATGGCGCGACCATATCGTGGTTCCTGGAGTTGGGCGATGCCGCGGTGCGCCCGCGTGAGTCCGGCACGACAAAGGCTCTCCGGTACTGACGGTCCTGCACTGACCTGGGCCCGCGCCATTCCCTACCGCCCTTCGCTGCTTTCACGACCCATTCGCGCCCCTGGCCTGCGGACTTGCCGCCTCCGGCCCGGCGCACGCCCCCTGGCCCTGGCCCTCGCCGCTTCCAGTCGGCCACCCCCATCTGTTAGTTTGGACAAGCAAATATATTGTCCGGGGTGGAGTGGAGATCGCGCGTGGGCGAGTCTTCGAACGGCAACGCGGAGCACAAGGCGGGGCCAACGGCGTCGGCCACGGGCACGCCCCGCGACGACCGCTACAAGTGGGTAGCGCTGTCGAACACTACGCTCGGCATGCTGGCGGCCACCGTCAACGCCTCCATCGTGATCATCTCGCTGCCTGCCATCTTCCGCGGGATCCACTTGAACCCGCTCACCCCGGGCAACGTCAGTTACCTGCTGTGGATGCTGATGGGCTACCTGGTGGTCTCGGCGGTGCTCGTGGTCACCCTGGGACGGCTCGGCGACATCTACGGCCGGGTCCGGATGTACAACCTGGGCTTCGCCATCTTCGGGCTCGGCGCACTCGCCTTGCCCTTCGACCCGTTCAGTGGGGCGAGCGGAGCATTGTGGCTGATCGGCTGGCGGGTCGTCCAGGCCACCGGGGGCGCCATGCTGATGGCCAACTCCCCCGCGATCCTGACCGACGCGTTCCCCTCGAATCAGCGCGGCACGGCGATGGGCATCAACCAGGTGGCCGGCATCTCCGGCATGTTCTTCGGGCTGATCCTGGGCGGCGTGCTTGCCGCGATCGACTGGCGGCTGGTATTCATCGTGTCCGTGCCGATCGGCGTCGGCGGCACGATCTGGTCCTACCTGAGCCTGCGCGAGACCGGGATCAGGACGCGGGCGCGCATTGACTGGCTGGGCAACGTCACCTTCGCGGTCGGCCTGATCGCGCTGCTCACCGGGATCACGTACGGAATCCAGCCCTACGGCGGCCATCCGATGGGCTGGACCAGCCCCGTGGTGCTGACCGGCCTGATCGGCGGCGTCGCGCTGCTGACCGCGTTCTGCTTCATCGAGCAGCGGGTCGACAGCCCGATGTTCGACCTGAAGCTGCTGCGGATCCGCGCGTTCGCGGCCGGCGGCGCGGCGACGCTGCTCGCCTCGATCGCCCGCGGCGGCCTGCAGTTCATGCTGATCATCTGGCTGCAGGGCATCTGGCTCCCGCTGCACAACTATCTCTTCAAGGACACCCCGCTCTGGGCAGGTATCTACCTGCTACCGCTCACCTGCGGTTTCGTCGTATCGGGACCGATATCCGGCTGGCTGTCCGACAAGCACGGCGCGCGCGCTTTCGCCTCGGGCGGCCTGCTAGTCTCAGCGGCGGCCTTCGGCGGCCTGATCCTGCTGCCGACCGACTTCCGGTACCTGATGTTCGCTGGCCTGATCTTCGTGGCGGGCGCGGGGATGGGACTGTTCTCCGCCCCGAACGCGGCCGCGATCATGAACAGCGTCCCGGCGAAACAGCGCGGCGCCGCATCGGGGATGCTGGCCACCTTCCAGAACTCCGGATTCGTGCTGTCCATCGGCATCTTCTTCTCGCTCATGATCGCCGGGCTGGCGAGCACGCTGCCGACGACGCTCAGCCGCGGCCTCGTCGGCCAGGGCGTGCCGGCCGGAACCGCGCATCAGATCGGCCAGCTCCCGCCGGTAGGCAGCCTGTTCGCCGCGTTCCTCGGCATCAACCCGGTGCACCAGCTGCTGGCCCCGACAGGTGTGCTCGCACGGCTCCCGGCCGCGAACGTGACGCGGCTGACTGGTCAGCACTTCTTCCCCGGGCTGCTCTCCGGGCCGTTCCACCACGGGCTTGTGATCGTTTTCAGCCTGGCCGTCGTCCTGCTGGTCATCGCGGCCGCCACCTCGTCGATGCGCGGTGGCCGGTACATCCACGATGAGCACTCGGCCAGCGCAGTCGCGGCCGGCCTGGCCGGGGCCGCCGACCCAGCCGGGGCCGCCGACCCGGCCGGGGCAGCAGGCACCACCGGAGCAGCGGGGACCATCGAGGCGCCAGGCACGGTCGGAGCGAACGGCGCTGCCGGAGCGAACGGCGACCAGCGAGCCG
>Ga0302324_100002480_pt1 | contig 42575 bp, 40 predicted proteins | sample Palsa_T0_1_FD_201949 | JGI IMG/M metagenome (GOLD analysis project Ga0302324, IMG submission 201949) | Peat permafrost microbial communities from Stordalen Mire near Abisko, Sweden - Palsa_T0_1 | ecosystem: Environmental > Terrestrial > Soil > Palsa > Peat permafrost | place: Sweden: Abisko...
AAATTCCTCAAGGCCGGCGACGTGGTGAAGCTCGGCGTCGCCGGGCTCGGTGAGCAGCAGCAGAAGATCGTGCGGTTTCGGTCGTAGGTTTGTTTGGTTCCGGGACGGTGCGCAGCAGCACCGAACCCGGAATCCGGACGGCCTCTCCCGCCGCAGCCTGGATCCCGGCTTCGTGCGAAGGAAGACGCGCGCCCCGGAATGGCTGCGCCGGGTTGGGGTGCCGCATTTATATGGGATTCATATAAGAATCGCGGAGCCGCACCCTCGAAATCCTATGGCCCGGGGGACCACCTAAGGGCATCGCACGCGGACCGCCGGATCGGAACGGCAATCGCGGGGCCGGCTTTGTCAGGGATCAATGCGTGCGATCGGCCGCGGCGCTCGATGCCGGGCCAAACCTGCGCCGTTCGAGGAGAGTTCCATGCTGGACGTTCTGATGGTCGCCCTCGCGTTTGGTTTTTTCGCGGTGTCGGTGGGCTACGCCTACGCCTGCGACCGGCTGTGAGGAGGACGCCATGCTGTTCGACTACTCCCTCGCCGCTGTCGTGACCGCGGGCCTGCTGTTCTACCTGACCTATGCCCTGCTGCGGCCCGAGCGGTTCTGAGCGCCGGACTCAAAGAGGTTCTCCCATGACCTTCATCGGCTGGATCGAGATTGCTCTCTATTGCGCCGCCGTCGTCGCGCTGGTGCGGCCGCTCGGCGGCTATATCACGCGGGTATTCAACGGGGAGCGCACCTTGCTGACGCCGGTGCTGCGCCCGGTCGAAGCCGCGCTCTATTGGGCGGGCGGGGTCGACCCTAAGCGCGAGCAGCATTGGCTCACCTACACCGTCGCCATGCTGCTCTTCCATGTCGGCGGGTTTGCGATCCTTTATGCCCTGCTGCGCCTGCAGGCCGTGTTGCCGCTCAACCCCGCGGACCAATCGGCGGTCGCGGAGGATCTCTCCCTCAACACCGCGGTGAGCTTCATCACCAACACCAACTGGCAGAACTACGGCGGCGAGAGCACGATGTCCTACCTCTCGCAGATGCTCGGCCTCACTCACCAGAACTTCCTCTCCGCGGCCACCGGCATCGTGCTCGCGATGGCGCTGATAAGGGGCTTTGCCCGGGCGTCGGTGAAGACGGTCGGCAATTTCTGGGTCGATATCACCCGCTGCACCCTCTACATCCTGCTTCCGCTGTGCATTCCCTACGCCCTGTTCCTGGTGTGGCAGGGCATCCCGCAGACGCTCGCACCCTATGTGGAGGCGACGACGCTGGAGGGCGCGAGGCAGACGATCGCGGTCGGGCCGGTGGCCTCCCAGATCGCCATCAAGATGCTCGGCACCAATGGCGGAGGCTTCTTCAACGCCAATGCGGCCCATCCGTTCGAGAATCCGACCGCGCTCGCCAACTTCGTGCAGATGATCTCGATCTTCGCCATCGGCGCGGCGCTGACCAACGTGTTCGGCCGCATGGTCGGCAACGAGCGCCAGGGCTGGGCGATCTTCGCCGCCATGGGCGTACTCTTCCTCGCCGGCATCGCCGTGACCTACTGGGCCGAGGCGGCGGGCACCACCGGGCTCAACACGCTCGGCCTCACCGGCGGCAACATGGAGGGCAAGGAGGTGCGGTTCGGCATCGTCGGCTCCGCCCTGTTCGCGGTGGTGACGACGGACGCCTCGTGCGGTGCGGTCAATTCCATGCACGATTCCTTCACCGCGCTGGGCGGCATGATACCGCTCATCAACATCCAGCTCGGCGAGATCATCGTCGGCGGGGTCGGCGCCGGGCTCTACGGCATGCTGCTGTTCGTCATCCTCGCGATCTTCGTCGCCGGCCTGATGGTGGGCCGCACGCCGGAATATGTCGGCAAGAAGATCGAGGCGAAGGAAGTCAAGATGGCGATGCTCGCCATCCTCATCCTGCCGCTGATGTATCTCGGCTGGACCGCGGTCGCGGTCGTGATTCCCTCCGCGGTCGCCGCCACCAACAATCCGGGACCGCACGGCTTCACCGAAGTGCTCTACGCCTACACGTCGCAGACCGGCAACAACGGCTCGGCCTTCGCGGGCCTGTCGGGGAACACGCTGTTCTATAACATCACCGGTGCGGTCGCGATGTTCGTGGGCCGGTTCTGGATGATCATCCCGGCGATGGCGATCGCGGGATCGCTGGCGGCGAAGAAATCGATTCCCGTTTCGTCCGGGACGTTCCCGACCACGGGCGGCCTGTTCGTCGGGCTCGTCGTCGGCGTCATCGTGATCGTGGGCGGCCTCACCTTCTTCCCGGCGCTCGCGCTCGGCCCGATCGTCGAGCAACTCGCCATGACCGCGAACACGCTCTACTGAACTGCGGAGCAACTCCGATGGAAACCTCCAATCCGCGCAGGCAATCCTCCACCATGTGGGATCCCAAGATCATGGGACCGGCGGTGGGATTTGCATTCGCCAAGCTCAATCCCCTGCTCATGGTCAAGAACCCCGTGATGTTCGTGGTCGAGGTGGTGGCGGCGCTCACCACCGTGATCTTCCTGCGCGATCTCGCGACCGGGGGCGAGAACCTGCTGTTCACCTTCCAGATCATCGTGTGGCTGTGGTTCACCGTGCTGTTCGCCAATTTCGCCGAAGCGGTGGCTGAAGGCCGCGGCAAGGCCCAGGCCGACTCGCTGCGACGCACCCGCACCGAAACCCAGGCCAAGCTCGTCGGCGACGGCGACCGCACCCGTTACCAGACGGTTCCGGGGACCAGCCTGAAGGTCGGCGACATCGTGCTGGTCGAGGCCGGCGATATCATCCCGTCCGACGGCGAGGTCATCGAAGGCGTCGCGTCGGTGAACGAGGCGGCGATCACCGGCGAGTCGGCGCCGGTGATTCGCGAATCCGGCGGCGACCGCTCCGCGGTCACCGGCGGCACCCAGGTGCTGTCCGACTGGATCCGCGTGCGCATCACCGCGGCGGCGGGCTCGACCTTCATCGATCGCATGATCAAGCTGGTCGAAGGCGCCGAGCGGCAGAAGACGCCCAACGAGATCGCGCTCAACATCCTCCTGGTCGGCCTGACCATCATCTTCGTGTTCGCGACCGCGACGATACCGAGCTATGTCGCCTATGCCGGCGGCACCATATCGGTGGTGGTGCTGGTGGCGCTGTTCGTCACCCTCATTCCGACCACGATCGGCGCGCTGCTCTCCGCCATCGGCATCGCCGGCATGGACCGGCTGGTGCGGTTCAACGTGCTCGCCATGTCCGGACGCGCGGTCGAGGCGGCCGGCGACGTCGACACGCTGCTGCTCGACAAGACCGGGACCATCACGCTGGGCAACCGGCAGGCGACCGCGTTCCGCCCGTTGCGCGGCATCACCGAGCAGGAACTGGCGGACGCCGCCCAACTCGCCTCGCTCGCCGACGAAACCCCGGAAGGGCGCTCGATCGTCGTGCTGGCCAAGGAAAAATACGGCATTCGCGGGCGCGACCTCGCCGAGATGCGCGCCAGCTTCATTCCCTTCAGCGCCCAGACGCGCATGAGCGGGGTCGAGCTGGGCAGTTCGTGGGTGCGCAAAGGCGCGGTGGACGCGATCGTGTCCCATGTCACGGGCGCCTCCTCGACCTCGATCACGGCGGGAGGGGCGGTACGGGTGGTGATGCCGACGCTCAGTCCCGAGGCCGGCCGCGAATTGCAGGGGATCGCCGACGAGATCGCCAAGTCGGGGGGCACCCCGCTCGCCGTCGCCAAGGACGGCCGGATGCTCGGCGTCATCCACCTCAAGGACATCGTCAAGGGCGGCATCCGCGAGCGCTTCGCCGAGCTGCGCCGCATGGGCATCCGCACCGTCATGATCACCGGCGACAACCCGATGACCGCGGCGGCGATCGCGGCGGAGGCGGGCGTCGACGATTTCCTGGCGCAGGCGACGCCGGAGGAGAAGCTCCGCCTGATCCGCGAAGAGCAGGCCAAAGGCAAGCTGGTCGCCATGTGCGGCGACGGCACCAACGACGCCCCCGCGCTCGCCCAGGCCGATGTCGGGGTCGCCATGAACACCGGAACCGTCGCCGCCCGCGAAGCCGGCAACATGGTCGATCTCGATTCCAATCCGACCAAGCTCATCGAGATCGTAGAGATCGGCAAGCAGCTGCTGATGACGCGCGGCGCGCTCACCACCTTCTCGATCGCCAACGACGTAGCAAAGTATTTCGCCATCATCCCCGCGATCTTCCTCGCCTTCTATCCCCAGCTCGGAGCCCTCAATGTCATGGGGCTGGCGACGCCGCAGAGCGCCATCCTCTCCGCCATCATCTTCAATGCGCTGATCATCATCGCGCTCATCCCGCTCGCCCTCAAAGGCGTCGCCTATCGCCCGATCGGCGCCGGGCCGTTGCTGCAGCGAAACCTGCTGATCTACGGGCTCGGCGGCATCATCATTCCATTCGCGGGAATCAAGGCCATCGACCTCGTGGTCAACGCCCTGCATCTGGTTTGAAGCGTTTTGGGAGAACTCGTTAAGGGAGACCTGCATGCTGCGAGAAATCCGTCCGGCGATCGTCCTCGTGATCGCGCTCACCGTCATCACCGGCCTGCTCTATCCGCTCGCCATCACCGGTATCGCCGGTGTCGTCTTCCCGAGCGAGGCCCAAGGCAGTCTGATCGAGCGCGACGGCAAGGTGGTGGGCTCCGCGCTGATCGGCCAGGAATTCGCCACCGAGCGCTATTTCCACGGCCGCCCGTCGGCGACCACCGCCCCCGATCCGCAGGATTCGACCAAGACGGTGCCGAAGCCATACAATGCCGCCAATTCCGGCGGCTCCAATCTCGGGCCCACCAACAAGGCGCTGATCGACAGGGTCGGTGCCGACGTTGAAAAGCTGAAGAAGGAGAACCCCTCGGCGGCGGTCCCGATCGACCTCGTCACCACATCGGGCAGCGGCCTCGACCCCGATATCTCGCCCGAAGCGGCCTTGTTCCAGGTGCCGCGCATTGCCAAAGCGCGAAACCTGTCGGAGGATCGGATCCGGCAGCTCGTCAGCGAGAACATCGAAGGCCCGGTCGCAGGATTGATCGGAGAGCCGCACGTGAATGTTTTGGCGCTCAATCTCGCGCTGGATCGCGCCGCGCCCAAGTGAGCCCTCTTCTCCCTCCCCGTCTTCGGGGGGCCGGGGTGGGGGAACCCGGCACCGAGTTTGTGGAAGCGAAGACCCCACCCTACCCTCCCCGAAGACGGGGAGGGATAAAAGCGGAGTGAGGGATGAGAAAGGCAAGCTGATCCTTTATGGCGGACCAGCGGCACGATCCCGAACAGCGCCCCTCCCCGGACGCACTGTTGGAGGCGGCGCGGCGCGAGCAGGCCGGTGTCGGCAAGCTGCGCATATTCGTCGGCGCCGCTCCCGGCGTCGGCAAGACCTATGAGATGCTCCTGCAGGCCCGTGCCAGGCGCAAGGACGGTGCCGATGTAGTCGTCGGCGTCGTCGAGACCCATGGGCGCAAGGAGACCGAAGCGCTGCTCGAGGGGCTGCCCGTCGTCGCCCGGAAATCGGTGGCCTATCGGGGCCAGACCATCGAAGAGATGGACCTCGATGCCATCATCGTGCTGCACCCGAAAATCGTGCTGGTCGACGAGCTTGCCCACACCAACGCGCCCGGCAGCCGCCATCCCAAACGGTATCTCGATGTCGAGGAGATCCTCACCCACGGCATCGACGTCTATACCACCGTGAACATCCAGCACATCGAGAGCCTCAACGACGTCATTGCCCAGATCACCGGCATCAGGGTGCGCGAAACCGTCCCCGACTCCGTATTCGATCGCGCCGACGCCATCGAGCTCGTCGACATCACGCCGGACGATCTGATCCAGCGCCTTCGCGAGGGCAAGGTCTACGTTCCGCACCAGGCGGAACGCGCGCTGGAGCACTTCTTCTCGCCGGAAAACCTCACCGCGCTGCGCGAGCTTGCGCTGCGCCGCACCGCCGAGCGGGTCGACGAGCAACTGCTGAGCCAGATGCAGGCGCGCGCGATCCCGGGGCCGTGGGCCGCCGGCGAGCGCATCCTCGTCTGCATCAACGAGGATCCCCGCTGCGCCGGGCTGGTGCGCTACGCCAAGCGCCTGTCCGATCGCCTGCATGCGCCGTTCGTCGCGCTCGCGGTCGAGACTGCGCGCACCGTTCAATTCTCAGAGGAGGAGCGCGACCGCATCGCCGACACGCTGCGCCTGGCGCAGGCGCTCGGCGGGGAAGCGGCCACCATTCCCGGCGGCGACCGGCGCATCGCCGACGATATCGTCAGCTATGCGCAGGCCAACAACGTCACCCAGATCATCGTGGGGAAGTCGACGCGTTCGCGCTGGTTCGAGATCGTGCACGGCTCGGTGGTCCACGACCTCCTGCGCAGCGCCGGCAACATCAGCGTCAACGTCATCGCCGGCGAGCGCATCCCGGGAAACCCGATCCCGAAGAAGACGGTGAACGCCGCCGAGCGGCGCGCCCCGGTCCAGGTGCGGCCCTATGTGGTCGCATGCCTCGCGGTCGCGATCGCGCTGGCGGTGGGCGCGGCGATCCAGCCGGGGCTGGGCGTCGAGAACGTCGATCTCGTCTTCCTCACCGCCATCGTCGCCGTCGCGGTGCGGTTCGGCCTGTACCCTTCCCTGTTCGCCAGCCTGCTCGCCTCGCTATGCTACAATTTTTTCTTCCTGCCGCCGATCTACACCTTCACCATCACCGATCCCACCAATATCGCGGCCTTCGTGTTCTTCATCATCATGGCGACGCTGGTGTCCAACGTCGCGGCGCGGGTGCGCGTACAGGCGGTGACGGCGATGGCGCGGGCGCGCACCACCGACGCGCTTTATTCGTTCAGCCGTAAGCTCGCCGGCGTCGGCACCCTCGACGACGTGCTGTGGGCGACCACCTATCAGATCGCCTTGATGCTCAAGGTGCGGGTCGTGGTGCTGCTGCCGGAGCACGGCACCGTCGTCGTCAAGGCCGGCTATCCGCCCGAAGACACGCTGGGCGATGCCGACGTGGCGGCGGCGGCATGGGCGTGGGAGAACAACCGCACGGCGGGCCGCGGTTCCGACACGCTGCCAGGCGCCAAGCGCCTGTTCCTGCCGATGCGGACCGGCCGCGGCGCGATCGGCATCGTCGGTATCGACAGCGACAAGCCGGGGCCGCTGCTCACCCCCGACGAGCGCCGTCTCATCGACGCGCTGATCGACCAGAGCGCGCTCGCCATCGAGCGCGTCCATCTCGTCGAGGACATCGAGCGGGTCAAGCGCACCATCGAGACCGACCGGCTGCGCTCCGCCCTGCTGACCTCGATCTCCCATGACCTCAAGACGCCGCTGGCGGCGATCCTCGGCGCCGGCGGGGCACTGCGCGATCTGTCCGGAGCGCTGACCGAAGACCAGAAGGCGGAGCTGCTCGGTACCATGATCGAGGAGTCGGAGCGGCTCAACCGCTTCATCGCCAATCTGCTGGACATGACGCGGCTCGAATCCGGCGCGCTCGCGCTCAACACCGCCCCTTACGATCTCAGCGAAATCGTCGGCAGCGCATTGCGGCGCGCCGGCAAGATCCTCGCCCACCACCGGGTCCAGCTCGACATCGCCTCCGACCTGCCGACGCTCGACGTCGACGCCGTGCTGCTGGAGCAGGCCTTGTTCAATATTCTGGACAATGCCGCGAAGTTCGCCCCGGAAGGCACCACCATCCGCATTCACGGACGGCGCGACGGGGGCTTCGTCGAACTGCGGATTCTCGACGAGGGCGAGGGCATCCCGCCCGCCGATCTCGTGCTCATCTTCGACAAGTTCCACCGCGCCACCAAGGGCGACCGGGTCCGGCCCGGCACCGGGCTCGGCCTCGCCATCGCCCGCGGCTTCGTGGAGGCGATGCACGGCACCGTCGAAGCCGCCAACCGGAGCGACCGCGCCGGGGCCATGTTCACCATTCGCCTGCCGGTCCCCGCGGCGGAAAACCTGGAGTCCGCCGCGTGAGCGCAACCCCCCTGAAGGTCCTGATCATCGACGACGAGCCGCCGATCCGAAAGCTTCTGCGGATGGGCCTGAGCACCCAGGGCTACGAAATCCTCGACGCGCCGAACGGCAAGACCGCTCTCGCGCTCCTCGAAGACAAGCCGGATCTCGTCATTCTCGACCTCGGCCTTCCCGACATGCAGGGGCTCGACCTCCTCGCCACTATACGGGCGCGCAACGACGCTGTTCCGGTCATCGTGCTGTCGAGCCGCAGCGACGAGTCCGGCAAGGTCCGCGCTCTCGACCTCGGCGCCGACGACTACCTCACCAAGCCGTTCGGAATGGAGGAGCTCCTGGCCCGCATGCGCGCGGCGCTGCGCCATCAACTCCAGGTGCAGGGCGAGCGGCCGGCGTTCCGGTCCGGCGACCTCATGGTCGATCTGGTCCGCCGCATCGTCAAGGTGGGAGACAAGGAGGTGAAGCTGTCGCCCAAGGAATACGAGCTGCTGCGCGTCCTCGTACAGCACGCCGGCAAGGTGCTCACCCACAAATTCCTGCTCGGCGAGCTGTGGAACGATTTCACCGACACCCAGTATCTGCGGGTCTACGTCCGCCAGCTCCGCCACAAGATCGAGGCCGACCCCGAGCAGCCCCAATATATCCTCACCGAAACCGGGATCGGCTACCGGCTGCGGGCGGCGGATTAGCGTGCCGGCGCATTCGGCGGACAGTCGCACGGTATCGCCGGCATCGTCCGCACGTGTATCATGCGAGGATTCTCGGCCGGCCAAAAATGGGCGTCCTGGATCGGGAACGTTGAACGCAGTGGAGGAGCGCATGAGAAATCGTCTGGCATCGGTCACGGTATGTGCCGGCCTGGTCGCGGCCGGCCTCGCCGGCGGAATCGAGCGAACGCAGGCCCAGGCCGCGCCACCCACGCAGACGCCCGCGCCGGCCGCCCCGCCGGATACGGCGGCGCTGCGCGCCCAGTACGAGAAGTGGCGGACGGAGTTCAAGACCTGGGGCAATTGGGCGCCGGTGGGACAGGAGTCCAAGGGCACCACGAGCCTCATCACGCCGGAGAAGGTCGCCAGCGCGCTCAAGCTCGTGAAAGACGGGATCGTGGTGTCGCTCGCGCATGCCGAGCCGCAGACCGTCGCCGCGGACGTCGGACCCGCCGGCATCTTCCACCGCGTCACGAACACCATTACCGACGGCGGCACCACGGACAATTACCAGGTGAGCTACCACGGCCAGACGGTCGCCCATATCGACACGTGGTGTCACTTTTTCGAAAACGGGCTGATGTACAACGGCGTCCCGGTGAAGGACAACCTGACGGCCGAGAGCGGATGCATCAAGGGCAGCGTGATGAACTGGAAGGGCGGCATCACCACGCGGGCCGTGCTCTACGACATCGCGCAGCTCAAGGGCGTCGATTGGGTCGACCCCAACGTGCCGATCACGCGAGCGGACCTCGAAGCGTGGGAAAAGAAGTCCGGCGTGAAGATCGGCCCCGGGGATATCCCGCTGCTCTACATCGGCCGATGGAAGCGACGCGCGGCGGTCGGTCCGTGGACTGGCCAGGTGGCGGGCTATTACCCCGACACGATTCCGTGGATGCATGAGCGGCTGCCGGCCTTCATCGGCCACGACTTCAACATCGACTGGAATCCGAGGCCCGGCTGGGAAGGGATGCGCAACCCGATCCACGTGGCGGTGCTGAACTGGATGGGGATCAACATCGTGGAGTGCCTCGATCTCGAGGAACTGGTCGCCACGGCGCGGCGGCTGAACCGCTACGAGTTCGCCATCACGTTCGCGCCGCTGCCGGTGGAAGGCGGTACCGGATCGCCCGTCAATCCGTTGGTGTTTTTCTAGGGAGACTCGGCGTAGCAAATGGCGTCACCCCACCGCTCGCGGCGGGGTGGACCGCCCTGCCCCGCCGGCCCCTGCGACATCATTGCCATATTCGTTGTGGCAACCCGGCACGCGTGCGGCTAGTCTCGATTCCATAGGGATGGTTGCAAAAAGCCGCGCCGAAACAAGGCGCCCCCGCCGGAGGAGACCATGGCGTCTGTGGCGATACGCGGCGTCAAGAAGGCGTTCGGCCCGCATTACGTGATTCACGGCGTCGATGTCGAGATCGCCGACGGCGAGTTCGTGGTCCTGGTGGGGCCGTCCGGATGCGGCAAGTCGACGTTGCTGCGGATGATCGCCGGGCTCGAGAACATCAGCGCCGGCGAGATCAGGATCGCCGATCGCGTCGTCAACGCCCTGCCGCCCAAGCAGCGCGACGTCGCCATGGTGTTCCAGAACTACGCGCTCTATCCGCATATGACGGTCGCCGACAACATGGGCTTCTCCATGCGGCTGCGCGGCGCGCCGGCCGCCGAGATCGTGGAGCGGGTGGACCGCGCCGCCGACATCCTCGGTCTTACGCCATACCTCCTGCGCTACCCGCGCCAGCTCTCCGGCGGCCAGCGCCAGCGCGTCGCCATGGGCCGCGCCATCGTGCGCGACCCCAAGGTGTTCCTGTTCGACGAGCCGCTGTCCAATCTCGACGCCAAGCTGCGGGTGCAGATGCGCACCGAGATCAAGGCGCTGCACCAACGGCTCAAGACCACGACGATCTACGTCACCCACGATCAGATCGAGGCCATGACCATGGCCGACAAGATCGTGGTGATGCATGACGGCCGCGTCGAGCAGATCGGCACCCCGCTCGAACTCTACGACCGGCCCGGCAACGTGTTCGTGGCGGGCTTCATCGGCTCGCCGGCGATGAACTTCTTCAACGGCACCGTCCGGCGCAACGGCGCCATGGAATTCCAATGCGCCGACGGGCTCAAGCTGCCGCTCGGCGCCCCTAGCGCCGCCGACGGCAAGGCCGCCGTCTATGGCGTGCGGCCGGAGCATTTCACCCTCGCCGAAGACGGCGCCGAGGCCGAAATCCAGGTCGTCGAGCCGACCGGCTCGGAGACCCAGCTGGTGGCGAAGCTCGGCGGCCAGAACGTGCTGGCGGTGTTTCGCGAGCGCCATGCGTTCAAGCCCGGCGACACCGTCCGGCTCAAGCCGGACCCGCGGCTGGTCCATTTGTTCGACCAGACCACCGGCGAGCGGCTGGCGCGGCAATGAATAAGTTTCGAGCGCAAAGATCGAAACCAGGGAGGAGACCATGACCGATTTCTCGCGTCGCAGCCTCGTCAAGGGCGGCACGGCACTGGCGGCCACCGGCGCGCTGACCGCGCCCGCGCTCCTGGACTGGGCCAAGGCATGGGCACAGACCGCGCCGTGGAAGCCGGAAAAGGGCGCGCAGCTCTCGATGCTGCGGTGGAAATATTTCGTGCAGTCGGAGGACGACCAGTTCGTCAAGCTGATGGAAGCCTTCGCCCAGGCCACCGGCGTCAAGGTGACGATATCGCGGGAATCCTACGAGGACGTCCAGCCCAAGGCCTCGGTTGCGGCCAACACCGGCGCCGGCCCGGACATATTCTGGGGCCTCTATTCGCTGCCGCATCTGTTTCCGCAGAAATGCATGGATGTGACCGACGTCGCCGACTATCTCGGCAAGAAATACGGCGGCTGGGCGCCCTCCGCCATCGCCTATGGCAAGAGCGGCAACAAGTGGATTGACATCCCGATCTGCTACACCGGCAATCTGCTGAACTATCGGCTCTCGTCGCTGAAAAAGGCGGGATTCTCGAAGTTCCCGGCGACCACCGCCGAATTCCTCGAATACGCCAAGGCGACCAAGGCCAATGGCACGCCGGGCGGCTTTGCTCTCGGCCATGCCTCCGGCGACGGCAATGGCTGGGTCTATTGGTGCCTGTGGGCGCATGGCGGCAACCTCGTCGACAAGAACGACAAGGTGGTGCTCAATTCGCCCGAGACCGAAAAGGCGCTGGAATACGCCAAGCAGCTCTATGAGCAGATGATCCCGGGCACCGCCTCGTGGAACGATGCCTCGAACAACAAGGCGTTTCTGGCCGGAGACATCCACTGGACCGACAACGGCATCTCGATTTACGTCGCCGCCAGCAAGGATCCCGCGCTGAAGTTCATCGCCGAGGACATGGACCACGCCTATTGGCCGGTCGGCCCGATCGGCCACCCGACCGAGCTGCATCTCATGTTCCCATTGCTGGCGATGACCTACACGAAATATCCGCAGGCTTGCAAAGCCCTGTTGGCCTTCATGCTCGAAGCCGACAATTTCAATCCGTGGATCGAGGCCGCCGGCGGCTACCTGTCGCCCGGCCTTGCGGCCTACAAGGAAAATCCGGTGTGGACGGCCGACCCCAAGCGCACGCTGTTCCGCGATGTCGCCTGGCGCTCGCTGACCGCCGGCGGCCTCGGCACCGTCGGCGAGAAGGCGGCTTCGGCGATTTCCGATTTCGTGGCGCTCGACATGTTTGCGAGCTACTGCATCGGCCGCGAGGACGCCAAGGGCGCAATGAAGATCGCCGAACGCCAGCTGCAGCGGATCTACCGGTAGCAGGGATCAGAGGTCAGTAATCAGTGATCAGGGTTCGTCTGATTACTGGCCGCCGGCTCCCGCCCCCGCTAACTTCTGATCACTGATTACTGACCACTGATTACTGAACCTATGACCGACGCCGCTCTCAGAGAGATGATCACCACCGCGCGCGGCGCCGGCGCGTGGGGGCGGCTGAAGACACACCGCGACTGGCTCGGGTTCTGGTTCATCCTGCCGGCGGCGGCGTTCTTGATCCTGTTTCTCGCTTATCCGCTCGGGCTCGGCATCTGGATCTCCTTCACCGATGCACGTATCGGGCGGACCGGCGATTTCATCGGGCTCGAGAACTACGAATGGCTGTGGGACGATTCGGTGTTCTGGCTCTCGGTGTTCAATACGATCCTCTACACGACCGTGGCGAGCATCGTGAAGTTCGCGCTCGGGCTCTATCTCGCTTTGCTGCTCAACGAGAACCTGCCGTTCAAGGCGATGCTGCGCGCGGTCGTGCTCATCCCCTTCATCGTGCCGACCGTGCTGTCGGCGATCGCCTTCTGGTGGATCTACGACAGCCAGTTCTCGATCATCTCGTGGTCGCTGCGCCATCTCGGGCTGATCTCCACCAACATCGATTTCCTCGGCGACACCTGGAACGCGCGCTGGTCGGTGATCTTCGCCAATATCTGGCGCGGAATTCCGTTCGTCGCGATCACGCTGCTGGCGGGATTGCAGACGGTGTCGCCGTCGCTTTACGAGGCCGCGATCATCGACGGCGCCAACCGCTGGCAGGTGTTTCGCCACATCACCTATCCCATGCTGACCCCGATCATCGCCGTGGTGATGACTTTCTCGGTGTTGTTCACCTTCACCGATTTCCAGCTCATCTGGGTGCTGACGAGGGGCGGCCCGGTCAATGCGACGCAGCTGATGGCGACGCTGTCTTATCAGCGCGCCATCCTCGGCGGCCATCTCGGCGAGGGCGCCGCGATCTCGACCGCGATGATCCCGTTCCTGCTCGGCGCGATCCTGATCTCGTGGTTCGGCCTGCAGCGGCGCAAATGGCAGCAGGGCGAGAGCAATGACTGAAGTCGCCGCCCCCATAGCCACCGCCGCCGGTCGCCCCGCCGACGCCGATACCAGCGAGGGGATGAGCTATTTGGAGACGCTGCCGCGGCGGCTCGTCACGCTCTATCTGCCGCTCGCCATCATCCTGATCGTGCTGCTGTTCCCGTTCTATTGGATGGCGCTCACCGCGATCAAGCCGGACGACCAGCTGCTCGACCTCGACCGCTACAATCCGTTCTGGACCTGGAACCCGACCTTCAAGCACATCTACAAGCTCCTGTTCGAGACCCAGTATCCGCGCTGGCTGTGGAACACGATGTTCGTCGCCGTCTGCGCCACCGTGCTCTCCATCGTCTCCAGCGTGCTCGCCGCCTATGCCATCGTGCGGCTGCGCTTTCGCGGCGCCGGCTGGGTCGGCGGCGCGATCTTCCTCGCCTACCTGGTGCCGCCGTCGATCCTGTTCATCCCGCTTTCCGCGGTCGTATTCCAATACGGGCTGTTCGACACGCCGTTCGCGCTGATCCTCACCTATCCGACCATCCTGATCCCGTTCTCGACCTGGCTGCTGATGGGCTATTTCAAGACCATCCCCTACGAACTCGAGGAATGCGCCATGATCGACGGCGCCAGCCGCTGGCAGATTCTCATCCGGATCGTGGTGCCGCTGGCGGTGCCGGGACTGATCTCGGCCTTCATCTTCTGCTTCACTCTGTGCTGGAACGAGTTCATCTACGCGCTTACGTTCTTGTCCTCGACCCAGAACAAGACGGTGCCGGTGGCGATCGTCAATGAATTCGTCGACGGCGACATCTATCGTTGGGGCTCGCTGATGGCAGGCGCGCTGGTCGGCTCGTTGCCGCTGGTCATCCTCTATGCGTTCTTCGTCGAGCATTACGTATCGGCGATGACCGGCGCGGTGAAGGAATAACAGGGAGAAACGGCATGCCCAAAAGACTGACCACGCGACTGATGCTTGCCGCGGCAATCGCCGCCGCCGCCACGGCGCCGGGTCTGGCCGCCGATGTCACGTCGCAGCGGCTGCAGAACACCGCGGCCGAGCCGCAGAACTGGCTGATGATCCACCGCGACTACGACAACAGCCGGCATTCCCCGCTCAAAGACATCAATCGCGACACCGTCAAGAACCTCCAGCTCAAGTTCATGTTCTCGACCGGCGGACGCTCGACCGGGGGGACGCTGCGCGGCAAGGAGGAATCGACCCCGCTGGTGGACGACGGATTCATGTACGTCACCGACACCTGGTCACGGGTGATGAAGTTCGACGTGCGCAGCGGCACCGCGGCGGTTCCGCTGTGGCGCTACGACCCCAAGATCACGCGATCCCGCACCACCCGCGGGCTCGCCATGTACGGCAACAAGGTCTTCCTCTCCACCTACGACGCGCGCCTGATCGCGCTCAACCGGGATTCCGGCGAGGTCGCCTGGGAGGTTCAGGCCTCCGCGCCGATGGACCCCAAGACCGGCACGCCGTCCAAGACCCAGGCGTTCTCAGGGGCGCCGCTCGCCGTCAGGACCGCCGGCGGACGCGAACTCGTCGTCCAGGGCGAAAGCACCGGCGGCTCGCAGGGCACCCGCAGCTGGGTCGGGGCGTTCGAGGCCGACACCGGCAAGCTGGCGTGGCGCACCTTCACCATACCCGCTCCGGGCGAGCCGGGATCGGAGACCTGGAAGGACAACCACAATGCCTGGCGGATCGGCGGCGCCAGCGTGTGGCAGACGGCGTCCTACGACCCCGCGACCAACCTGCTCTATTACGGCACCGGCGACGCGTTCCCGACTTTCGATCCGGAATACCGCCCCGGCGACAATCTCTACACCGCGAGCACCATCGCGTTGGATGCCGACACCGGCAAGATGGTGTGGTTCTTCCAGGAAACGCCCAACGAGCATTGGGACTTCGACACGCCGAGCCCGAAGATGCTCTACGAGGTCACGGTGAACGGCGAGCGGCGCAAGGTGGTCGCGAACTTCTCGCGCAACGGCTTTTTCTACACGCTCGACCGCGCCAGCGGCCAATTCCTGCGCGCCGACCAATACCAGGAGAAGGTCACCTGGACCAAGGGCATCGATCCCAAGACCGGCAAGCCGGCCGACTACGATCCGAGCCTCGACGTCCAGCGCTATGCCGGGATCGGCCAGCGGCGCGCCAAGCCCGGTCAGGATGCGTGCCCGTGGTACAGCGGCTCGCCCACGTTCTTTCCGCCGACCTTCGACGCCAAGCGCATGATCGCTTATGTCTCCGGCGCCGAAGGTTGCTCCGGCGGCACCATCATCAAGACCCCCATGGACGAGAACAAGGACTGGGTCGGCATTCGCATGTGCTGCCAGGAGCAGGGCCGCGGCACCGCCCACGGCGCGCTGTGGGCGCTCGACGTGCGCACCGGCAAGGTCATCGGCAAGGCCCAGTATCCGATCCCGAACGAATCCGGCATGCTCGGCACCGACGGCGACCTCGTATTCACCGGGCATTCGACCGGCCGCCTCGTCGCCTATGACGCCGATACGCTCCAGGAGGCCTGGAGCTTCAACCTGGGCACCCCGATCACGGCACCGCCGATGAGCTACAGCGTCGGCGGCAAGCAATACGTCGCCGTGGTGGCCGGCGGCGAAGTCGGGCAGCGCGGCGCGGTGCTCTACCAGCCCTCGGCGTTCGTCGCGGTGTTCGGGCTGCCGTAGGCGGACCCCGAAACGACCGTCACCATACCTCGACCCGTTATGCTGAGCGGCCGCATACCTTAACCCGTCACCGTGAGCGGCCCGCACACCTCGACCCGTCATCCTGAGGCGGCCGCGCTCTTGCGCGGCCCTCGAAGGATGCACGGCCAAGGCCGAGCAACGGGGTTGGCTGTGGCACCGCCGGGGCCGTCGTCCTTCGAGGCTCGCGCGAAGAGGCGCGAGCGCCTCAAGATGACGGGTTGAAGTTGGCGTGCCTCGGCCCGCCCTCCCCGTCACCCTGCGATCTTCCCGCCCAACTCGTCCTCGATATGGGCGCGGATGATGTCGTCGAAGCTCGCCTCCGCCGTAAAGCCCAGCTCCGTCGCACGGCGGGCGTCGAAGCGCTGCGGCCAGCCGGCGACGATCCGCGTCACCAGTTCGTCCGGGGCGCGGCGGATGCGGGCGGCGACCTTCGGCCCCGCGATGCGCGCGAGCGAGGCGATCTCGTCGCCGACGGTGCAACAGACGCCGGGCATGGTCAGGTTGACGCGCGGGCCGAGGCGGTCGCGCCCGAGCCCGGCGGCATGGACCAGGAACGAGACGGCGGAGCGCGGGCTGGCGAACCAGTGCCGCACGCTCTCATCGACCGGCAGCACCGCCTCATGCCCGGCCAGCGGCTCGCGGATGATGGAGGAGAAGAAGCCGGACGCCGCCTTGTTGGGCTTGCCCGGCCGCACCACGATGGTGGGGAGCCGGATGCCGACGCCGTCGAGAAAACCGCGCCGCGAATAATCCGCCAGCAGCAGCTCGCAGATCGCCTTCTGCGTCCCGTAGGAGGTCAGCGGCGTATGGATGAAATCGTCGGGGATCGCGTCCGGGAACGGCGCGCCGAACACCGCGATGGACGAGGCGAACACGACCTTGGGATGGTAGTTGCCGGCGAGCCGGATCGCTTCCAGCAGCGCACGGGTGCCGGCGAAATTGACCGCGTAGCCTTTCTCGAAATTCGTCTCGGCTTCGCCGGACACGATGGCGGCCAGATGGAAGATCACGTCGGGCCGGCCCGCGATCGCGCGGGTCGCCGCACCGGGCATCGAAAGATCGACCGCCGCGGTGACGAAGTCCGCGCCGCCGCCGGCGGGCGCCGGCGGGGCGCCGATGTCGGTCAGCGTCAGGCGCGAAATCGCCCGGCCGGCGAGCGCGCCATCGTTGCGCAAGCGCGCCGTCAGCTTGCGGCCGATCATGCCCGCCGCGCCGGTGCACAGGACGTGCATGGCCGCGTTTCCCGTCACAGCGCCATGCCGCCGTCGACCAGGTGGGTCTGCCCGGTGATGTAGCTCGCCTCATCGGAGGCGAGGAACACCGCGAGCGCCGCGACCTCCTGCGGCGTGCCGAGCCGTCCCATGGGCTGGCGGTCGATGAAATCCTGCCGCACCGCATCGACCGGCCGGTGGCTCGATTTCGAGAGGTCGGCGACACGGGTGTCGAGGGACGGCGTCTCGATCGTGCCGGGGCAGATCGCGTTGGCGCGGATGCCCTGCCTGATGAAGTCGGCCGCCACCGCCTTGGTGAGCCCGATGATCGCGGCCTTGGTCGCTCCGTAGGCGTACCTGTTGGGCACGCCACGGATCGAGGAGACGGCCGAGGAAATGCTGATGATCGAGCCCCGCCGCTTTTCCAGCATCCCCGGCAGGAACGCGCGGAGCATGCGATGGATCGAGGTGACGTTGAGATCGAACGAGAACGCCCAGTCGGCCTCGCTGCAGTCGAGCACGGTGCCGTGATGCACGAAGCCGGCGCAATTCACGAGGATGTCGGGCGACCCGAACGCCCGCGTCACCTGCTCCGCGAACGCATCGACCGCGGCAGTCGAGCGCACGTCGAGCTTGTCGCGGCGCGCCGCTGCGAGGCCATCGAGCTTGCCGGGATCGACATCGGTCGCGATCACCGTCGCGCCCTCGGCGATGAACGCCTCGCTGATGGCGCGGCCGATCCCCTGCCCCGCGGCGGTGACGAGCGCGATCTTGCCGTTCAGTCGATTGGCCATGGCTTCACTCGAACAGGTTGGGGGTGGAGGCCAAATCGACTACTCCCATCCGTCGGTCGATGGAAGTCCCGCTTTTCGCCGGGACTGGCCTTGAAAAACCGTTCAGTATCGCAACTCTCCTCCCGACCCGAGGTTCCCAATGCCCAACGCCATCGATCTCAGTGGACGCATCGCCGTCATCACCGGCGCCGCGCAAGGCATCGGCCGCGCCATCGCGGAGCGTTTCCTGCACTGCGGTGCAACGGTCCGGCTGTGGGACCGCGACGGCGCGGCGGCAAAGACGGCCGCAGCCGAGCTCGGCGCGCTCGGGCCGGTATTCTCGACTGTCGTCGACGTGGCCGATGCCGCAGGCGTCGCCGCTGCGGCGAGCGAGGCCACGGGCCATGGGCGCATCGACATCCTCGTCAACAATGCCGGGATCGCCGGCGCCAATGTGCCGACCTGGGACTATCCAGCCGAGGAATGGGCGCGGGTGCTCGCGATCAACCTCACCGGCACGTTCAATTGCTGCAAGGCGGTGGCGCCGACCATGATCGCCCAGAAATACGGCCGCATCGTCAACATCGCCTCGATCGCCGGCAAGGAAGGCAACCCCAATGCCTGCGCCTATTCGGCCTCCAAGGCCGGCGTCATCGCGCTGACGAAGTCGCTCGGCAAGGAGCTCGCCGGCTACGACATCTCGGTCAATTGCATCACGCCGGCGGCGGCGAAGACCGCGATCTTCGACCAGATGACGACCGAGCACATCAATTACATGCTCTCCAAGATTCCGCGCGGACGTTTCGTCCTGGTGGAGGAGATCGCCAACCTCGCCGCCTTCTGCGCCTCGCAGGAATGCGCGTTCACCACCGGCGCGGTGTTCGACATATCGGGCGGTCGGGCGACGTATTGAGGCTTCTTATCTCTCCCCGACTCAGGACCGAAGACGGGGACGGATAAGCGGGTGGCACCGGGGCCAACTCTCGACTAACATCGCGTCCATCCCGTGACCGAGGCAGCGGATGGTGTGAACACGCATGAGAATTTTCCCAGCGAGATGCATCGCCGCGCGATACCTGCGCAGGATCCTCACCGTCGCGGTCGCTGTCGTCGCGGTCAACGGAGAAGCTGCCCGGTGGGGCGCGGCGGCGCAGGCCGGCGTCGCGGCGTTCCTGGCCGGCGAGAGCAAGAACTGTCCGGGGTGCAACCTGGCGGGCGCGAACCTTAAGCGGCGCGACCTCACCGGAGCCAACCTCGCCGGCGCCAATCTGCGCGGTGCGAGCTTTCACCGCGCCGTGCTGCGCGGGGCAAACCTCTCCGGCGCCGACCTCACCGAGGCCAATCTCAACAAGACCGATCTCATCCAGGCCGACTTCAGCAACGCCAAACTCGCCAAGGCGATGCTGTTCGAAGCGGATGCCAGCCGCGCCGATTTTTCCCGCGCCAACCTGACGGAAGCGCTGATGGGCAGCATCCGCCTGCTCGGCGGCCGGCTCGAGCGCGCGATCCTGACGGAAGCCGACCTCGAGGCCGCGTTCCTCAACGAGGCGAGCTTCGCCAACGCCACGCTCAACGGCGCCAACCTGCATCAGGGGCGGTTGCTGCGCGTCAACCTGCACGGCGCCGCGGCCGACAGCACCGAATTCACCCAGGCCAATCTGCGCGACGCCGATCTCAGCGGCGCGGTGCTGCGGGAATCCGTGTTCTACCTCGCCGATCTCGGCGGCGCCGATCTGAGCGGAGCCAATCTGAGCCACTCGGTGCTGCGCTCGGCCAATCTCGGCGACACCAAGCAGGCCGGCACGATCTTCACCGGCGCGATGATGCCGGACAACAGCATCCATCCGTAGCGTAATTACAGTTGCGCTGTGGCTGTTGGTGTCATTAACCGGCTCGACCGGGCAATCCAGTACGCCCGGCCGGCGTTTACTGGATCGCCCGGTCGAGCCGGGCGATGACAGCTCGTAGGGTGGCAGCGCCGCGCTACTTCGGCTCGTCGCAGAACGCGCTCGCCTGGTCGCCGTAATACCACGCGCATTCTTCCGGCGTCACCGCGCGCTTGCCGACGATACGGGCGCGCAGATAGGTGACGACATCGCCGATCTCCTGGGCACTCAAGGTGCGGCCCGCGGGATAGAGATCGTCGGGCGCCTCTCCCGGCGGCTGCCCGTAGCAGCCGCGCTCCTTGTAGGCGTCGGCGCCGAAGCTGGGCATGCCCACGCCGGGGCGGCCGCACCGGATCGTCTCCGCAATCGTCGCATCGTCGAGCCGGGTCTGCCGCAAATTGGCGCCGGTCGGCGCCTCGTCGCGTTCCTTTTCGCCGTTGGCGAAAGCGCCGTGGCATTCCGAGCACCCCGAGGACCGCCACACCGACAGCCCCGCCTTCACCTTGGCCTCGTCCTGGGCATGGCCCGCCGACGAGAATGCGAGCACCGCCGCGACGGCGAGCCCGGCATAAAGCATCGCCCCGGACCTCTCCTGTCGCAGCACCGATGTCTTCCATTGCATGCAGGGACCTTTCATCTCGTCGATCGAACTCTTTATCGCTCCTGCGCGGCCCGGCCGGGCCGATAGACCTCGAGACGCGCGGAGCTTTCGAACTGGTTTTCCGTGAGGCGGTTGTCATTGGGGTCGACGGCGAACTGGCCCGGCTTGTAGTACCGGCGGGCCTCCACGCGGGTCACCACCCCGTCCGATTTGCCTTCGCAGTCCTCCTTGACCAGCAGGTCCTCGATCGGCCGTTCGCCTTCGGCCGGCGGCAGGTCGGTGCATTGGAGAATCCCCAGGGCCATCCCCTTGAAGATATCGGCGAGGCCGTAGGCGACGATGCGGGTCTGGGCATCCGCGCGCGGGTCGTTGACCACCCGGTAGCCCTGCACGATGCCGTCATCATCGATCAGCAGGGAGGTGACGATCGGCTGGCCGGCGAGCGCGTTGGCCTGGTATTGCCGCACCATGATCTCGGAGCGGCGCGCGCGCGCGACATATTCCATTTCATCGTCGTAGCGGAACCAGACCTCATGCAAGCCGGTCCGGGGTTCGACCTTGCATTGCGCGAATTCGTAGAAGCTCTTGAGGACGCGCGCCGGCGGGCCGCCATTGGTGCCGCAGGCGGTGTCGACGAAGTCGTTGAGCGGCAGGGCGCTGATCGGGATGCCCAGCTTGATGTCCCAGATTTTCGGAGCCTGCGCCTGGGGCCGGGCGGGTCCGGCGGCGAGCCCCATCGCGAAGGCGGCGCCGATCGCAAGCAACGCAGTCCGCATGGCCGTACTCCCGAGATCAGAAGCTCAAAGGGGGAGCAAGATCGCTCCCCCTTCGCAGCTCACACGGCAACCGCCGTCAGAGGCCGAACACGGCTACGATCGCGGACGGCTGCACGAGCCCGCCCTGCCTGACCCCGACCGCGCCGCCGGCGATGACGGCGATGTATTGCTTGCCGTCGACGCTGTAGGTCATCGGCGGCGCCGTGATCGGCGTGCCCAGGTTGAAGCTCCACAGTTCCTGGAGCGTGACGGCGTCATAGGCGGCGAACTTGCCGGTCATGTGCCCGGTGAAGAGGATGCCGCCGTCGGTGCTGAGCATGCCGGACTCGGTCGGCGGCTGGAACGTCGCCTTGCCGACGATCTTGCCGGTCTTGAGGTCCATCGCCCACAAGGCGCCGTGGGCGGTGACGCGGCCCTGCTCGGTACAGCAGGGCGGCAGGCCGATATAATCCTTCTTCTCGTCCATCGGCGTCTTGTTCGCGGTGCTGGAAATGCAGCCCTCGGCGCCCGCCACATAGGCGACCATGCGCTTGGCGTCCAAGGTCGGCGGGAAGAAGGTCGGCGAGCCGTTCCACCACGGGCACGATTCCTGTCCGGGCTTTTCGCGCATGACGCCGACGCCCGCATAGGCCTGGACGTCCTTGGTGGGATCGTAGTCGAGCGGCTTGCCGGTCTTGGGATCGATGCCCTTGGTCCAGGTGACCTTCTCCTGATACTGGTCGGCCCGCAGGAACTGCCCATTGGTGCGGTCGAGCGTGTAGTAGAAGCCGTTGCGCGAGAAATTCGCCACGACCTTGCGCTGCTCGCCATTGATGGTGAGGTCATAGAGCATCTTGGGGCTCGGGGTGTCGAAGTCCCAATGCTCGTTCGGTGTTTCCTGGAAGTACCACCGGATCTTGCCGGTGTCGGCGTCGAGAGCGATGGTGCTGGCGGTGAAGAGGTTGTCGCCGGGCCGGAACTGCGGATCGAAGCTCGGATAGGCATCGCCGGTGCCGAGATAGAGCAGATTGGTGGCGGGGTCGTAGGACGCGGTCTGCCAGACGCCGCCGCCGCCGACGCGCCACGCATTGTGGTTGTCCTTCCACGTCTCCGATCCGGGTTCGCCGGGGGCCGGGATGGTGAAGGTCCGCCACGCCAGCTTGCCGGTGCCGATATCGAACGCGCCGACCCAGCTTCGGGTGCCGAGTTGTCCGCCGGTGCTCTCGCCCTGGATCACCAGTTCCTTGCCGCCGGCCGTCTTGACTGCGAGCGGCGCCCCCGTGAACCCTTGCGTCTTCGCCGACGGCGTGCCGGTCGCCGGATCGGTCGGAGCCGTGGCGACGGTTTCCCACGCGAGCTCGCCGGAATCCTTCTTGAGGGCGATGATGCGGGTGTCGTTGGTGGAGACGATCACCTTGTCGCCGTACATGGCGATGCCGCGGTTGGTGCGGGATTTCGTGATCTTGGGGTCATAGCGCCACAGTGGAATCGCCGCGGTGCCGCTGCGGACGTCGAACTTCATCACCCGGTCCCAGGTGTCGGCCACATACATGAAGCCGTCCTCGACCAGCGGCGTCGATTCCTCTTTGCCTCGCAGCGTCCCGCCGGTGGCGCGCCCGCCGATTGAGAAGATGAATTTCGGCTTGAGGTCCTTGGCGTTGTCGCGATTGACCATCGCGAGGGGCGAATGCCGCGAATTGTTGTAATCGTGGTGGACCATGAGCCAGTTCCCGGGCTCCTTGTCCGTGTTGAGCAGCCGGTCCGCCGTCACGTCCGCCGCATGCACCGGCATGGCAACCGCCACAAGGCCGATCGACCCTGCGAGCATTCCTCTCATCGACATGTCCTACCTCCCATGATTTTCGTCGTTGGAGCCACTTCCGGCAAACGGCACAGCAAATGTGGACGCGCCGTCAAGCCCGCTCCTTGAGCCCGCCTCGCGACCACCTGCCGACCCCAAGGGGCCCGGGCGAATGTTACTGGAGCGCAAGCCGTTGCGCCAGCGCATGCGTGAGGCAAATGCGGGGGCATTTGGCGCCCGGCGGGGCGGCGCCGGCCGGCGTCTGGCATCGCACCGGCGCGATGTGCTAGCCGTTACGTCCGGGAATGAAGAAGGATTTCGAGCGATGGCTCATGATCACGCCCACCCGCACGCCCAGCCGCACACTGAGGCGATCGACTGGAAGACCCATGGCGTGAAAGTCATCCCGGGTGACGCGCTCGATCCCAACACCGCGCAGACTCCGGGCATGTCGCGGGCGACCGCCATCAACCGCGCCCGCGCCGGCGCCGAGAAGCTGTGGGCCGGTACCGTCACCATCCAGGCGAACGCGAAGACCGGGGCGCATCACCACGGCGACCTCGAAAGCATCATCTTCGTCGTCAAGGGCCGGGCACGGATGCGGTGGGGCGAGCACCTGGAATTCGTCGCCGAAGCGGGCCCCGGCGATTTCATCTACGTGCCGCCCTACGTGCCGCACCAGGAAATCAATGCCAGCCGCGACGAAGCGCTCGAATGCATCCTGGTGCGCTCCGGCCAGGAACCGGTCGTCGTCAATCTCGACATCGCACCGATCGAGCCGCCGGAACAGGTTTTATGGAAGGACCCGATTCACAAGTAATCATATGTGCGCTTTGGAACCGGAGCGCGCCAAGGATTCCCGTGCGATCCGCCGCTCGACAGAAATGAATCGTACACCACCGCCGAATCACTTTTTCATCGGCGCGTAGAAGACGCTATCGATCTCCACGATATCGTCGTCGAACAGGCGCTGGACCTCGATCATCGTGCGGGGTGGATAGGGCGGCTTGCCCCAGAGTTCCGCCTGCGCCTTGTCCACCATGGGCGCAAACCGGTGCAGGTCACTGACGTAAACGGTGATCCGCACGCAATCCTGCAGGCTGGCGCCCTCCGATTGAGCAATCAGCCTGAGATTGAGCAACGCCTGTCGGACGCGGGCCTGTGGGTCCTGCACCAACGTGTTGGTCACGGGATCGATGCCTTGCATGCCGGCGACAAAGATGAAGTCGCCAGCCCTGACTCCGAGGCTCCAGGTACCTTCCGCCTTGATGGCGCCGGGAGGATCGAGTGTCTTGACGCCGTTCGGCGACGGTGACTGCGCAAAGCCGAGACTTGACGCCATAACTATTGCGGAAACGCAGGAAAAAGTAAGTCGCTGAACCATTGGGCCCTCGAATGATTAGCCGAGCTTAAAGCTACCTTACTGCAGTAATGGTAAACACCGGCGTTCTCGGCTTTTCGCTCCGGACTGAGCCGGGAGTCGGCTCCCGGTGATCGCGTTCACGTCCGGGACGCCCGATCGTCCACCCTCCCCACAATGCTTAGCGCCACCGCCTCCGCGATGCGGATGCCGTCGACCCCCGCCGAGAGAATGCCGCCCGCAAAGCCCGCCCCCTCCCCGGCGGGATAGAGCCCTCGCGTGTTCGTGCTCTGATAGCTGTCGTCGCGGCCGATCCGGATCGGCGACGAGGTGCGGGTCTCGACCCCGGTCATGACCGCGTCGGCCATGGCAAAGCCTTTGATCTGGCGGTCGAAGGCCGGGATCGCTTCGCGGATCGCCGCGACCGCGAAATTCGGCAGGCAGTCCGCGAGATCGGTCAAATGCACACCGGGCTTGTAGGACGGGACCACCTCGCCGAGCGCCCTCGACGCCTTCATGGCGAGGAAATCGCCGACCAGCTGCGCCGGCGCCGCGTAGCTGGCGCCGCCGGCCGCGAAGGCGCGTTCCTCCCAATGGCGCTGGAACGCGATGCCGGCGAGCGGATGTCCGGGGTAGTCCGCCGGCGTGATGCCGACCACGATGCCGGCATTGGCGTTGCGCTCGTTGCGCGAATACTGGCTCATCCCGTTGGTCACGACCCGCCCCGGCTCGGAGGCCGCCGCCACCACGGTACCGCCCGGGCACATGCAGAAGGTGTAGACCGAGCGTCCGTTGGCGCAGTGGTGGACGAGCTTGTAGTCGGCCGCCCCGAGCACGGGATGGCCGGCGCCTGCGCCCCCGCTCGCACCATAGCGGCAGTGGTCGATCAGCGACTGCGGATGCTCGATGCGCACGCCGATGGAAAACGGCTTCGCCTCGATCGCGACGCCGCGGTCCCACAGCATCTGAAAGGTGCTCCGCGCACTGTGGCCGACCGCGAGCACGACATGGTCGGCTGCGATATGGGTGCCGTCGGCGAGGATCACACCGCGGACCTGCCGCAGGCCGTCCCGGCCCACCTCGATTTCGAGATCCTCGAGCCGGCTCTCGAAGCGATACTCGCCGCCGAGCGCCTCGATGGTGCGGCGCATGTTTTCCACGATGGTCACCAGCCGGAAGGTCCCGATGTGGGGCTTGCCGGCGCTCAAAATCTCCGGCGGCGCACCCGCCTCGACGAACTCTGTCAGCACCTTGCGCCCGTGGTGATGGGGATCCCTGATCTGGCTGTGGAGCTTGCCGTCGGAAAACAGGCCGGCGCCACCCTCGCCGAACTGCACGTTGGATTCCGGGTTGAGTACGGAACGCCGCCACAGGCCCCAGGTGTCCTTGGTGCGCTCACGCACGACCTTGCCGCGCTCCAGGATGATCGGGCGGAACCCCATCTGCGCCAGCACCAGGCCGGCGAACAGGCCGCAGGGCCCGGCGCCGACCACTACCGGCCGCGCGGCCGGTCCCGCCGGCGCGCGGGTCACGAAGCGGTAGTTCATGTCGGGGGCACGCACGAGGTTGCGGTCCCTGGCGAACCGCTTCAGCACCGCGGCTTCGTGCGCGACCTCGATGTCGAGCGTGTAGGTCAGCGCGATCGCGTTCGGCTTGCGGGCGTCGGTGGCGCGGCGGAACACGGTAAAGCCGACGAGGTCCTGCGCCGGTATCCTGAGCCGGTCGATGATGGCGGACCTGATCGCGCCCTCCTCATGGCCGAGCGGCAGCTTCAGCTCGGTCAGGCGCAGCATGGGAACCCTGTCGAGATCGCGGGGACGAGAAGCCCGGCGATGATGTCCTGCGTGGGCATTATGGGTAAATTTCTCTTAATGCATTTATCGTAAATTTTTCCTTGGCGCTGCATTTCGTCGAATCGGCGGCGCCGGAGCGCGCATGCGTTCCTGCATCTGCGACGCCGACCGGGCGTCTCGTACAAAGTGGGTGGGGCGATGAAATTGCTCGAGGCATCTGCGGTGTTAGCGTTGATGGGGGTGGCCACGCCGGCGATGGCGCAGGACGCCTTTCTGCGCCTGGACCCGAACGCCACCCGGCACGTTTCCACGGAGGGCACCGTCATCACCCCTTCCTCTTCGATTCCCCAGCCCGGCCCGGGGACCGCCCACACCAATGTGCACATCTTCCAGCCCACCGGCATGCCCGCCATCACGAGGGGCAACGCCCGTCCCGCCGTCGGTCCTCCGTTTTCCGGGTACTTTTACGAGACGCCGCAATCGATCGCATGCGTCTATGATTTCGTGCCCGTGGTCGTCGGCTGCAATCCCAACACCGTGACCAACACGCCGAAGGGCGGCAGCCGAACCATCGCGATCGTCGATGCCTATAACGCGCCCAACGCGACGACCGACCTGACGACGTTCAGCCTGCAGTTCGGCCTGCCCTTGCCGAACACGGTGAATTTCCAGGTGGTGTATGCGGCTTCGAACGGTTCCCTGAGCTCTACCCCACCGGTCTATGATGCCGGCTGGGAGGTGGAGATTTCGCTCGACGTCCAATGGGTCCATGCGATGGCGCCCAACGCGAACATCATTCTGGTGGAAGCGGTCTCGAACTCGGACTCGGATCTGCTCGCCGCCGTGACGCTCGCCAACAACCTGGTGGGGCCGACAACCGGAGGCGAGATATCGATGAGCTGGGGCGGCACCGAGTTCTCCGGCGAGGAATCGGAGGACGCCACCCACTTTTTGACGAACGGCATCGTGTACTTCGCCGCGACCGGCGACAGCCCCGGAACCGAGTGGCCGTCCGTCTCGGCAAACGTGGTCGCCGTCGGCGGCACCAGCGTTTCGCGCAATCCCGACACCGGCGACTTCATCGGGGAAGCGGCATGGGGCGACGGCGGCGGCGGACCGAGCGAGTTGATCGGGAAGCCCGCCTATCAGGATTCCGTCAAGAAACTCGCCGGGGTCACCGCACGCGGCGTGCCCGATATCGCCGCGGTCGCGAACCCCCGCACCGGCGTCTGGGTCTACATCAGCAATGACGACGGATGGAACATCATCGGTGGCACCAGCGTCGCCACGCCGGTGGTGGCGGGCCTCGTGAACAGCCAGGGCCGCTTCAACTCTTCGTCGAAAGCCGAGCTGACGCAGTATTACAAGACGCCCTCCCAATTCAACGATATCTTGCAAGGGATATGCGGTTTCTACACGGGATATTGGGCCGGAGCTTCATGGGATTATTGCACCGGCCTGGGCGCGCCCAACGGCAAGGCGCGGCAGTGACGGCGTGACGGGGTCGGCGCTGGCGCACGGCCCTCCAACTCACCAACCGTCGCCGAGCAAGACACCCATCATTCCGGGGTGCCGCGGCAGCGGCGAACCGGCAATCCGGACGGCGTCGCCGTCCTGACCGCAGCACGGATTCCGGATTCGCGCGAAGCTAAGGCGCGCGCCCCGGAATGACCGGGGCGGCTGCAAAAACCCCGCTGCCGTTCCCGAATTGTTAACCATACCGATGTTAGATTCTCGATTGATTAACCATGTGCGTTCTGTGGAAACAGACCTCGATGAAACAGATGCTTTTGGCTTGTGTCGCGATGGCGGCCATCTCCGCGGCTCCCGCAATGGCGGCCGACCTGCCGCTATACGCGCCGCCACCTCCGGTCCTGGCCGTTCCCGATTGCTGGACCGGATTCTATTTCGGCCCCAATCTCGGCTACCATGCGGGCCAGGACAGCATTTCGTCGAGCACCGATCCCGATGGCTGGGGCCCGGACGCGGCCCGCATCATCGACAGCAGGTCCGCGACCTGGCTCGGCCCCAGGGGCGTCGTCGCCGGCGGACAGGTCGGATTCAACTGGCAGCTCCGCAACGTCGTGTTCGGCTGGGAGGCCGACGGCGACTGGCTCGGCGGCGCCGCCAACCGGCAATTCACCTACGAAAACGCCGGCGTCGTCGCCAATGGCGACTTCATGTACAATTCCTCCGCCGCCAACGTGGTAGCGACGTTGCGCCCGCGCCTCGGCGTGGCCTTCGGCAACCTGCTCGTCTACGGCACCGGCGGGCTGGCGATGGGCTGGTTTTCGAACACCGATTCGTTCGCCGCTTTCGGCGGAACGACCCTGGCGACGACCCCCAGCACCACGGTGCGCCCGGGCTGGACCGGCGGCGGCGGCATCGAATGGAAATTCCTGCCGGCATGGTCGGTCAAGGCCGAATATCTCTATCTGCACATGCAGAACTACAACACCACTATCCCGTCCTGCCTGACCTGCGCGCCCGGCAGCGATATCGCCATCCACCACAACTACACCGACAATTTCGTCCGGATGGGCGTGAACTGGCATATGGGCCCGTGGTAGGGGCATTTTCTAGAAATTCATGGTGCGGGCGGAGGGACTCGAACCCTCACGGGGTTACCCCCAACGGATTTTCGTACCAGCTACGGCTTTCGCCGCCGCCATACCGGCGTTTGTGGTCTGGACTATACCTTCACCATGGCGGAGCGATCCGCGTTAGGTGCTGCCCGTCTAGTCTCTACACCTTCCCTTTCGGGCTTGGCTCGGGATTGCCATCTGACAGGTTTCCCCGACTTTGAGCAGTTCTGCGTCCCGGGTTTCCCGCGGGCGCACTCAATCGACTTCAAGTCCGTTGCGTCTACCGTTCCGCCACGCCCGCGCACTCTGGAAATGCCGCCGCCTCCTTCGCGGCCGTTGAAGTTTGATCTGGTCATTCCGGGGCGGCGCGAAGCGGCGAACCCGGAATCCAGACGGCCTCTCCCACTTGCGCCGCAGCCTGGATTCCGGGTTCGCGCGAAGACGCGCGCCCCGGAATGACGATACTTACTGAGCGAGATGCGCGGGACAAGCCGGACAAGCCCGCGCATGACGGGTCAAAGGTGTTGCCGCGTGCGAAATCCCAATTCTCCGCCCGCCACATCAGTCCTCCGCATGGCCCCAGATCGAGGTCCAGTCGGCGCCCGAGAGATCGGTGACGCGTCCGTCGGACTCGTAGAACTTGTTGGGCAACTGGAACATGGCGAGCATCAGCCCGCCCTCCGGGCACCAGGCCGAATGGCGGCTGCCGGCCGGGCGCCAGACGAAATCGCCCTTGCCGACTTCCAGCCCGGTGTCCGGGCCATCGCGGTCGACCAACTTGCCTTCCAGCACCAGGGTCTGCTCGATCTTGACGTGCTCATGGTCGGGCAACACCGCGCCGGGGGCGAACCGCATCAGCGCGGTGACGAGCCCGGTGTCGCGGTCGAACAGCAAGGTCTTCACCTCGCAGCCGGCAAAGCGCGTCGGCTTCCATTCCAGCTCGCCGACGCGGACGTGATGGGAGCGCAGATCTCGTGAGCCAAGGTCGTGCGCTGCGGTGTTCGGGGTCGGTGCATCCATGACACGCTCCTCAGGGCTTCTCTTCTCCTGCCCGCCAGCATAGCAAATCGGCGTGGCGCGCCTACATGTCTTCGCCGCGGATCGGCGGCTGGAAGGCGAGCCCGGTGTCCCAGGGAAAGAAGATCCAGGTGTCCTGGGACACTTCGGTGACGAAGGTGTCGACCATCGGGCGCCCCATCGGCTTGGCATAGACGGTGGCGAAATGCGCCCTGGGCAGGAGGTCGCGCACCACCTTGGCGGTCTTGCCGGTGTCGACGAGGTCGTCGACGATGAGCACGCCGTGGCCGTCGCCGTTCATCCGGACGATGTCGTCGGCGACGCCCTTGAGGATGCGCAGGTCGCCCTGCCTGGTGTGGTCGTAGCTCGCGACGCAGATGGTCTCGATCAGGCGGACGTCGAGCTCGCGCGCGACAATCGCCGCCGGCACCAGGCCGCCGCGCGTCACCGTGACGATCGCCTGGAACGGCCCGGCACCGTTGAGCCGCCAAGCCAGCGCCCGGGCGTCGCGGTGGAACTGGTCCCATGAGACCGGAAAGGCCTTTTCCGGCATCTTCGATGGCGTCATTGTTTCCTGCCCTGTGTTTTCTAATTCGTCGACTCGTTCCACCCATCCTACACATGTCTGCTTGAACTAATCCTCTTCAGCCTCCTTCTCGGCCTCGGCAATGGCTGCCTTCGCCGAGGTGATGAAGGCCTCGGCGCCCTTCTTGGATTCGCGTATGAGCTGCTCGATTTCGTTGCGCATGCGGTCGAGGTCGAGCTTGAGGCCGCCAGCCGAAGGCTTTTCCGTATCTATGACATAGGCGACCATGCGCATGTTGAAGGAGATGTTGAGCAAGACGTGGGAAATGATCGCTTCCGGGACTTCCAGATCGTCCATGTAATCGGAGACGATTTCATAGATGGCACGGCTGTGCTGCTCCACCTCGTCCATGAACTCCTGGACATCCGGATCGTCGGAACGACCGTCATCGGAACGACCGTCATCTGAACCCATGGACCACTCCCCTGCGGCACCGCGCGCCGCTACAATGCCTTCAACCATTCGACGATCTGGACGCGCGCCGCCAGCGCCGTGGTGAGATGGCCGGCTGAAACTTCGATGTAGCGGCTCGCCGGATTCTTGGCGCCGCGCGCGAATGCGTAGTCGCGGCCGCGGCGGTGGATAGGATCGCCGTCGCCCACCACCCACAGGAACGGAATGGCGCGCAGCGCCGCGGTGTTCTTGGGGATCACCGCCGGTCCGTCGGGATCGAACATGCTCAGGTAGACCGCCGGCGTCGCCGTGGCGAAGGTCGGGATGCCCTGCACCAGGTCGGGCCAGATGTGGCGGTCCTGCTGCCCGGCCGCGTACATCTGCCGCGCCTCGGCCAGCGCGTCGCGGGTGCGCGCGCGCATTTCCTCGGTCTCCGGCAGATGGCCGGGCGCGATCGCGACCACCGCGGCGACCACGCGGCGGCGCGCGGCGTAGCCGATCGCGGCATTGGCGCCGAGGCTGTGCCCGATGATGACGATGCGGCTCGCGCCCTTGGCCTCGAGCCCGGCGACGGCGGCGTCGATCTCGGTCATGGCCTGGTCGAAGGTCGCGCCATACATGCGCCTGAACGACCACGGCATTTCCGGGCTCTCCACCAGCGCGCCCTCGGCCTCGAGGGCGCCGGGAATGCCGCCGTCGAACGCCCCGGGCCACACGCCCTTGCCGTGCAGGAACACCACTCCCACGCCCTGCAGGCCCGCGGCCTGCAGCGGTGCCGCCACGGCGACGAGGAAGGCGAGCACGATCAGCCGCGCGACAAGCTGCGTGATTCTCGGCGCGCGAGCCCGGCGGTACCCGATCATCGGCATCGGCGCTCCTTCATCGCTGCAACCGCATCCGCGCACCTCACGCCAACGCACCTCACGCCAGCGCACCTCACGCCAGCGCACCTCACGCCAGCGCACCTCACGCCAGCACACCTCATGCCAGCAGACCTCATGCCAGCAGACCTCCTGCAAACCGCCTCATCCAAGTCTTGCGCGCACTTTCACCAACATGGCTTCCACGGCGGCCTTGGCGGCTGTGAGGCGTTCGGGGTCGCGGGCGCGCACCACGATATTGGTGTTGGGGCCGCGCATTTCGTCGACGAAAGGATAACTGCCGATCATGGCCCCAGGGTAGGCTTTCGCGACTTCGCCGAGCTCGGTGCCGATGTCGCCTTCGCGGCAATCCGCCCGCACCGTCTCCGACAGCATCTTGGTCCCGGTCGCGAGTTTGGGCGCGACCTCGTCGAGCATCGCCTGCATGATCGACGGTACCCCCGCCATCACGACGACGTTGCCGATCCAGAAGCCCGGCGCCGCCGACACCTTGTTGAGGACGAGCGCGGCGCCCTCGGGAATCCGCGTCATCCGCATGCGCGCTTCGTTCATCTCGGTGCCCAGCGCGGCGTAGCGCTCCTTCATGATGGCCACCGCGCGGGGGTCGTAGTCGATCGGAACCCCGAACGCCTTGGCGACGCATTCGGCGGTGATGTCGTCATGGGTCGGGCCGATGCCGCCAGTGGTGAAGACATAGCCGTTGCGGGCCCGCAGCGCATTGAGCGCCTCGACGATCGCCGCTTCGTCGTCGGCGACGATCCGGACCTCGCGCAGGTCGATGCCGATATTCGTCAGGTATTCAGCGATATAGCCGATGTTCTTGTCCTTGGTGCGGCCCGACAGGATTTCGTCGCCGATGACGAGGATGGCCGCCGTCACGATCCCGGATGACGCGCTGGTGTCGTTCATGAAGATATCCACGGAACTGTCATGTCGACGCAGGATTTCATCTTTGGCTGCCATCCCCCGATGCCCCACGTACATAGACCCATCGCCCCGGCAGGGACAACACTCGTCATCCGGCAACGCCCCCGCATCACAGCGCCATCCGCACCGTGATCGCGGCGCCAAGCCTGCGCCGCCGCCTGCCTATTTTTTATTCACTCGAACGATATACGCGGAGGATTGCCCGGCGCAGGATGTGGTGACAGATGCCCACGGATCGGCCATCCATGGCCTCGCACCGGCCTGATCATGGGAATCCGGTAGTTTTGGCGTGAAGCTTGCTACGTTTGGGCGGTAACGCGGGGCTCGCGGCGGATGCGGCCGCAGGGGCAGGAATGGCAGTAGCATTCGACGAGATGACGGAAGCGGACGGCCGGGTGCGGCCGGTCTATGCTGGCCTCGAAAACTGGCTGCGCGGCCTGCCACCCGAAGTGTTGGAACATCGCCGCCGCGAAGCGGAGTTCCTGTTCCGGCGCATCGGCATCACCTTCGCGGTTTACGGCGAATCGGATTCAACCGAGCGGCTGATTCCGTTCGACGTCCTGCCGCGCATCCTGTCCTCGGACGAATGGACAAGGCTTCGCCTCGGCCTCGAACAGCGCTCCAAGGCGATCAATCTCTACATCAAGGACGTCTATGGCCGCCGCGAGGCGCTCAGGGCCGGCATCATACCCGAGGATCTCGTGTTCCAGAATCCGGTGTTCCGTCCGGAGATGAACGGCCTCAAGGTGCCCCACGACATCTACGTGCACGTCGCGGGCATCGACATCGTGCGGGTCGATCCCGACACCTTCTACGTGCTCGAGGACAATGCGCGCACGCCCTCCGGGGTCTCCTACATGCTGGAGAACCGCGAGATCATGATGCGCCTGTTCCCGGAGTTGCTGTCGCGCCACCGCGTCGCCCCGGTGGAGAATTATCCCGACGAATTGCTGGCGACCTTGAAGTCGGTGGCGCCCAAGACCGTCTCGGCCGACCCGACCGTGGTGCTGCTCACGCCCGGCATCTACAATTCCGCCTATTACGAGCATTCTTTCCTGGCCGACAAGCTCGGCATCGAGCTGGTCGAGGGGCGCGACGTGGTGGTCAAGGGCCAGATCGCCTATATGCGCACCACCGAAGGACTCAAGCGCATCGACGTCATCTACCGGCGCATCGACGACGACTTCCTCGACCCGCTCTCGTTCCGGCCGGACTCCGCCCTCGGCGTCCCCGGCCTGATGGCGGTCTACCAGGCAGGCAACCTGACCCTCGCCAATGCCGTCGGCACCGGCATCGCCGACGACAAGGCGGTCTACAGCTACATGCCGGAGATCGTGAAATTCTTTCTCGGCGAGGAGCCGATCCTCAAGAACGTGCCCACTTGGCGCTGCCGCGAGCCCGAGCACCTGTCCTATGTGCTCGACAACCTCGAGGAACTCGTGGTCAAGGAAGTCCACGGCTCCGGCGGCTACGGCATGCTGATCGGCCCGAAATCCGACCAGGCGACGATCGCGGCGTTCCGCGCCAAGCTCAAGTCCGACCCGAAGAACTTCATCGCGCAGCCGACGCTGGCGCTCTCGACCTGCCCGACTTGCGTCGAGGAGGGCGTCGCACCGCGCCATGTCGACCTGCGGCCGTTCGTGTTGACCGGGCGCGACCGCATCCGCATCGTTCCCGGCGGATTGACGCGGGTCGCGCTCAAGCGCGGGTCCCTGGTGGTCAATTCGAGCCAGGGCGGCGGAACCAAGGACACCTGGGTGCTGGATACATGAGCGGAGCAGTGAGCGCAGGAGACCACCGAGGGAGTATGTTGCCGCCGGCCGGGGAGCCTTAGATGCTCTCCCGCACCGCCGATAATCTCTACTGGCTCGCCCGCTATATCGAGCGCGCCGAATATCTCGCCCGGGTGCTCGAAGCGACCCTGCGGCTCACCGCACTGCCGCTCGCCTATGTCGGCTCCACCAACGAATGGGAAAGCGCGGTGGCGACGGCCGGCTGCCGCAAGGCGTTCTTTGCCCGCTATAGCGAGGCGAACGAGGAGAACGTCTCCGAATTCCTCGCCTTCTCGTCGGAAAATCCGTCCTCGATCCGCAACTGCATCGAGATCGCGCGCACCAATGCCCGCGCGGTCCGCACCGCGCTGACCACGGAAACCTGGGAAACCATCAACGGCGCCTGGCTCGAGCTAAAGCGGTTCGGCAACGGCCCGACGTCGCGGGAGGAGTTCCTGCGCTTCCTGCACTGGGTGCAGGAGACCTCGCTGCGGTTCGACGGCTCAGCCTACCGGACCATGCTGCGCAACGACGTCTACTGGTTTTCCCGGCTCGGCCTCTACATCGAGCGCGCCGACAATACCGCGCGAATTCTCGACGTGAAGTACCACATGCTGCTGCCGGCGGACGAGCATGTCGGCGGCCCGCTGGACTATTATCAATGGGCGGCGATCCTGCGCACGGTCTCGGCCCTGACCGCCTATCACTGGGTGTACCGCGAGAGCCTCAAGCCGTGGCTGGTGGCCGACCTCCTGATCCTCAACGAGCAGATGCCGCGGTCGCTGGCGAGCTGCTACGAAAACCTGGTGCGCTTCTGCGACTCCATCGCCACCACCTATGGCCGCCAGGGCCCGGCGCAGCGCCAGGCCCGCACCATCCGCACCCGGCTCCAGAACAGCCGGATGGAGGAGATCTTCCAGACCGGCCTGCACGAGTTCATCAGCGAATTCGTGGCCGACAATAATGCGCTGGGAGCCGCCGTCAGTTCGCAATATTTGATGTAAGCTGCGCGGTAGCGGCATCGTGTTCAGCCGCCGATTCGGGGAATGGCCATGCGCATCTGCGTCGCGCACGAAACCGTGTACCGCTACGAGACCCCGTCCAGCGGCGTGATCCAGACGTTGCGCCTGACGCCGCGCAACCACACCGGGCAGTACGTGGTCGATTGGCGAATCGACATCTCCGCCGACTGCCGGCTGGAACTCCAGGAGGACGCGTTCGGCAACCTCACCCACGCGTTCTCGGCGAGCGGTCCGATCTCGGATCTGCGCCTGTTGGTCGAAGGCGAGGTCGAAACCCAGGACACCGCCGGCGTCGTGCGCGGCGCGGTGGAACGGTTTCCGCCGAGCCTGTTCCTGCGCGAGACGGCGCTGACCCATGCCGACGCGGCGATTGCCGCCTACGCCGCGGAATTCGAAAATCCGCAGGGCAGCACGCTCGACATGCTGCACCGCGTGCTGGCCCGCCTGCACCAGGACGTCGCCTGCGACACCGATGCCCCGAACACCGGCGGTTCCGCCGCCGAAGCCTTCGCGCGCAAGCGCGGCGCCTGCCGCGACCTCAGCCACATCTTCATCGCGGTCGCGCGGCTACGCGGAGTGCCGGCGCGATATGTCGCGGGCTATTTCCGCCGCGAAGACGACGCGACCGGACCCGAAGCCAGCCATTCCTGGGCTGAAGCCCATGTGCCCGATCTCGGCTGGGTCGGCTTCGACCCCACGAACGATATCTGTGTTACCGACCAGCACGTCCGCGTCGCCATCGGGCTCGATCATCTCGGTGCGGCGCCGGTGCGCGGCGCCCATTATGGCGGCGGCCGCGAGGCCCTCTCCGTCAAGCTGGTGGTCGCCCAGGCCGCCTGGCAGACCCAGGGCTGATCGCCATGTCCTCGGCCATTGCCGCCCGGCGACCCCCATCGTTATATGCGAAATCGTCGAAAGCCAGGGAGCAGGCGCACGCCATGACTTATTGCTGTGGCATTCTTGTCCACGAAGGATTGGTGATGATCGCCGACACCCGCACCAATGCGGGCCTCGACAACATTTCCGTGTTTCGCAAGCTGCACACCTTCACCGAGCCGGGTGAACGCATCATGGCGATCGCGTCGGCGGGCAATCTTTCGATCACTCAGTCGGTGCTCAGCATCCTGCGCGAAGGCCTGGACAACCCGGCCACCGGCGAGCGAGAGACGCTGATGAACGCGCCGACCATGTTCCAGGCGGCCCAGCGCATCGGCCGCGCCATCCGCAGCGTGCACGACGAGGAGGACTCCGCGCTCGAAGCGGCCGACGTGAAGTTCGACGTGTCGTTCCTGTTCGGCGGCCAGATCAAGGGCGAGCGCCCGCGCCTCTACATGATCTATTCCGCCGGCAACTTCATCGAATGCACCACCGACACGCCCTATCTGCAGATCGGGGAGCACAAATACGGCAAGCCGGTGCTCGATCGCGCCATCTTCTTCAACATGGACCTTTATGACGCCCTCAAGGTCTGCCTCGTCTCGGTCGACTCCACCATGCGCTCCAATCTGAGCGTCGGCATGCCGATCGATGTGCTGGTGGCGCGGCGGGACGCCTGCGCGGCGGAGCTGACCTATCGCATCGAGCCGGGCGAACCGTATTTCACCGATCTTCGCGAGCGCTGGTCGGCGGCGTTGCGGGCCGCCCATGCCAGCATCCCGCCCGTGCCCTATAAGAACCAGCGCTGAGAATCAGCCGCGGAGGAAAACATGAACAATACGGAAAAGGTCGCGATCGTCACCGGCGCCGGCACCGGAGTCGGGCGCGCCGCGGCGCTCGCCTTGATGAAGGCGGGCTATGCGGTGGCGCTGGCCGGGCGGCGCAAGGACAAGCTCGACGAGGTGGCGGCGGAAGGTGCCGGCTCCCAGGGCAAAAGCCTGGTGGTGCCGACCGACGTCGCCGATCCCGCCTCCATCAAGGCCTTGTTCGCCGCGGTGAAGGCACGCTTCGACCGCCTCGACGTGCTGTTCAACAATGCCGGCATCGGCGCCCCGGCGATGCCGATCGAGGACCTGCCGCTCGACAAGTGGCGCGCCGTGGTCGACACCAACCTGACCGGGCCGTTCGTCTGCACCCAGGAAGCTTTCCGCATGATGAAGGCGCAGACGCCGCGCGGCGGCCGCATCATCAACAACGGCTCGATCTCCGCCCACACACCGCGGCCGATGGCCGCCGCCTACACGTCGACCAAGCACGCCATCACCGGGCTCACCAAGCAGACCGCGCTCGACGGCCGCCCGTTCGACATCTGCTGCGGCCAGATCGACATCGGCAACGCCGCGACCCCGCTCACCGACCGCATGGTGCAGGGCGCCGGCGTCATGCAGCCCGACGGGCACATGATGCAGGAGGCCCGCATGGACGCCGCCCATGTCGGCGACGCCGTCGTCTACATGGCCGGCCTGCCGCTCTCCACCAATGTGCTGTTCATGACGGTGATGGCGAACCAGATGCCGTTCGCGGGACGAGGGTAGGCCGGTCCTTACTCCCTCTCCCGCTTGCGGGGGAGGGTTGGGGAGGGGGCTCTTGAAGCGCGTCTGTGCCCTGAAATTGCCCCCTCCCTGACCCTCCCCCGCCAGCGGGCAGGGAAACAAGAGTTGGCAGACGAGTCCTTCGGCCGGGCACAGGGAGAGCATGCAGAACATCCAATCGGCCGTCGGCATATTCGCCCTGCTGGCACTCGCCTTCGTGATCAGCGAGAACCGCCGGCTGGTGTCGTTGCGGCAGGCCGCCATCGGGCTCGCGGTCACCTTCGTGCTCGCGGTGCTGATGCTCAAGGTTCCGCAGCTGCAAGCGGCGTTCGGTGTCATCGGCGATGCCGTCGACGCCATCGCCGCTGCGAGCCGTGCCGGTACGTCCTTCGTGTTCGGCTATCTCGGCGGCGGCCCGCTGCCGTTCGAGCTCAAGACGCCGGGCGCCGAATTCGTATTCGCGCTGCAGGCGCTGCCCGTGGTGCTGGTGATGAGCGTGCTCACCACGCTGATGTTCCATTGGGGCATCCTGCCGCCGATCGTGCGCGGCTTCGCGGTGGTGCTCGAACGCACGCTCGGGGTCGGCGGCGCGGTCGGGCTCTCGACCGCCGCCAACATTTTCCTCGGCATGGTCGAGGCACCCTTGTGCATCAAGCCTTATCTCGGCCGGCTCACCCGCAGCGAACTGTTCATGGTGATGACCGGCGGCATGGCGGGCATCGCCGGCACCGTGCTGGTGCTCTACGCTACCGTGCTCGGCAATGCCATCCCCGACGCCGCCGGGCATCTCGTGGTCGCCTCCGTGCTCGGCGCGCCGGCGGCGATCCTGATCAGCCTGATCATGGTGCCGGAGAAGCCGGAAAGCCGCGCCGCCGGGGACCTGGAAGGGCTCGCCCCGGTCGCCTCGAGCACGATGGACGCGATCGTGCGCGGCACCTCGGCCGGCCTCGAACTGCTGCTCAACATCTGCGCCATGCTGATCGTGCTGATCGCGCTGGTGCATCTCGTCAACACCATGCTCGGCCTGTTGCCCGCGATCGCCGGCGCACCGCTGACGCTGGAGCGCATGCTGGGCGTGGTGATGGCGCCGGTGTGCTGGCTGATGGGCATTCCCTGGAGCGAAGCGGTCACCGCCGGCGCGCTGATGGGACTGAAGACGATCCTCAACGAGTTCGTCGCCTACCTCGAGCTCGCTGCGCTCCCCGCCGACGCGCTGAGCCCGCGGTCGCGGATGATCATGCTCTATGCGCTGTGCGGCTTCGCCAATTTCGGCAGCCTCGGCATCATGATCGGCGGCCTCGCCACCATGGCCCCTGAGCGGCGCGACGACGTGGTCTCGCTCGGCTTCAAGTCGATCGTGTCGGGCACGCTGTCGACCTGCCTGATCGGCGCCATCGTCGGCACGGTGACGTAGTCTTCGATTTTGAGCATGATCTGGTCCGAAAAGTCTGCAACTTTTCGGGATCATGCTCTAACCAAAGCCTGCCCGTCCCGCCGCCTGAGCTTGGCTCGGACGGCGCCGACGCCGGCTTGAAGACCGACGTCCGTCAATGCAGCCGGAACACCCCGTCGATCGCGCGCAATTCCGCAGGCTTGATCATCTTGGAATGCGCAACGGTCACCGAATGCAGGTCGCCCTCCAGCGATTTCCGCCAGAAATCGAGGAAGCGTTGAAGTTCCGGGAAGGCCGGACACAAGTCATAGGCCTGCCACACATAGGTCTGCAGCAGCCAGGGATGATCCGGACGACGATAGAGAATATTGGCGGTCGTCAGGCCATAGCCAGCAAGCTGCTTCTGGAAGTCTTTCGATCCCATTCTGCACCTCCACCCCGACCCTGAAAGTCTCCTTCCTCTCGGCAATGATTTGCAAGCATAAAAGTTGCACAAACCGTGCCTAATCAACGCGTTATCAGCATTCAAGAAAATCTGCTAACAGCGCGAAAATGCCGATGGGATCGAAACATGTGGGCCGCCGCTTCGTCGGCAACATATGTTGCCACCAAGTCACATTCACCGGCAATCGGCGCGTTCGGGCCTGCTAGCAGTCCCCCCTGTCGAGTGCTAATTTATTTGCTTCCCCCTCTTGCCTCCGTCGCCGCGGCGCCCTAAATCGCGTCTGGGGATCGGTTGGGTTTGCCCGTGCGATCCCCTTTTCCCGAAAACATTGCAGCGTCAACAACCTAGGAGGACACCATGAAATTCCGCCCGCTTCACGACCGTGTCGTCGTCAAGCGCATCGATGCCGAGGAGAAAAGTGCCGGTGGCATCATCATTCCCGATACCGCCAAAGAGAAGCCCTCCCAGGGCGAGATCGTCGCCGTCGGCCCAGGGGGCCGCGACGAGGCCGGCAAGCTGATCCCGCTGGACGTGAAGGCCGGCGATCGGGTCCTGTTCGGCAAGTGGTCGGGCACCGAGGTCAAGATCGACGGCGTCGATTTCCTCATCATGAAGGAAAGCGACATCATGGGAGTCCTCGAGGAGACCCAGGCCAAGAAGAAGGCCGCCTGATCCAACTCGCCCCAATCAACCATTCCAAGTACCTGCCGTTCCAAGTGCCTGAGCGAGAATGGGCGGGATCAAGTCCCCCGCCCCGTGGTCCCTCCAGGTGTGGCAGAACGCAATCTTTCAGGAGCAATGAGTCATGGCTGCCAAGGACGTAAAATTCTCCGTCGACGCGCGCGACAGGATGCTGCGCGGCGTCGACATTCTCGCCAATGCGGTGAAGGTGACGCTCGGCCCCAAGGGCCGCAACGTCGTGCTCGACAAGTCGTTCGGCGCGCCCCGCATCACCAAGGACGGCGTGACCGTCGCCAAGGAGATCGAGCTCGAGGACAAGTTCGAGAACATGGGCGCCCAGATGGTTCGCGAGGTCGCTTCCAAGACCTCCGATCTCGCCGGTGACGGCACCACCACCGCGACCGTGCTCGCCCAGGCGATCGTGAAGGAAGGCGCCAAGGCCGTCGCCGCCGGCATGAACCCGATGGACCTCAAGCGCGGCATCGACCTCGCGGTCGAGGCGATCGTGAAGGACCTCCAGGCCAATTCCAAGAAGGTCACCTCCAACGACGAGATCGCCCAGGTCGGCACCATCTCCGCTAATGGCGACGCCGAGATCGGCCGCTTCCTCGCCGAGGCGATGAAGAAGGTCGGCAATGAGGGCGTCATCACGGTGGAAGAGGCCAAGTCGCTCGAGACCGAGCTCGACGTGGTCGAGGGCATGCAGTTCGACCGCGGCTACATCTCGCCCTACTTCGTCACCAACATGGACAAGATGCGCGTCGAGATGGACGACGCCTACATCCTCATCAACGAAAAGAAGCTCTCGGGGCTCCAAGAGCTGCTGCCGCTGCTCGAGGCGGTGGTGCAGACCGGCAAGCCGCTCGTCATCATCGCCGAGGACGTGGAAGGCGAAGCGCTCGCCACCCTCGTCGTCAACAAGCTGCGCGGCGGCCTCAAGGTCGCGGCAGTGAAGGCGCCGGGGTTCGGCGATCGCCGCAAGGCCATGCTGCAGGACATCGCGATCCTGACCGGCGGCCAGGCGATCTCGGAAGACCTCGGCATCAAGCTGGAAAACGTGACGATCGCCATGCTCGGCCGCGCCAAGAAGGTGATGATCGAGAAGGAAAACACCACGATCGTCAACGGCGCCGGCAAGAAGGCCGACATCGAGGCCCGGATCACCCAGATCAAGGCCCAGATCGAGGAGACCACGTCCGACTATGACCGCGAGAAGCTCCAGGAGCGCCTCGCCAAGCTCGCCGGCGGCGTCGCGGTGATCCGCGTCGGCGGCGCCACCGAGGTCGAGGTGAAGGAGCGCAAGGATCGCGTCGACGATGCGATGCACGCCACCCGCGCCGCGGTCGAGGAAGGCGTGCTGCCCGGCGGCGGCGTCGCCCTGCTTCGCTCCATCAAGGCGCTGGAGAAGCTGCGCACCGCCAACAGCGATCAGAAGACCGGCATCGACATCGTCCGCAAGGCGCTGTCCTGGCCGGCCCGCCAGATCGCGTTCAACGCCGGCGAAGACGGCTCGGTCGTGGTCGGCAAGATCCTCGACAAGGAGCAGTACAATTACGGCTTCGACGCCCAGAGCGGCGAATACGGCAACCTCGTCACCAAGGGCATCATCGACCCGACCAAGGTCGTGCGTTGCGCCCTGCAGGACGCGGCCTCCATCGCCGGACTGCTGATTACCACCGAGGCGATGGTCGCCGAGGCGCCCAAGAAGCAGAGCTCCGCCCCGCAGATGCCGACCGGCGGCGGCATGGACTACTGAGCCAGCCCTCTAAGAACAATCGAAGTTGGCATCGAACTGAGAAGGCCCGGGCATCCGTCCGGGCCTTTTTTATTTTGCCCGGCACGTCAAAGACCGTCACCCGAGGCGCTCGCGCTCTCCGCACGAGCCTCGAAGGGCGATGGCCGCGGCCGTGCCGCCAGCCCTTCACCGCGCCGCCCCGGCCGCATCCTTCGAAGCTTGCGCGAAGAGCGCGGGTCTGTTTGTGTTTGCGCACATTGCGTGCTCAGGAATTTCGCGGA